>LWDU01039644.1_pt1 | contig 14704 bp, 13 predicted proteins | sample 727161 | NCBI WGS metagenome assembly LWDU01 (sample SAMN04566230, study PRJNA314399) | hydrothermal vent metagenome | isolation source: deep sea hydrothermal plume seawater | place: Mexico: Gulf of California, Guaymas Basin | collected 2004-07-11 | reverse complement strand
GTTCCCAGGCATTGGGCAATAGTTTTGTTGCTGTGGCGGATAACTCCGACGCGGTATTCGAAAACCCAGCGGGTTTAGGCCAGATCGCCAAGAAGCAATTGGCCTATACGAATGTGTCGTTGTTTTTCGGTGGTATTGAAGGCGACGACTTGGGTCAGCACGTATTGTCGTATGTGCAGCCTTTGGGTTCGAAGTTGGGGCTGGGGTTGGGTTATGAGCGGATCGGCTCTGAGTTGATGAGCGAAAATGGAGCATTCCTTTCGCTTTCGTATAAGATTTCGCAAGCGCTCAATATCGGTTTGTCGGCGAAGTATCTATTTTGGAGTGTGGGCGAGATCCCGGCGGACAATGGCCGAGCAGACCCCCTTTCGAATCAGACCGCGGGCAATGTGGGGGTGGATTTAGGGGTAATGTGGAAGACGCCGTTCAATGGGGCTCGGTTCGGTTTGTTGTTGAAAAATCTAAATCAGCCGAATGTGGCCAAGGGTACCGTGCCAGGGGATGGCGATGCGGGCAAGTTGCCGATGGATGTGCATGCGGGTGTGGCGTATCAGTTGAACGCGCAGTCGTTGGTTTCGGTGCAATATGTGTTGCGCGACATGTCGGGCACGTCGGATAGCCGGGTCGTGGTGGGTGGGGAGACGGAATTGGCGGGGGATCTGATGTTGCGCGCAGGAGGCAGTAAGATCTTTGAGGAGGATGCGACAGGGGATTTGAATGCGGGGTTGGGCTACAAGTGGAACAGCGTGTGGTTTGATTATGCCTACCATATTCCGCTGGATCTGACTGAGACCAATGGCGCTCATCGATTCTCGTTCGCATACGATTTCTAAGACTGCTGCTTTGGACTCCAACTGGGAACTATACACTAAGGAGACGCACAGATGACGGTCTGGGCTGGACTTATCGCGCTGGGATTGGGACTGGGAGCTAGCCTTTTCCTGCCGGTGCCGCAGAATTTGAAGACCAGTTTCAACGCCGGACAGTCGCTTTACGCGCTCGGCGAGTTTGAAGGGGCGATTCTCGAATATTCGAAGATCGTTAAATTCAATAGCAAAGCCGTACGGACTGATAGTGTTCGGGTCGGCTTTGGCGACGAACTGGAATTGCCCGTAGTCGCGGCGGCCTGGTACCAATTGGGTAACGCCTATAAGAAGAGTGGTCAGCACGAAGATGCGGTAGATGCATATCGCAATGTTCTTGATGTAAGGGGCGTGCTTGATGATTTCAGGTCACTGGTGCAGTACCAGGTCGCTGAGACTCGTTTCCTTGCCAAAGAATACGGTGAGGCTGCTAAAGAGTACAAGATCTTTGTTGAGTTGTTCCCCAAAACTGAAGAAGCGGGGAAAGCGTATTTTTATGCAGGTTGGAGCGAATTCAATCTGAAGGAATACGATATATCAATTGAGACCTTGAAGGGCATGTTGGCGACATATCCGGAAGATCGTTATGCCCCAGATTCTCAATTTCGCATAGCAAGCGCGCTTTTTGAGAAGGGGGAATACGACGAGACCGTCGATATGGCTCAGATCGTTCTTGATAAATACCCGAATAGTCCGGTTATCGCTCAGGCGGTCTATTTAAAGGCCAATGCATTTGATAAAATGGCCCGAGATGAAGAAGCGATCACGGCCTATCGCGATGTGCGAGACCTTTACGACCGAATGTTCGAACTTTTGCGCGGTTCGTTTCGCGAAGGTAAGAACGTCGATTTTGAAAACTATCGGCAACTCTTTGAAACGTCGTCTTTGCGCGTTGCTGAAATTTTCCGCAAAACAAACCAGTTTGAAGAAGCATACCAAGAGTTGATCGCAGCCCAGGAAACAGCAGAAGAGCGTTTCTATAAGGCCAAAGTGCAAATGCGAATCGGCGACAACTACATGGAGTGGGATAAGTTTACTGAGGCTTGGACCGCTTATAATCAGGTGATAGAGCTATACGGCGACACGCCTTACCCCGCGAATGCTCAGTATCAAAAAGGGGAAGCGCAATATTTCGCTGGTGATTACGCTGCTGCCCGTAGTGATTATTTGAAATTGCTGGAGGTTTACCCCGACAGTGATACGGGTTTGCGCTCTGCAGCGCTTTATAGCGCAGGGTGGTCGGCTGAAAAAATGGGTGACTCGGATAAAGCCATTGAGAGCTATGGTTTGGCTGTGGATAACTTTCCGCGTTCGGAGCAAGCGCCTTTGTGCCTCTTGCGTATCGCCCGACTCAGTTACGAGAAGCAGAAGGTCAAAGAAGCGATCGATGCTTATAAGGCGATAACTGAGAACTATCAAGATTCCCGGCATGCAGCTGATGGCTTTTATGGGCTCGGTATACTTTATCGCGACGAGGCACGGCATGACGAAGCCGTTGCAGCTTTTTCCAAAGTGGATCGCGATGCACGTGAGACATATATCGCGGCGCTTATCGAAGCCGCGAATATACATATCTCACAAGGCCGCAATGACGATGGCCGCACCTTGTTGAATCAGTTGCTTGATGGTGTAACTGGAGATCGTGAGCTTGAGGCCAGAGCCCATTTTCAGATGGCTCAGCTTGACCTCAACAACAAGAACTATATAGACGCGGTTAACCGTTATTCTAAGGTTGTAGAAGAATACCCGGAGAGTGATGTCATTCGCGACACGCGTTATGGCCGCGGATTATCGTACCATTACACAGGTCGGTACGATCGAGCACTTGTTGACTATAAGTGGCTTCTGGATACTAAAACACCGAAAGCGATGCAGTTGAAAGTGTCCTTCTCTATGGCGCTCTCGTATTCAGCTCAGGGTAGTGATGCTGAAGCAGAGAAACTTCTCGACGAAGTTATTGCCTCAGGCGATGAGAGCCTCGCTCGGTCTGCGCGTCTGCAGTTGATCTCGATGGCAGAAAAGAAGGGCAATCCAGAAGACGCGGTCCGGATCTACGAAGAAATGTTGACATCAGCTTCTTCTAGTGAAGATCGCGAGAGGGTGCTTATCCGCTTGGCCAATGCGTATTTCAAGCTGGACAAGTTTCAACAGAGTATTGAAGCCGCTCAACAGTTGATCGACCTTGCGGTTAATACTGAGAGTATTGCGAATGCTCTTTTTGTGCAGGGTAATAGTCTTTATAAAGCAGGGCAGTTTGTTCCTGCAATTGCCACATATGGCAAGATCATTGAGAATTACCCTCAGATCGCTTGGGCTAAAAATGCCCAATTTCAGATTGGTGTAGCTTATAACAAGATATCCGCTGGGGGCAATATTGATGTGCTGCCGTCGATGTCTAAGGCGTTCAAGACCTATTATACTCAATATCCAGACGATGACCGGGCGGTACATGCGCATTACTATGATGCTTGGGCTCATTATCGAATGGGGAAGTGGCGTGATGCTAGTGCGATCTTTGCAGGATTAGCGAAGACCTTTCCCGCCTCTCGTTATGCATCAGAAGCTCTTTTTCGTGCCGGTGACGCCCTATTTAACATGACGAACAGGGGCGGATCTCAAGACAAGAATCAGAGTTTTCTTGAGGCAATGGCTTTCTATGATAAACTCGTCGAACGCTATCCACGCTCGAGTCATGTGGATGACGCGCTTTACAATAAGGCCTGGTGTTTGATTAATCTTGAACGGACGGATGATGCCATACCGATCTTCCAGCAAATTGTAGCTGATCACTCCGACGGGACCTATGGTCCACGTAGCCAGTTTACTTTAGGTGATTATTATTATGGCCTAAAAGAGTATGACAAGGCGCGGGAGAATTACGAGAGCTTTCTTGAGCTCTTCCCGGCCGATAAACTGACGGCACAGGATCGGGCTCTGCCGCGTAAGGCCAAAACTCTGTTGGGCCATCTGGGTGAGATTGACGCCTATAATCTCTATTCGGCAGGTGAGAAATTATTTGATGAGAAGAACTATGATGAGGCGGTGAAGATCTTCAAAGAGGTGCAGCAGAAATATCCCAAGAGTGACCAAGCGGTCAACTCATTGGTTAATATTGCCGCTGCCTATATGGCTCAAGAGGAATATCGTGAAGCCGGTGCAATATTCCAGGAAGTTGTCGATAGTTATGGCGATAACCCCAAATTTATACCGCAGGTTGATTTTGCTAAACAGCAGTTGGAAGCGATGCAAGAAGCTCGCGTCCTCTAACTTCGATAATGAGACTTTTTTCTTTGTGTCCTAACTAGGAGGGATAGAGGAAATGTTAGAATTTTTTCAAGGAGGCGGACCTTTCATGTGGCCCTTGGGGCTTTGGTCTGTGCTATCCATTGCATTCTTTCTCGAGCGCGTTTACACTTATGCTACCATGCGTTCTGAGGACGAGTTGGCCGAAATTACCACCGATATCAATTCCCGTATTGACTCGGGGACGTCTGTTGATCAGCTCAAGGAGTATTGCGTTGAGCTCGGTAAGCTTGAGGGCGAAGTTTATGGCGAAGGACTTGAGCGTTTTGAGCATTTACAGCGTGAGCGGCGTACGATGGAGGAAATGCGCGTCGAAATGAATGGCACGGTTGAGCGTGCTGCGCTAGCATATCTCGAACGCTATTTGTCCGTTATCGACTTCGTCGCCAAGTCTGTGGTGTTGCTCGGTCTGCTGGGCACGGTTAATGGTATGATCAACGCCTTTGAGGGCATTGCTGAAAAAGGCCTTGGTGAACCGACAATTGTTGCTGCCGGTATTTCCGAAGCTTTGATCACGACAGTTACAGGTCTGGTGATCGCGGTGCCTTCAATCGCCATCTATACTTATTTCAGCAATAGCGCCTCAGGCAAAGCTATCCAGTTTGAAGCTTATGGGCACGGTTTTGTCGATCATCTGTTGACCCGCTGGCAACAATCGCAGGCCGCCTAAAGGCCTATAGTAAGGATATGAGATAGATGGCTGATAAATACGAAAAAAAAGAACTGGCGATGCCGGATCTGACGCCAATGATCGACATCGTCTTTCAGCTCCTCATCTTCTTCATGGTGACCGCTGTGTTCGCCATTACTCCGGGATTGGATATCAAGCTGCCAGAAGCTGACGAGGCTCAGGCGCCGGAGAAGGAGAACCTCTTTATCGTCGTAGACCAAGACGGCAATATGAAACTGAACCACAAGTCAGTGACATTTGCGACACTTAAAGAGGACTTGCAGGAGAAGAGACGAATTCTGGACAATACGACGATGATAATTATCCAGGGCGATGAGCGCTCTACCCACGGGCAGATTGTTCAAATTATGGATATTGCTCGCCAGGTAGGCGTCGTTGACCAGGTCATCGCCACGGAACCGCAGCGCAACTGAACGAGGTTTCCAAGCCCTTCCAAGAGAGGGAAGAACTGTGGTAGACGAGTATAAAAAAGCAGTACAGGCTAATCGAAAGAAAACAGCCTACACGGCTGTCGGAGTGGCTGTTCTAATCCACTTGCTTTTTGTCCTGTCCCAATGGGCGGCAATTGCCGTCGGTTTAGCAGGCGTTGGGGTATTGCTTTATGCCTTGTACGCCGCTACAACCGGCAAGCGGATGAGTATGAGCGTGGCTTTTGTCCTCGCTGTAGGCCTTCACGTCGGCGTTTTTGTCTACGATCATCTCTTTGGTATTGGCACAACGGAAGAAGCAACAGAGTTGGTTATCTTCCGCGCGCCGCCGCCGATTCTCGAGAAAAACTTTGATTTAGCCAAGCGTCCTGAGATCTCCGAAGTTCAGATGGAGATGTTGCAGTCGATGGCGCCGCCGGATTTGCCACAAGACATTTCCGCCATAGCCGATGTTAGTGCAGTCGGTAGTGACCTTCTGAGCTCGGTACTCCCGGGTACGCAAGTCTTGGGTGCTTTTTCCGGTGCTAAAGCTGAAGAGCTTGAGTTTGACGAAGTCGAGATGATCCAGTTGGGCGAAACTTCGGCTCCGGTGCAAGAAGCGATGAGTATGCGAATGGAGCTAATGAATGTCGGAGATTTGGATATTGGTCGTTATCAGGCGATCTTGATCCAAGACCCGGACAACAAGCGCAATCTTCGCGGCTTCTTTAATATGACAGTAATCGATTATGACATCGCCGATAAGAACCGTGATCGGTTTCCGACGGCGGCGGAAGAATTAATGCGCTACATGCGTGATCATACTAAGATCAATGCTCGTATTGAGGGCACGACCTTGGAATTTTCGGATCCGCGTATCATGGAAGCGCCGATGCTGTATATGACGGGCAACAGTGCTATTTTACAGGTCAGCGATACGGAAAAGACAAACTTGGGCGAATATCTTAAAAACGGTGGTTTTCTTTATGCCGAAGAGATTCGTCAGAGCGATGCCGAGAACGGTCTTGATGGTAAAGAGGCGGGGGTTTCTGGAACGCCTTTTGATCGCCAATTCAAGGCGCTGATGAAAGATCAACATGTCTTAGGCAGCGATGGTTCCAAATGGCAGAAAGTTCCGAAGACTCATGCTCTCTATTACAGCTTTTGGGACTTTCCTGATGGTCCGCCGATGGGTGGCGCACCAGGTGGGAATGTCTTCGATTTGGAGATGTTAGAGTTGCGTGGTCGAGTCGCCGTGGTCTTTAGCGATTTGAATATCAGTTGGTATTGGGGGGATCCGCTAGCAGATGCGCGTGAGCGCGGGCTGCAATTCGGAGTAAACCTGATCGTCTATGCCTTGACTCAGCCAGGTGGTATCGCCAACGTAACGCAGTTTACCCAATAGACAGATTGTAAAATCAGTAAGCACTAAAAGAGGCCCGGGGTATTTCCCGGGCCTCTTTGTGTTTATCGGCGGTTGAATTAATGGTTGCTGTCATTGTTGTTTTTCAATATGAATCCCTTTTAAGTTTCCCCAATTTGTCGGTTCAATTAATGTGTCTACCCCTGTTTGATTCATATCTTCCTTATCTATAAGCAAGTAGGATGGAATCGAACCTGGAGTTCCGATCTCAGTCGCATTGGCGTCCCAGCCACTTTGCATTATTGCTGTTGCCCAGCTTGTCGATTGGTCACCGGGTTGGTCGAAGGCAATGCGAACCATGGCCTGCTTGGGAGTAGTCGAGCCAGCAAAAGGGGCTCCTCGACCATCATCAACTGAGTCGATGAGTTGCCCCCCATTTGTTGGGTTATTGTCATATAATTGCAAAAGCAACTTGCTATTGGGCAGTGAAATCGCTGTAGAGACGAATTGGGGTTCAGTGGCCAATCGGGATTTCTCGTGGTCGGCAGTATAGTTGGCAATAAGGAATGTCTGGCCTGACGGGATAGAGGCAGCGTCGAAGATAAACATGACCTGAAATTCGCCGTTGCTCAGGCGGGTGAGGGTCCAACCTGATAAATCAATGGTCACAGCGCTACGATTGTAGAGTTCGATCCATTCGTCTGCGCTTGACCCGGAACTGCCTGACCACATCAATTCGGAGATCACAATAGGGCCAGGCGGGGCAGCAGTATCGTATGTCGCATCGCCTGAGGCATGGGGTGGGGATGGAATTGCGAAAAGGGCAAAAATGGTAAAATAGCGCATAGCAACCTTTGCATTGGTGAAGAGGGCTGCTATATGTTTGGCAAGAATTGTGCCTATGGTTTAATTTCCAGATAACATATTGATAATACTAAGAATAGGAAGAAAATGACCTATGGATTAAAAGTTGATCTGTGTTTCAGTATCGTAACAGGATTGTAACTTTTTGAATACAAAATTTGCCCAACAGAATCACTCGTATTGCTGGGCAAGCAGATGACTTAGGACTCGTGTGGCTTGTTTGCGCACAGTTGTACTCGGGTGGTTATTGATCGTTTCTTGTAAGGCTGCGATAGCCGATTTATCCTTAACCCGTCCCATTGATTTTATGGCCCGGAGCATAAGGGTTGAACTGTTGTCGGTATCGCGGACGATCGAAGAAAGATAAAATATTTGGCGGAAATGTCTTCGTTCGATGCTGTTTTGGTCGATGAGGGGAGGCAGGCCTAAAACTTGGGTGGTGCGTCTGTTATTGGCGGCAATTTGGCGACCGACGACGCCTGGATCGGAAAGTGAAACGGCGCCGATAGCCTCTATGGCTTTGAGGCGGATTGTCTCGGACTGCTGTTTATCGAGAGCCGCGCGGCCCAGCGGATCGATGGTCGAGGGTGTGCCCAGTTTGCGCAGCATTTGCACTGCGGAAAGCCGCAGTCTTTGGCTTTGATCTAGGAGGTTTCGGTTGAGGAAAGGCACTGGGTCGAGCAGGTCTTTTTTTGCCGCCTCCCAAAGTGCTTCGCTGGCGCGCAAGCGCACTAATGGGTCCTTTTCAAAATCATCGTCGGCCGCTCGCGCTAAGGCTTGCAGCGCTTGTTTGTAGCCTGGGAAGCGCTGGAAGGCGATATGGCGAAGGCTACGGATAATCTCGAGGCGGATGGATACATTATTCTGATTCGGTAAGGTGTTGAGCAGCAGGCGTACGCTTTGCGGATAGCTGGCTCGGCCCAAGGCTATTACCGCTTGCCGACGGATGCCGACCTGTGGGCTGGTGAGTTCCTGGCCGAGCCGTTCGATATCCGGATTCTGTGCCAGGAGGAGGGCGGGGAATGTAAGAAAGAGGAATAGGTAGCGCATTTATCCACTAGTCGAGATGAGTTTAATTACGGGAAAGCATCTATTAATATTGTCGGTAACACCATTGGATTGGGCCAGTCTCAAGTTGAGCATTGTGTTTGTAGGGCCGTCAGCAGTTTCTTTTGTAGGCCGCCGAAGCCCCCATTGCTCATAAATACGATTAAATCGCCGGGACGTGTCTCGGCGGCGAGATGGGCTGCGATTGAATCGACGTCCGGCAGGTAGTCAGCCTTTTTACCTGCATGGCGGAGTTGTTGCACGAGACGATCGGGTGAGAAGGGTTCATCGTTTCTGGCGCGCTCGGGGCGGGGGACACGAGTTATAACTAAGGCATCGGCGAGCGTAAAGGCCTCTATGTAGCGCTCTTCGAAGAGCGCGCGTGCGTTGGTCGCGCTGGCGGGTTCGAAAATGGCGACAAGCCGTCGTTCAGGATGGGCTTGTTTCAGCCCGTTGAGGGTTAGAGAAACGGCGGTGGGGTGGTGGGCGAAGTCATCGATCAAGAGAATGCCATTGACTTCACCAACGATTTCTTGTCGGCGTTTGACACCAGTAAAACGGGAGAGCGCTGACTGCATCAGCTCCAGGCTTAGGCCGGCATGGAAACCTGCGGCGAGACTGGCGAGCGCATTGCGTACATTGTAGCTCCCGCCCATGGGCAGGTCGAAGGTCCCAAGGCTTTGGCCTTCGACCTGCAAGGTAAAACGCGTACCCTGTGGCCCGGGCTTGAGGTCCGTTGCTCGCCAATAGGCGTTTGTCTCTAAGCCGAAGGTTTGTACCGGCGCAGGTGCGTCGGGAAGGATTTCGTTGATATTAGTATCGGCTGCATGGGCTAAAATGAGACCATTTTGCGGTACGAGATTAATGAGTTGGCGGAAAGTTTTGATGATCTCGGCAAGATCTTGGTAAATGTCGGCATGGTCGAATTCGATGTTGTTGATGACGAGAGTGTCGGGTAAGTAGTAGAAAAATTTTGCCCATTTGGCAAAGAAGGCACTATCATATTCGTCGCCTTCTATAATGAAATGCTCACCTTTACCCAAGCGGTAGCTGCGGTCGAAATTGCGCGGCAGGCCCGCGACGAGGAAAGAGGGATCAAGCGCGCAGTCGGTAAAAAGGTGGGCGATGAGCGCGGTAGTAGTGGTCTTGCCGTGGGTGCCGGTAACGACAATGGATTTTTTGCCGCGGATAAAGAAGTCGCGCAGGACCTCCGGCAACGAGAGGTAGGGGATTTTACGGGAAAGCGCGGCCTCTGCTTCAGGATTACCGCGCGAGACGGCATTGCCAATGATGACAAGGTCTGGTGCAGGGTCTAGGTGCTCTGCCGCAAAGCCCTCGTAGAGATTGATGCCCATATCCTGCAGCATGGTGCTCATCGGTGGGTAGACGCGGCTATCCGAGCCGGTGACGCGGTAGCCTTGTTGGCGGAGCATGCCGGCAAGTGAGCCCGTAGCCGTGCCACAGGCCGCGATTAGATGAATATGGTCACCTGGAGAAAGCTGCATAGCCGTATATACTGTTTTGGTGGTGGGACTGTCAAGGGGATTTGTTGCTAAGGTACAGTAGGAACGTTACATTAGGGTAAAAAATGAGCCCAAGAAAATTCAGTCCGATTATTCCTCTTGCCATTGGCGTATTGTGTATCGGTATCGCCTTAGTTGGCGGTATTATAGCTTTTACAAAGGAAGACGAGACGGGGGAAAAGCCCAAGGTTGCCGTCAAGGCATCCGTCCGTAAACCGCCTAAGGCCAAACGGCGTCTCGCTGCGGCGGAGAAACCCGAACCGCCTCCAGTTGTTGAAAAAGAGCCGCCTACCCCTGCAGAGTTGCGCCAGCAGACGACCCGCATATTGATCGCCCGCATCAAAAAAACGCCGACAGAGTTAAATCAAGAATGGCTTGCGCAATATATGCGGTTTATCCGCACGGAAGCTGATCTGGATCTATTTTTTGACGAATATTTGGGGTTGGGACAAGAGCGCACAGCCCAATACAAGAGAGCTCAAAAGGCTTCGAAGAAACTCCTGCCGCAAGATCCGCGCTACTTCGTTGGTCAAGCGACCTCCGTTCTTGTGGCGAATGATAATACCGAGAAAAAGCTGCTCAGGGGCGTTAAGGATAATATGGCTCAGGCCCTTTACAAGGAGCAGGAAGAGTCTGAGGGGATGGAAAATGTAGAAGAGGCCTTTATGGGCAACTTCTTTAAGAAACTCTTGCACATGTATGCGATGCTCGAGGCGATTGAGCAGCAGGACGGCGGTGATTCTGTAAGGTGGCTCGATGAGCACGTGCGCACGCTTGAGGCGGCGGTTATGGACCGTTATTTGAGGGTTGAGCGTAGATTCGCATTAGCGCGCCAACAGGCGAAAGACTCGATGCATGAGGGTCACCTGCGTGCCAAGATAGCGCGCACCGACAACTTTGCGAAGGCAATCAACGAGAATTTGTTGCTCTTGGGCAAAGTGTACCACCAGGCCTCTGCGCGTGAGGTCATTGACCGCGAGATGCATCAGTTTTACGCGGGCCAGGCCTTTCATTTATTGGCAATGATCTGCCAGCGCGTCGGGATGTCGCCCGATGCACTCAATGTTCTGCGCGAGATCAATGATATACAGCGCGATTATTTGCAACGGCTGGCGCGGACGAGTTGGAAACGGGCGCAGTTGGCGATGGCCGCCGGCGAGGCGGACAAGGTGGACGAGAATTTCTTTGTAGCGACCCAGCGTTATCTACAGGCGATGGCACAGTCTGCCGAGGGGCGGCGGGAGAAAATAGCCGCGGAGTTCGTGATTCTCAAAAAGGAAATCGCCAAGTGGAAGTCCAGGGAGCAGACCGCAGAGGCCGCCGTCGGGGCGGAACAGTAGGCGGAGTTGAGGATGGGGGAAATCGCCGTCGCCCTGGCTAACTGGAACGGGATGAAATACCTCGAGCGCTGTCTCGAAAGCGTCTTCGCTCAGACGTGCGCTCCACGCGAGGTCGTCATAGTTGACAATGGTTCGACCGATGGCTCGGCAGAATGGATCGCGGATCGCTACGATCAGGTCCATCTGCTGCTGAATGAGACCAATGAAGGTTTTGCCGCAGGGTATAACAAGGCGATTGCCGCTTGTTCGCAACCGTTCGTGCTGATTCTCAATACCGATGTTTTTTTGGGGAATATCCCGAAGCCGGGGCTGCGACTGGCAGTGTTTTTCAGCAGGGGACGGGTGAATGGCTCAATAGCGGATTCTTCCTTCGACCGCAGATGCGCACTGAGCACAGTGCTAACATCGATTGTGCGGAAGCTGTTTTCGGTTGCAGCGGCGCGCTTATCCTCTTTCGTCGGGAAATGCTCGAGGATATTCGCATCGAAGGTCAATATTTTGATGAGGCCTATTTTAGCTACGGCGAGGATATTGATCTGGCTTGGCGCGCCCAGTTGCTGGGCTGGCAGGCGCGATTTACGCCAGGGGCGAAAGCCCATCATGTGGGGTCAGGCTCTTCGGACGAACGGCTGCGCTTTGTCGACAAGCCGGCATTTTTGCAGCGACACCTATTAAAGAATCGCTATTTGACCCTTGTCAAGAATACGTCGACCGGTGTATTGCCCTATGTGTTACTCCCATTTATCCTGGCGGAACCTCTGGTCTGGCTCTATTTGCTGCTACGCTTGCCGTGGCGTTTCCCCTATTTGCTGTTGGCACTCGCTGATACCTGCCGTCATTTGCCGACGGCTTTGCGCTGGCGCAGGCAGTTGATGCGCCGCCAGCGCGTCTCTGCCGCCTATATCCGGCAGTTCTTGCGCCGAGGTTGAACATGGCGGCCAAAATACGCGTTCTGCATATCGTTACCCGTCTTGCTGTGCGCGGGGTGCCGCGGCATGTGCTCGATATGGCAAATGGTTTAGATACGCAGCGTTTTGCGGTTGAAGTCCTAGCGGGACGCAGCGAGCCAGGAGAGGGGGATCTATCGGAAGAAGCGCGGAAAAAGGGGTTAATTTTACACCAAGTGCCTAGCCTTCAACGCGCGGTCAATCCACTGGCGGATCTCAACGCATATAGGGCCATTGCCCGAATCGTAGCTAATGGGGCATACGATATTGTGCATACCCATATTTCTAAGGCGGGCATTTTGGGGCGGATGGCGGCTAAGCAGGCTAGGGTGCCGATCGTTTTGCATACCTACCACGGCCTGGTCGATGAGATTGGCCGCGCCTCATTCAAAGCGGAGGTTTTTCGCCGTTGCGAACGCTGGGCGGCTTTGTCGACGGACGCGCTGGTGGCAGTGAGCCGCAGTGTGGCTAGGCAATGGCAGGATATCGAGGTGGGGGACGAGAGGCAGTATCGAGTGGTGCACAATGGCATTGATATCGAGCACTTTACCGCAGCAGAGGCCATGCCGCTTGCAGGAGAGCCGCGTTTGGTGGTAGTGGCAAGCCACACCGCGGAGAAGGGGCTCGACGTTTTGCTGCGGGCGATGTCCTTTATCGGCGGCGAATTCCCCTCGATGTGCCTTTATGTGGTTGGAGACGGGCCGCTGCGGAGTCAATTACAAGCGCTGGCCGACAAACTCGGCTTGGGCGCTAAGGTCTGCTTTGTCGGGGTTCAGGACGATGTGCGTCCCTATTTGGCGGGCTGTGATTTGGCCTTGTTGCCATCGTTGAGTGAAGGAATGGGGCTCGCCGCGGTTGAATGGGCGGGCAGTCGTCGGTAGCCACACTGGCGGCATCCCCGAAGTGGTGGTAGGAGAAAAAACGGGCTTACTCGTTCCACCAGGCGATGCTCTGGCGCTCGCCGGTGCTATGGCGACTTTGTTGCGTAACCCGGTTCGGCGGCGAGAGATGGGGCATGCTGGCCAAGAGCGCGCCATACGAGAGTTCTCGCTGCAGGGGGCGTTGGTTGCACTACAGGAGCTATACGAGGAGCTTTTGCAGGCCAAAAGGGTTTCATCGTGATTGCGGTTACGGGAGCGACGGGTTATACCGGATCCTTGCTTGTTCGACGCTTGCTGGCCGAGGGGGAAACTGTGCGTTGCCTTGTGCGGCCGCAGACTGATGCCGGGACATTGGAACAGCTAGGCGCAGAGGTCGTACGCGGTGACTTCGAGGCACCTAAGGGGATCGGTGGGGCGCTTGGCGGTGCGCGTATCGTGTTGCATCTGGCTTCCATACGTTATGTGCGTTCGGTGCTGGAGAGCGTGAATACAACGCTTGAGCGCTTGGTGTTGGTTTCGTCGCTGCGGCGGTTTTCACTCGTGCCCGATCCGACCGTCGATGAAGTCGTCGCGGCGGAGGCTTTGGTGCTCGAATCCAAATTGCCGTGGGTCTTATTGCGTCCGTCGATGATTTACGGCCCGGGGGACGATCGCAATATCAGCCGATTGGCAACCCGTTTGCGGCGTCGGCGCATTCTGCCGATCCCGGGGCAGGGCTGCTATCTGCATCAACCCGTATATGTCGAAGATGTCGTAGCGGCCATTCTCGCCGCTGCCGCTAAACCTGGTATCGATCATCGCAGTTATGCTTTGGCTGGTCTTGAGCCTCTAAGTTACGACGCACTAGTCGATGCCGTCGGGACGGCCATTGGCGTTCGTCCGCTCAAGATTCACCTACCGCTTTGGCTGGTACTTTGTGGTTTGGGCGCGGCGCGGGGGCTGGGATTGCGACCAGCGGTTGATCGTGCGCAAGTGTTGCGTCTGCAGGAAGACAAGGCTTATTCGATCGCCGAGGCGCAGACGGATCTCGCTTATGTGCCATTGGCTTTTGCGGCTGGCCTCAATAGGATATACGGGGGATAGCGGTATGGTAGCGATGGGGCCTATGGTGATTGCCGTGCTGTGCGCTTTAGCGGTTGGGGGGGTGGTCACTCGGATCGTTTTGTCGGTTACTCGCCGTTTCGATTGGCTCGACCGGCCCAATGTGCGCAGTGCGCATAAGCGGCCGATGCCGACGGCCGGAGGAATTGGTATTGTTGCGGGTTTTTGGGCCGGGGGGGCCGTCGCGGTCTGGGAGGGCGTGTGGTCCGGGGTGGAGTGGTGGGGATTGTTGGGGGCGACCGCTTTGCTCTTGCTCGCGGTCATCGACGATATGGTGCGCCCGATGCGGCCGGGGGAAAAAACGATATTGCTTTTGCTCGCCGTTGCGGTCTGGCTCGGTTGGGGACCGCATTTCGAGGGGCTAGTCTTGCCGG
>LWDU01032645.1_pt1 | contig 14712 bp, 14 predicted proteins | sample 727161 | NCBI WGS metagenome assembly LWDU01 (sample SAMN04566230, study PRJNA314399) | hydrothermal vent metagenome | isolation source: deep sea hydrothermal plume seawater | place: Mexico: Gulf of California, Guaymas Basin | collected 2004-07-11 | reverse complement strand
GAAATCTATTATTATCTTTATCTCTAGCTTCAACATAATAAGCATCTTTCTTTTCACAATTATCTTTAAAATGTTTTCTTCCCATAATTGAGGCTTTAGAATTAATTTCTATGGCCTTTTCTTTTCCATTGAATTGTTTAGATATAGCTTCTTCAACAATATTTTGTGGAATTTCTAGCATTTCAGCCATTATTCCTACATAGACCATATTTGAAACCATTTTAGCAAGTTTTGGATTTAACTCGCGAGCCATTGAAATTAATTCTCAAGCCTCAATTATGGGCAGAGAACATTTCAAAGAGAATTGTGAAAAGAAAGATCCATATTATGTTGAAGCTAGAGATAAAAATGAAAAAAGATTCCTTATTGAAGGAAATGAAGCTCTTGCACTAGGATGTGTTTACGGTGGCATCAATATGCTTTCTTGGTATCCTATAACGCCTTCGTCATCAGTAGCTGAAGGAATTGAAGCATATGTTGATAAATTAAGGGTTGATAAAGATGGAAAGAAAACATGTGCAGTCGTTCAAGCCGAAGATGAACTGGCAGCAGTAGGTATGGTCTTAGGAGCTGGATGGGCTGGAGCAAGAGGTATGACCTGTACTAGTGGCCCTGGGATTTCACTTATGTCTGAATTAATTGGCCTCTCCTACTATTCAGAAATACCTGGAGTAATATGGGATGTTGCCAGAGTTGGCCCTTCCACCGGATTACCAACAAGAACTCAACAAGGAGACATTTCTATGCTCTATGAAGCCAGTCATGGTGATACTCAGCATATTGTCTTAATTCCTGGTAATGTTGACGAATGCTTTGAATTTGGTTGGAAAGCATTTGATTATGCTGAAAAATACCAGACTATGGTCTTTGGTTTTACCGATCTGGATTTAGGAATGAATCAATGGAGTTCTAATGGTTTTGAATATCCTAATGAGCCTATGAATAGAGGAAAAGTTATTCGAACTAAAGAAGAAATGGATAAAATAAAGAACTATGGAAGATATCGCGATTTAGATGGAGATGGCATTCCATATCGTACTCTACCTGGAAGTGGCCTAAAACCTATACTTTCTAGAGGAACTGGGCATGATGAAGATGGAGTTTATTCTGAAAAAGCCCATATTTACAGAGACAACATGACGCGTCTCAAAAGAAAAATAGAAAATTCTAGGAGTGACTTACCACAACCAATTCTCAGAGAAGAAAAAGAACTAGATATAGGAATAATATATTACGGTTCTATGGAGAATACAATTCAAGAAATTGATGATATTTTAGAATCTACTGGAATGAAAGTATCGCAATGTAGAGTTAGGGCATTGCCACTCTCATTAGAAGTCGATGAATTTGTTAGAAGACATGAAAAAGTTATTGTTCTAGAAGTGAATCGAGACGGACAAATGTATGGTATCTTGAGAAAAGAGATTGCAACTGAATTAGTACCAAAATTATATTCTGTAGCATTTAGTGATGGATTACCTCCTAAGGCTGCTGAATATGCAGAAGCCATTATAGGAACATTAGAATCATTTGAGGTTGTATAATGGGTGAAAAAGTAAATAAAATAAATTTACCACTTGACGACTATCGTGGAGGTAAATCTACATTGTGCCCGGGATGCGGACATGATGCTGTTTCAAGTGTAATAATGAACGCAGCATGGCATAATGCAATCGAACCTGCAAGTATTGCTAAAATGTCAGGAATTGGATGTTCAAGTAAAACTCCGGCTTATTTCTTGAGTCAAAGTCACGGATTTAATACAGCACACGGTCGAATGCCTTCAGTTACTACTGGAGCAAATATGGCCAATAAAAATCTTAATTTTTTAGCAGTTTCAGGAGATGGTGATACTGCAAGTATTGGTATAGGGCAATTTATTCATGCAATTCGAAGAAATTTGAATATGTTGTATATCATTGAAAATAATGGAGTTTATGGATTAACAAAAGGGCAATATTCTGCTACGGCCGAAGAAGGCTCACAGAAAAGGAAAAGCACTCCAAACGTAATGAAGGAAATCGATCTTTGTGCAATGGCAATTAATCTTGGATGTTCATTTGTAGCTCGTTCTTTTTCAGGTTCAAGAAAACAATTAACCGCTCTTGTGAGAGCTGGAATGTCGCACCGTGGAATGGCCATCATTGATGTTATTTCACCATGTGTTACTTTCAACAATAATGAAGAATCTTTGAAATCATATGGATATGTTAAAAGTAATGATACTGAATTACATACTATAGACTTTATCCCTCATTTTAATCCAATTGAAGATGTAGAAGTGCCTTCAGGCGGATACAAAGATGTACAAATGCATGATGGATCTTTCATAAGGCTAGAAACTATTAGTGAAGAACATGATGTGTCTGATCGAGTAATGGCACTTGAAGCAATACACAAAGCTGATGTGGATAACAAGCATGTAACAGGTTTACTTTATTTTGAAAAAGGGATGGCAACTCTCGATGAAACTGAAAATTTAGTTGAGACTCCTTTATGTGATTTACCTGATGAGATGATGAGGCCATCAAAAGAATCATTAGAGAAACTATTAACTAATTTCAGAATCTGATTTTGTCTCAATTGTAGATAAACCTAATCCAACTAAAATTAAAAAACTGGATAATAATAATCTCGGAGTTATTTCATCCAATCCTAAACCTACTGATAGAGTACCAGCCACAACTGGCTGTAGATATATGAAAAGAGCCACTTTTGAAGAATCTACATGACTCATCGCATAATAATTTAGAGAATAGGTAACGACTGTTGCAAAAAAAATCGAGTAAAAAGCTGCAACATATATCCACCAAGGTAGATTCAGCCAAGAATCATGACTAAAATAAAGACCTTTAGCAGATAAAGGAAGAAGAAGAACAGCCCCAATTGACATTACAAGAACAGACAAACCCAATGGTGAATGATGTTTAATCATTGATTTGGATAAAACTAAAAACAAACCAAAGCAAGTAAAATTAATAAAAACAAGAATATCTCCAACAAATAAATCACTACTAACATCTAAATTATCTATTCCAAGTAAAATAAGTGCGCCACTCATTGCAATAATTAAGGATAATGATTTGTAACGATTCATTTCTTCATAACCAAGTATCCAAGCAAAGATAAGTGTCATAACAGGAATCATGCAACTTAGCAATGAAGCATGAGCTGGAGTAGTCAACTCAAGACCCTTCGTGAATAGAGCTGTATTCAATATAATACCCAATATAGACAAAACAATCAAAAAATTCCAATCTTTACCCTTCGGAAAATTAAGTATGCGTTTTCGATAAAACACAAACATTAAAATTCCTGCAAGTAAAATCCGTATAGCAGTCCATTCAAATGCATCAACTCTATCTACAATTAAGGAAGTTGTTAGATAATGTAAACCAAATATTAATTGAACTAATACTAATGCTCCATACACCTGAAATAATGAGGGATTTGTCAATAAATTACCAACCTATTCTTTGTAAATAATCTGAAATTATTTTATCATGACCATATAGCATGATGATTGCTCCAGAAAACCATCCAAAGGAAGAAGTTATTCTAAATGCAGAATCAAAACCATCCAAATATTGTGGTACCATAATTACTAATCCAACACCTATGAAAAAACCAGCAATCCAAGCAAATGGAATATTGCCCTTACGCATGTAATCTACAAACAAAAATAAATAAAATTGAGAAAATGTAAAAATAGCTAAACTAGTTGCAATTAATAATTCAAGACTTTCGGAACTACCAAAAGACATGTATGGTGACAATAGAATAAACGTACCAATCACCATTGCAATGCCTGGAAACGAATCTGAGAAAATTTTATTAGATTTAGACAATATAACTGAGGATGAATTGCGCCATTTCATAATTGATCTAACTAATATCAAAGGAGAGATATATCTAAATAATAATGTAAAAACAGCTAAAGGCCATAATAATTCAGGAGAGGTAGATGCAAGATAAACGGCCCAAAGGGCTATAATCAAAGCAATACCCAATAGAACCATAAAACCGATCAATAATAAATCACTAGATTTTTTTTCGGTTGCCCTAGCAATAACCAAAATGAATAAAGGATATGCTAAAATTATTATTCCTACGAAAAGAATTAAAAATGCAATTAAGTCAACTTGATTCACAACGTCTAATATTCAAGTGCTGTTATGAAAGGAACCCTTACTTATTTACTTAAAGAATAACGGCAACTGTTAAATATTGGCCGATTTCCGGGAAATCATGGCTGAGTTCTTCTGTGACATCGAAATACTGCGCAATGAAGGTGAATTTGAAGCTCGAGTTGAAGGTATAACACCTAATGTTATGTCTCTAAAGAGTGATAATTTAGAAGAGTTATTAGAACAATTAACTATTGAATTAGAAGATAAACTAAACTAATTTATTCTAAATAACTAGACATCCACTTCGTGCAATAATTAAGATGTGAATTTGTAAATCTCTTATCTTCTTTTAAATCAAGTATATATTGATCGAAACCTGAATAAAAATCAAATGTTAAAACTCTAGAAATAAAATTAAACATTACTACCATTGAAGCATCTACAACACAACACATGTCACTCAAATATTCTTTTGAAAGCTGTGGAATGACTAATGATTCGCTAATTATTGCCTTTTGTTCATCATTTCCAAAATACTTTTTTAATCGAGAGATATCATGTGTTTTCTCTTCAGAATGAGCATAGCCCGATAGTTTTCCATAACGTGAATAATTTCTAAAATTATGATAATTCTTTTCAGGATTTGTTAACTCCCATGATATCAATTCTTTAATTAAATCACTGAAACTTAATTCTTGTCTAATTCCAGAAACCATATCCAAAAATTGAGCATTGTCTAGAATCTTGTCTCTATTAGCTCTATAATTTTTTAATTGATCTACTAAATCACCATAACTTTCCTGGACTATAGAAGAGAGCGGAACTTTCCATAATCCTGATTCATGCTGTGATAAGGCTAATTGATTAAGAAAAATGCCTCTCATATGACATTCAAGAAAACTTCGGAGTAGTGAATATGCAATATTATAATTTCCACAAAAGGATTGATAAATGGAATTAATCAAAATTTTTTGTGATTCTAAATGATGGTGATTAAAAGAACCTAAGAGTGTTGCCGTCTGCTCCTGCTTACTAGTATCTTCTTCATATGCTATAATTTCTAGATAAACTGAACAATACAATGAAAAAGCATCCATGCCTCTTCCAAAATTATCTACTGAGGACATAGCCTCCAAATCTATAGTGGGTGTAGAACTTTGTATTATTGATTGAGCTACATTTTTGTAATGCTCTTGGACGTTATCCATATCTGACAATAGATTGACTTAATAGAAGTTTCACCCAGTTTCATGTTAAATTAAAAATAGACTGCTTAAAGTAATACGTTATGTCATCTGAAAATAATTTAGCATATGCTGTAAAACAAACTAAAATTGACTACAAAGCTGAAGATTTGATTATGTTACAAGCCCAACTAATTAATCGTAATGATAAAGGCCATGTTTTGGTAGAAAAAATTCCCGCAGATTCCGGAACATATTCTGCTGGAAAATACTATATTCCTGGAGTTTCAATGAAATTTGGTGAGCATCCTGAAGAGGCTGGACACCGTATCTTAACTGAAGAACTCGAAATTGCAGATAGGGAAATTAGTCTTATTGGTTGCCAATCTCATGATGATGATGAACGAAAACGATGGTATGTCCTATTTTTATTTGAAACTAATGAACCAGTAACTAAGAAAGAAATGGATAATCCATGTGAAGGAATTGATGAATTACTCTATTTTGACCTAGAAAAAGCCACATCAGATAATTCTACACAAGGTCTACTTGATATTAGGGAAGCTCTAAAAAATCCCGGTAAAACATATCTATAATTAGATTATTTGTTTTTTACCAGTTATAACTAAAGTGCCAGCCCAATCTGTATGTTTATTTGAATGCCAGCTTTCAACCTCAGATAAACCAGCATCTTCAAAAATCTGAATCCATTCTATTTCTCTCAACATAAGCATTCGAGTACCTACTTTTTCTTGCCAAGAATGAGAATCTGTATTTTCATAATAATGATCAATCCCCACAATTAATCTTCCATTCTTATTTAGCCAAGAATCCGATATTTTCCGTACAATTTCTGAAGGATCGTCTAAGTAATATAATACTTCCATGGAATGAATGACGTCATACTTATCTCCGCCTCTTAACTCGGCATTAGATATCATCTGTTGAGCACCATCTATACCTACTGATAGATTACATAAGGTATTATTTGCAACCTTACGAACAACCCATCCATTGCCACAACCTAAATCTAGAAAACTAAATTTTTTACCAATTTCTAATCTTTCTTTCAATGCAAAATTCATCATTTCATCAACTGCTATAGCATGTGATTCTTCCATACCTTGATCTTTACCTTTTTCAGCCCATTCTCCAAAAACATCTATTGCTTTTCGCATATTAAAATAATTTTAAAGTGTCAATGGGCCGCCTAATGGCATTGCCGTTTGTTCAGTTAAATCTCCCCGTAAAGTGGGACCTTCTGTAATTGTAGCAAATATACCTATATCTTGAATATTATGGGAAAGGGCAAACCAAGGTCTGCCATATTGATCAACACTCATATCTAAGAAATCACCAAGGCCTCCACAACGATTGTAACCACAATCAACTTCGGTATCCAATGGATCACCAGGTGCATTAATCTGTACAGTAGTCATTAAAGGATTATCACTAAATGCATCAGTAATTATTGTCATATATCCATTCCATGTATTGTTACCTGAATCACCAACATAGCCAAAAGCTACACGGCCTTCACTACCTGCTGTAACAACCGGAAAACCAGTACCTACCAAACCGACAGGTGGAGCTATCATCATTGCCTCACTCCAAGTATTTCCTTCATCACGCGAATATGCATAATATGGCATATTATCGGCACCAAGCCACATTGCATGTACGTTATCAGCGTCATCAATACCAACTTGAGCCTCTTCAGCATTCCAAGTATCTGCCGTACCTGATTCTTCAGTAGGTAAAACATGTTCAGTCCAAGTTAAACCTCCATCTGTGCTACGATAAATCGAATAACCGCTGCCACTACAACCGGGATTCCCTCTGTAGAAATTACCGTTTTCGCCACCTTCTATGTGGGCACTCAAACCGCCGCTATTGCATCCCAGTGGAGCACCAGGAACTTCTGGAGTCCATGTAGTACCTCCATCAAAACTACTTGAACAAAGTGGAGCTTCCCAATTTCCATTGATACAAAATACCCAAGTAGTTTCATGAAGAAGTGCTGGATATGGTGAAGATGAAATAGTCTGATGATCTTGTACTGAATAAGAAGTAGCAGGTGTAGGTGTAGACCAAGAAACACCTTCATTATCCGAATATTCAACAGTCATACCTAATAAAGCATGCATATCAAATTTCATAACTCTATCTGTCCACTTATCGACATAAACATAAGGATCATTACTATTAGCAACTGGCGCTATTGGATTGTATACATTTTCACAGTTATAATCAGATAAATTAATCATTTCAATAAGTCCTGAACACTGCATAATGGCTGTTGAACCTGCTGGGCCATTACCCCAACTAGACATGTAAAGATTATCAGCTGAAGTAATTCCCATTGTAGGCTCAAATGTGCTCAATCCGATACCATAGTAAGAACCTTGAGTCCAATAAGGAGTGTTACTACCAGTTAGATTAGCTGTAATATTCGCTTGTTCAACGGCAGAGGCATCAAGCGCATCAATTCCTCCGGCATAATGATACCAAGTAGTCTCAGAAATTTCACGACCAAAATCAAAAAGGCCGGGTTCTTCTATTATCGTTCTCTTATCTTCAGGTTGAAGACAGCCACTAAATGAAGGCGTTACCAAAAATACAATAATTAGGAGTAATGCTCTATTCATGATTGCTAGGGATTGTTAGGGGCTTATAAAAAATCATGAGAGAGTAGAAGCTCCACCAGGCACTATAGGTTCCAAATATTCTAAAGTGTCTCCCCTTAGAGAAGGACCTTCGGCCAATGTCCCAAAAATACCTATCCCATCGCCATCATCTGAGCTTGCTGGATTATCTAAATCTATTACTAAATCAATAAAATCTCCAAATCCACCGCACCGCCTGTAACCACAGTCCTCTGTAGTATCCAAAGGATCTTCTGGCGTATTTACTGCAACTGTTGTAATTAATGGATTATCATTAAAAGAATCAGTCATTATGCTCATGTAACCATTCCAAGAACTATTGCCTAATTGACCGATATACCCTACTGCAACACGACCTGCTGAACCAGCAGCTACAGTTGGAAAACCAGTACCTGTAACTCCAGGTGGTGCTACCATCATAGCCTCACTCCAAGTGTTAGCATTATCTACTGAATAACTGTAGTAAGGCAACTTATCTTCACCAATCCAAACTGCGTGAATATTACTATCTTCATCTGTAGCTAACGCAATTTCATGAGTTGATGTCCCTGTTTGAGTGTTAATTGTATGTTCCGTCCAAGTTCGCCCTCCATCAGAACTACGATATGCTGCAGGACCATCACAAGAAGGATTACCTCGATAAATATAGCCGTCATTAGCTCCAACTAAATGCCCTGTCAATCCCGCACATTGAGTAGATGCAGGATGTCCTAATACTTGGCCATTCCAAGTATCTCCACCATCAAAACTACTTTCACATTGAGAACCTATTGGTCCCTGTGCACCCGTATTGATACAATAAACCCAAACAGTCTCATACATTAGAGGGCCAAACCAATCAGGAGGATTAGGAACAGAAGCTATAGTCTGGTGATCTTGAGGAGTATATCCTCCTGAAGTAGGTAATGAGGTTTGCCAAGTTGCACCTTCATCATCAGAATACTCAACAGTCATACCTGCAAGTGCATGCATATCAAATTTCATAAGACGATTTGTCCACAGATCGACATAAAGATAAGGATCATTACTTGTTGGAACTGTAGAAGGCCCAACATCTTCACATAAATATTCTGAGGAATTTGCCATTTCTCTAATTCCAGTACATTTTATGATTGCTGTAGCACCTCCCTGTCCTTGATTCCACGCAGTCATAAACAACGCTCCAGAAGTGGTAACTCCGATGGTTGGCTCAAAGGTTGGAACATCAGTACTGTAATAGGTTCCATGAGCATACATAGGCATATTAGGATATTCAAAATCTGTAAAAGTAGAATTTAAAGCGCTAACTGAATTCGCATAATGATAGAAAGTTGTTATTGGAATTGGTGCAGAAAAGTCAAAAGGAGTCGGCTCCTCAATAATTACCCTATTATCTTCAGCTTCAAGGCAACCACTAAAACTTGGTGTAACTAAAAAGGCAATTAAGAAAGCTAACGCTTTTTGCATTATTATTTAGATAAGATACTACTTTATTTAGGTTTGTGAAAAAGAACAATACGGTTAGTGTTTGTCCCCTCTTTCATGTTATTTATTCCCCATATATTAGAAGTTTTTGTAAAATCTTGAGAATTTATCATAATTCCAGCACACTCAAAACCTGAATTTAAACCCAAAGGAACTACAAACTCATCTAATTTTATTTCCCCATTATTTACTTCACCAACTTCAAAAGCAACCCACCCCTCGGGTGAAGTTATTCTATATAATTCGTCAAAAACAAAAGACATCATTTCTGACCATTGCTGAACTGTTCGACAAGATATTATTTCTTTCTCAACCTGTTCAGCATCTATAGAATTGAACCAACATCTGAGCCAATTATCAGTTGCATATCTAACAATGTTAAGAAAAGGAGGTGATGTTACCGTTAATTTGACACTTTCATTTGGTATATGGAATGTATTTTTAGAATCCGTTGAAGAAAAAATAGCTTTTTTACCAACTTCGAACAATTGTTGGACAATGGATGGACTAAGATTACGTTGTAAGGCTTTCGATTTTTTCAGGATTACGGCTTTAGTATCTTTGTAGGGCGGAGATATCCCTAATCTTTGATTAATTAGCAGTTGACCCTTTTGAGTTGTTGCCTGATTTGGAGGTAAAGTATATCCTGAAAAAAAACCTGCTGAATGGCCAGTTAAGCGAGTTGTGGATACCATTTGTATCCAATTATCAACAAAATTTGAAGAATCTAAATTATCTTTTAAACATACTATTTCAGATTCAGTATCTCGATGATAAAACATTGATAAATCAATCTCTGCTTTAGAATCCTTAAAATGAATCTGATTCAACCTTTCTTCTATTTGTTGAATTGTTGGTATATTCAAACGTGATTCAATTAATATATGACTTAAAGGGTTGACATCATTACTAATTATATTTCTATTAAGAAGTGCAGCTTCGATTAGAGTGGTGCCTCTTCCGGCAAATGGATCATAAACTACATCTCCTGGCTTAGTGAATAAATCAATGAAAAATTTGGGTAATTGTGGTTTGTAGCATGCCCTGTAAGAAATTTCGTGAAGATTATTTGCTTGTCTTTGTTTAGCAGTCCAAAATTCATTAGCAAATCGTTTATACTTTTTTGAACTTATTAGAACATTATCAATTTCTGTTTTTTGGTTGGATGCATTGAAATTTAAAAGTATAGCTTTTGTTTTTTCTATAGAGACAGCCGGCATTGTATCAGGTTGCCTCGGGGTGGAATATGAGGGAAAATGAAATAGACTCTCTCCGACAGCCGAGGCTTACCAAATACTATCTGCGTACTTATAATGATTGTGTTTTTTAAAATCCATCTTGAAATAGTCACAAAGAAGGTACCTCAAACCAATAATTATCGGATGGTCTAGTTTATCACTAACTAAAAAATCAATGCAGATGCACAAGTGAAGAGAGATAATCTGGGAAATTTGAATTGTTCCTATTTTAGATGAAAAAAAAGGCTAATGCAATTATAGCATACGTTATCAAAAGCATAGAACCTTCTAACCAGTTTGATTCACCATCCTGAATAATGAAATTTGTGATTATTACGGCCATAAAAGTAACCAATGTTTCAAAAACTCCAAATTGTAAAGTCATAGGGACGCCAAGTATCCAGCCAAATAAGACCATTATTGGAGATACAAAAAGTGCAATTTGAATACTAGATCCTATTGCTATACCTACAGACAAATCCATTTTATTTTTACCAGCAACTGTAACTGCCGTAAAATGTTCTGCGGCATTTCCAAATAATGGGACAAGGATAACTCCTATGAATAATGTTGGAAGATGGTATTCTTCTGCTGCGTGAGAAATTGAACCAACTAATATCTCGGCCATCCAAGCCACAAAAACGGTTGAACCCAATAAAAGATTAATAGCATCTTTCTGAGACATTTCTGATATTTCATCGTGCTGCCCCTCTGTAGCATACAAATTAGCATGTGTTTTCAATTGAAAAAAAAGTTGTAAAAAATAAACAAGCAATAATAAAAATGAGGTATAATGAGATAGTTGAACAATAGAATTGCCTTCTGTACTGCTGCTATAGACCTCAGGTATAATCATACCTACTAAAGCTAATAACAATAATGAGCCATTAACTTGTGAAGCCTTAACGGAAAAGTTTTGTGATTGATAATTGAGACCTCCCCAAACAAATGAAAGCCCAAGAACTAAAAGAAGATTTCCGAGAATAGAGCCTATTAAAGAAGCCTGGACAACTTCAATCATTGTTTCCGTAAGTTCAGGATTATTATATGCCGCATATATTGCAAGACCTGCAATAATCATCTCTACTGCATTGCCGAATGTTGCATTGAGTAAGCCACCTACTGATTGACTTGTACGTAATGCTATTTCTTCAGTTGCTTTTCCCATTAAATAAGCTAAAGGCATAATTGCCAGCATAGAGGTAAAGAAGGCAAAACCAGAATTATGAGATATTTCAAAATAAACTGCCAAAGGAACAAAAATTAACATTATATTCAATTTAGAATATCTAGGATCTAATACTTCTACTATTTTTTTATGTTTTTCTTTATCGCTCAACTAGACTCCTATTTTTAATCATAATTTCTTTAAACTAATACGAGGATTATCTGATTTATCAAGATATTTAGATATTGAATTCTTTTGATCTTTAGACCAATTGTCTGACTTAAGCATAGATTTTAACTTATAAACGGACATTTCCTGTAAATCATCCCATAATTCTAATTCTTTAAGACTTGATTCTAATTCATAACGTCTTACATCTTTTTTATCAGGTATCTTGACTGATTCTGTTGTGCTAAAACTTGCCTTATAATCTTTACCAAATACAACTGCATGGCCTGATTCTTTAGAATAATTTAGCAGTTGAGATTCTAAAGTTTCCATCATTGCATCCATATCTAAAGATAAGTTCTTCTTCTTCGCTTTTAGTTCCATTAATTTATCCACTGTTTCAGCTGCTTGCACTGCTGAAATTGTAGTAGTGCTTAAAGTTGGCATGTCATTTTGAGAAGCGTATTGATGAGAATATTCAGGACATTGAGCTTTAAATTCACACCAATTACACAACATACTTGTTTTTGTTGGGAAATCTTTACGTTCTGTAGCAGCTTCAATCTCTTTAATTAAAGAGACTGTAGAAGATATCATACTATCTAATTGTTTCTGATCACGACTTGAACGAACCTCTTCATCAAATCTCACATAATGCCAAATTAAATCTATTTTCGTTACTTCAGGATATCTTTGATGGACTGCCAAAGCATAAAGACCTAATTGCCTATCTTTATCGGCTTTGGTTTGAGGTGGAACTCTATTTGATGTCTTATAATCATGAACTGCAAAATGACCCTCTCCTATCTTGTCTAATCTATCAATATAACCTTGCATCTTCTTATCTTCAGGTAATTCAATCATCATTCTTTCTTCCAAACCAATAGTTATGGCTTGGTCAAACGGATGATAACGATCATAATACATATCTAAACAAGTTTGACCCGTTTCTTTGAAATTATCTGCCGTTAAATCTTTTTTGATTACACGTATAGTGTCAACCCAATTTTCATTCCAAAGCTTATCATATTTTTGCAATAAAGTTTCCTTCGAAACTATATTAGAATCTTGTGCTAATTTGTATAACCATTCTAAGGAATCATGAACCATACGACCCATAAATGATTCGATAGAATTACCTAAAATTGGTTTTACTTTATTAACATAACGTAATTTGTACTGAAATGGACAATTTTCATAAGTTCCTAAACGACTATGAGAGTACAGAGGCATTGATAATCATGACATACAGATTGATACTTAAACATATAGAGCCCAAAGAAATATTAAAACCTAATTCAATGGGGATTTATGACACTAACAACACTTGAAGATTATGTCAAGAGAGAAATTTTTAAAAGTGACAAAGAACTGTTTGACTTTTGTCCAGCTTGTGATGAGACTGGTAACACCATTGAAGCTCTAATGAAAGGTTTATTTCAAGAGGCAAAACAATTACAAAAAGAAAGAGACGATATTCTTAGAATAAACCGTTCTATTGCTAAAAGTGTGAGTGAATTAAAAAAAGTTGTAAATAACATTGGAAGTTTAGTCTAATATCTATAGAAAAGTTCATACTGGCTAGAAGGTCTTTTAAAGCCTACATTGAAGGCCAAATTATGGTTCTCAATTTAATCAGTGAACAAGTTACCAGAAAACCTTTGCAAGTAGTAATCAGTATTGTTTTTATTACTTTTCTAATGGTGGCACAATTAGCCCTAAATCCACAAGATGGAACCATAAGTCAATCAAGTTTTCTACCTGATAATGAAGTAATTAGTGCAATAAACGATATTGGAGATAAATTTTCTACAGAATATCCTGTAGACACTTTAGTTTACACTAATGAGAATGATGTACTTACATCAAATGTATTTGTAGAAATCATTGAAATTGAAATCGCTTTGATAAATAATGAATTGATTTCTAATAACTCTATGGATCCTAACAACCCTAGCTCAAATATTGTTTCTATTCCCAATTATTTAGCACCATTTGTAGAGGGAGATGCTTCGAATTTAGAAAGTTTAAAATCTATTTACGCAAATAAAACCAATCAAGAAATTAAAGATGCCTTTAGTATTGCAAAACAAAACCCTATGATGGCTGGTGCTGTAATTAATATTCTTGGTGAATACGATGATAATAACACTGCTAAAGCAACGAAAATAACGTTCAAATTTGATAATAGTAATCGTGAAGGTGAAGACACCTCTGATGCATTTGACCGAATGGTAAGCGTTGAACTAGAGATGAATCAAGTTGTAAAAAATATGGAATTTGAACACATCAAAGCTCATGCTTTGGGACAGGCAGTTTTAGATAATGAAATTAATGATGCCTCAGAAAAAAGTACTAGTCAACTCTTCCTACTTGTTATTATTTTAGTCATTGGTGTATTATTTGCTACATTCCGTTCTACAGTCGATGTAGGGCTTACCATGTTTGCGCTAATGATGGCAATTATTTGGTCCAATGGTTTTGCAAGTATACTACAATTTGAGCCTAGTTTCTTCGCCGTAATTGTACCCATCCTTTTAGTTGGATTAGGTGTTGACTATGGGATACACCTAGTTATGAGATATAGAGAAGAATTAGTTGAGGAATGGAACATAAACAAGGCTGGTAAATCTTCAATTCTATTTGTAGGCTCTGCTCTTCTTTTAGCTACTACTACCACTATGGTTGGATTCT
>LWDU01040264.1_pt1 | contig 14719 bp, 12 predicted proteins | sample 727161 | NCBI WGS metagenome assembly LWDU01 (sample SAMN04566230, study PRJNA314399) | hydrothermal vent metagenome | isolation source: deep sea hydrothermal plume seawater | place: Mexico: Gulf of California, Guaymas Basin | collected 2004-07-11 | reverse complement strand
GCGACTTAATTAAAATCGCGCCAAGCCCATAAATAGTAGAGTCTTGAAAAAGCTTTTTATACATGACCACCCTACTGAACCAACCAAGGAATAACCCTTGGCATAAGCCATCTTAAGAACGGCTTAGGGAATAAGGCGTATATATTACGCGCGAATTGATAACTATTATTCAAATCAATATGATCAGGCTTTGTTAGCGTATAGTGTTCATAAACCAGATGATTAGTCCCGCCCCATTTCATCTTGAAATCATGAAGATCATGATCTGACAAAGCCGTCGCACCGAGATCAAAATAGGCATAACCGTTCTCGCGCGCATACTCTACTGCATGATTGATTAGCACTGTGCCCAAAGCAATATTCTGATAATTCAGGCTAGCGCCCCAATTATAATGAAGCAGCTTGTTATCTTTAATACACAAAAGCCCACCTAAGATTTCATCGTCTTTCTTAGCTATAAAGAACTCGAAAAATCCTGCTTCGAAAAGCTTCTGATAAAGTGACCATGGCTGAAAAATCATCTTATGCTTATCGACATACATAACGCTCAGCACGTTATTATAAAACTTGCGTAGATCCTCAAGACTATCGGAGCGTAAAATCTCAATGCCGTTCCGCGCACACTTATTTGTGTTGCGTTTAATGTTCTGCTTATGGTTCTTAGAATAATCAGGGGCTGCCCGCAGATCTATAATCGGATTGTTTGCACAGACTTGGTGGGCCACACCATCAAGCGCTATAAACGATTTGATCCTGATATTAGTATTATGCGTTTTTGAAAATGCATGAAGGCCGTCTGCAAAAGCCACTTCCTGACCCTGCTGTATAGTTGGTGTATAATAAAAACCGAAAGGTGTATTAAAGATATCACCTTTCTTGATACAAGACCGATAAAAGCTTGTTGCTGTATTCAATACGTCTGTATCAAAAAGCTCAACTCTCTTAATTTTATAAACCTCTTCCAAAACCTTTAGTAAGCGAGGGTCTTGATAAGCCGAAAACTCAAGCATTTGACGCTTCCAAAATTATCTCTCTTGCCATCAATCGAGATCCGAACAATCCGTTATAAGTAATCTTATCAATCTGCATGCCATGAGCAGACAGATATTTTAAAATCTCTTTTTTAGTATAGCGTCTAGCCAAAAGTGTACCGTTGACGACTTCTCCATAAGACTTACTGAACAATGCAAAAACAAGATTGCGTATATCCTTCTTCCAACCTAATAAACATAGAATAGCAAACAACTCGATCTTCGAAAATTCATGCAAAGTATTGATCAGTACTTTACCGTCACCCCTTAAGCAACGAGACATTTCACTAAATACAATATCGGTATTGCCAAGATGCTGCAAAAGCCCAATAGCTAAAATCAAGCTTACGGATTTGTCTTTAATTGGCAAATTATCAGCACGATTTTCAATTAAAAGCACATTATCTTTAGTCAGAAATTTGAGTTTTTTGAGGTCTCCAGAAACAGGAAAATCATAGTTAAGACTAGAACTGTAGGAGGCATCTTTATTGATCTTGATCGTCTCAAAAGAATAATCAACGCCAATATAAAACTGCTTCTCATCAATTAAATCTGCATGGCGAGCATCACCGCAACCGATATCAAGTATAGCTTGCGCAGGCATTTCGTTTACACGGGAGAGAATTAGATTATCATGCCAAGAGACAATATCTTTATCACTCCAATGCTGCTGCTCTAATGTATCTCCATGTTTGTTTACTGCTTTTTCAACAAATGACTGATGCCATACATCTTCTTTATTCATAATCTCACTTTTATATTTTTCGAAATTTTTCTTAGACCTAATAAAATCAGTGAAACCTGGGTAAGTATAGCACTTACTCTCAAGTCCCATGAAATTTGTGCCCACACCAAAGGGTTCCTTACCATTGATGATATTACAAATTTCTCTGGCTCCCATTTCAAAAGCATGAATATCTATATCAGCAAAAGAGTTTCTTAAAATAGTGCCGTCGTCAGGGAGTATGGAAATAACCTCTCCGGTATCTACGCCCTCATCAAGATAATGAACAGTAGTGCCTACACACTCATAATCTTTATTATAGTATGCCCAAAAGTTACCCGTCCCTCTATATTTGGGGTTAATACCATTATGCAAGTTGAATATCTTAGACTTACTGCATTTGATTGTTTCCGGCTTTAAGATTGAGCACGCATTAGTGATCAAAAAATCATAGTCGCCTTCTTCTAATAGCTGACACACTCGATTAGAATTAATGGAGTCAGTTACAAGGCTCGGTTTATAAGTTCTATTAACTTCACGATCTGATAAAAACAGCATTTTAAAAAAACGTAGAAAAATAAAGTTAAGCACATAAAACATGCCCTCTTTTTTTAGCTTCTTCTTAATGAAAGTAATTATGCTGCTAAATGGAATACGCTCTTCAACTATTACTAGATCATAAACGTTCCCTAAGCGCTCTGTATAAATATTACACGCACTTATAGCCGGCTTTCCTGCCCCCGAGAGTATCAAAATTTTGTTCATGTTAATTTAAATAAGTTAATAGATGCATTAGCCAAACTAACAGCATAAAAAGGAGTATGGAATTTTAATCTGATCAGGTTAAGTATGTTATCCTTACATATACTAAGATAATTAAAAATAACTCGCAAAATGATCCCTAGACTTTCACCAAACTACAACATTCAAGAATGCCTGAGCACAATGCTTCCGGCATCATCTAATAATGTAGTGAAGCTAGAATATGCATTTTGCTTAAGAACGCAGCACCAGAACGCTATTGCCTTCCGCTATGGCAGAAGTGGGCTTTACTATCTTCTAAAAGCGCTTGGTGACGGGACAGGAAAATATGTTGTGATACCCGCCTATAGCTGCGTGGTTGTTGCCCATGCCGTCGTAGAAGCTGGCTACACACCCATATTTTTGGATAATGAAGTAGATAAACTGCAACCTTCCAATCAAGCATACTTTGATATCCTGAAGGAACATGGCCCTCAAATCGCTATGATAGTGCCCACACATCTATTCGGTATAACTGAAGACGCACAAGAGCTATATGAATATACCAAGCAGCATTACCCGGATATTTTTGTTCTTCAAGACTGCGCTCATGGTTTTTTCTGCAAAGATGACAACGGTACAACGGCCGCCCATTACGGCGATGGCGCCTTATTTGGCATGAACATTTCTAAGCTCGCCAATAGCGTTAAAGGCGGGATGATCACGATCATTGATGATAAAATCGCCGCCAAAGTTAGAGAACTACATAACGCCGATCTACAAGGCGGCACATCAAAACCGAACATGGTCTTGCAGTCTGTAATTGCCCGCATATACACGCTAGCAGCATACTTCGCCTTTAAACCTCTATTTTACGACCTGCTACATTGGCTTCAAAAAAACACCAAACTTCTATCTTCCCAAACCGACTACTACAACGAAGATGAAATAACTCTGCCACAAGATTACAAAGGCGCTATGTGCGGCTTTGAAGCAAACATTGGATTAAAATCACTCGAAAAATATAATCAGCGTATAGCATACAGACAACATATCGCCCAACGTTACAGCGATTTATTAGAAGCCTACAGTAATTTAACGCCACCCGAATACCACCCTGGCTATAGCTGGAGCCATTACCCTGTACTATGCGCAAATATCGACTTAAAGCGACATATCATAAAAGCTCTGGCCAAAAGCGGTTTCGAGATTGGTGAGATTGTTGACTACAGCATCCCAGATATGGCCTGCTACAAAGCTCTGAAATACCCGTCATGCCCCAACGCTCTAAAGCACGCAGAGTTGGTTATCAACCTACCACTTACTCTGGCTGAAAATTTGGATCTGAATATAGTCAAAACAATGGAAGCAAGACTTTCAAAATTTGAAAAAGCATTTAGCAAAGCTATGGACGATTTTAAACAGCCCTAGCGTTTCCAATACCCTTGGCTAGCCATGTGAATAGCATAGAACTTTACATTCTCACGACACTTCAACTTTAAGGCAGTACCATCTGCAAGTTCCAGCTCATCTATAATATCTATTTTCTCATCGCCGAAGCTGATAGCACGCTTGTTGTATCCCACCGTATTTTTCCGCCCTTTAATAACATACTTAACAAGGATCTTTTTAATAAGCTCATTAAAGAACTCAAACCGCATAACGCTTACATTCATGCATCTCAGAACAATGTATTGTAGCGGAGTTGGGTGCATCTTTTTATATTCTTGCAACGGCGTCTTGATACAAAGTTGGCTATTAATCTCATCGATAGATACCAGCGCCTCACTATCATGACCCTGTGTCGTATATTGTCGACCACGTTCATCCTCATAAAGGGGACCATAGTCCTGACGCATCACATTTGATTGCTTATCAAACACAACGCCTGCCCCACCCTTTTTAGAAGAGAACACTGCATAGAAATCGGTAGTATTCATAACAATCAATCCCGCCTTATCAAAATTCTTCATGACAGTGTCGCCACGTATCGCAGGCAAAGCCTCTGCATCCTTCATCGCTTTTGCATAAACCGCTGCACGGCAATAACTATTGAACATGGGAATTAAATTAGGCGCGTCAATTGCAGACAAGGTCACGCAAGACTTGTCACGTATACTGTCACGCATAAATGAAGCGATCGCACTAGCGTCTGCGAATCTGGTTGCGTAATACTCAAACCCATCAGGGTAGTAAAACTCGGTATTCCGTTCTCCGTAAACTCCACCCAAGCTTCCATCAGGATGAACAAAGTATTTCAAAAAGCTAAGAGATCTTTCTATTTCAGAATCAAGACCATTCCCACCCACGCCCTGATCATAAGCTGCCAAATAGCTGGTCGCTAATGTCTGGTAACCGATATCCGCACCGTCATATTCAGAAAACCATCCTTCTTCGGACTGATGATCAGTAATGATCTGCAATAGCTTAGCTGCCTTACCAAACCTATGCCCTGTCAGCTTCTCCCATAGCACCAAAGCCGCTAGCGCAGACGCTAGATGGTTAGAAATAATCCCATGCTGTTCGTCACTCTCGATTGTAAACTCAATCAAAGGCCTGATCACAGAAAGGTGCGACTCGAGCAGCTCTTTAGACAATTCATCCTTTAGCTCTAGCAAAGCCGCAGCAAGGTCATAAGCGACCAACGAGGTCACACAGAATGATTTCTCATACGGATACGCTTCTTCAAGACTACCGTCTTTTCTAGTTATTGCAGCTGTACCCTTAAAAATCGCACCTATAAGCTCTAGTGTTTGCTCTCGCCCCAAAAAATCGGGAAGCAAATCATGCTTCAAGAGCAGCGCTAAGCCGTGAGCCGCCCCTTGATAAGTACCATTTATGAAATCCTTTGTTTTCCAGCCCCAATAATCCCTATCGCCAACGCCATAACACGGGCTTAAGCGATCAGGATCAAAAAGAGACAGTATACGCGGCAAGTTCGCATATATTTCCGGAGCATAAGGGTTATCTTTTTTCATCATCTGCCAGTTTAATATAATTCAATAGCTTTTCATACAGCCCGCCCCACCCTGTTTCAGGATGGAATACGCGGTGATGCCAGACTATAGCAATCTCACCACCCACAAATCGGACTTCATCCAAATAATGCTTCAATCTCGCAAACTGCGTTTGTTCATCAGCAGTAGTATAATCAAAGAAATGTGAATCCATTATGGCCGTTGGTAAAGCCTGAAAACCATCCATAACCTCTCCATCATCAAGAGGAGAGAACCACAAGGCGGTACTATTTCGAAAACCAGGACGATCATTCCACAGCAGTGTCGTATCACGCTTTAAGTCAGCGAGTCTTTGCGCCTCCCATGTGCTTTGCCACGAAAAACGTAGCCAGTGCTGCCGCACTGACTCAGTCGGCGTCTTTAAATATTTATCTAACAAGGCCTTTTGCTCGTTATATAGCTTTCCATTCTCCCAACAACCATATGTAGGGTGAAGCCCGATCTCGCATCCCTCTTCTTCTAAATAGGCAATAGCACCGGCTACATCTTCTAGTGAATAGGAAGGATCAAGAAGCCATGATTTTTTCGAAACGCTTCGACCTGGATAAAAATTAAAAACGCTTGTATAGCCTGCGCTCTTTTCTAATTCAACAATATGAGAAAACAGATTATAACGGCGCGGAGTTAACGCAAATTGTATAGCTTTAAACGCCGTTTGAAACGCTTCCCCTATTTTTAGCGATGCCAGAGATTTGAAAAACCTCATAACATCAAACACACTTTTCTTAATAATCAGTGGTAACGTCTTCTTGATATAATCCACATCGTGGGTTAGCAAAAAAGTTCCGTCTGGCTTGACGGGGAAAGCTTGCTCTTCACTGATGCCATTCTCATGCGCAGCCCATCTACGAAGAAATAACAATATCCTGTTAAACCACGCATACTCATATAAGTCAGCATGGGAATTCGGCATACGAAACGAATAAGAATGCAGAGGCTTTCCCAACGCAATCTCAGCTTGACGCTCTGCAGAGCCGTTTAAATAATGAAAAGCTGCAGCCCACCAGTTCGTCTCGCGCCAATCAGGGTTACTAGCGTTCTTACACGCAGAAATATCCACCAAGATACCTTTGCCATCCGCACTTAAGTCGACTGCCCATTCAGGTAAAGCCACATAGACCCAGTCAGCTGTATAATCATGAGAACCATTATAGACTGGAAGTGAATTTAGAAGCTCTTGCTGTGACGGCTCCGGCCAGTAAAGTCTGGCACCTACATCACGAATATAATCTTTATATTTTTCAGAAAATCCGAGCGCCGTCATAATCCGCACCCTTAGACCTTGAATGATTTATCGACAAAAATCTGGTGCCAAAGCTCAATACATAAGGCGCCCCAAAGCTCTCGGCCAAACTTGGCCTCGGCATGGATAAGCTTCTCCATCTCAATCATGTCAAACATGCCGCGTTCACGGCTTCGCTGAGACAACAGGATATCAGATACAAATTCTTTCACGACCCCTTTGCGCATCCATTCATTAAGCGGCACAGGGAAACCCATCTTATCACGGCGATCCATAACCGAAGCTGGAAGGACAGGCTGCGCAACTTTTCTAAGCGCATTCTTAGTCTTCCCCCCAGCAAACTTAATCGTGGGCGAAGTCTCTGCCATCAATTGGACAATGCGCTTATCGATAAACGGAACACGCGTTTCAATTGACGCGGACATACTGACTCTATCTTCAATCTGCAAGAGAGCTGGCAGCAGCGTGTGCAAATCAAAGTTAGTCATCTTATTGATGTATGACACAGTATCAGGCGCGTTAAAGACTGACTGGAAATCTGCAAATATTTCATCACGCGCATGATCATCGAACAACTCATACGCCATGATCTTATTGATATTTGGCGAACGATCTACAAGCTTGAAATAACGCTTATCCATGCCTCAAACAGACCGCTACTCCAGAAGCTTTTCAGCATGGGCGTATACTGCTCCAGGATACCAAGGTTAGGCGCTATAGAGGCCAAGCTAACAATATGCTTACCTTCCTCATTCGAGTTTGTAATCGCGCCCTTTAAAGCTTGCTCCAGATAAGCAACAACATAACGCGCATAACCGCCAAAAATCTCGTCACCGCCCTGACCACCTAGAACAACCTTCACATGATCTGATGCTTTGTGAGAAACACAATATTGCGGGAACACACCCGGACCAGCAGTCGGCTCATCCATATGATAGATAATCTTCGGCAGGTAATTTACAAAGTCTTCTGCCGTCGGCACTGTCTCAATATAGTTCGCCTGCGTAACGAGATTCATCGAAATCCAGCCCCTCCGCAAAACGTCCGTGGAACGTATCAACACCCTTACCAAGGTTCTCGCTGGCCATCGCAGTAATAAAACTGGAATCAATACCACCCGACAAATACGCACCAAGTGGCACATCACTGCGAAGCTGTAGCCTTAAGCTATCATGGATTAACGCATCCAGTTCTTCATGACAGCTATCCTCTGTCATAGAAAAATCAGTATTGTAATCCAGATGCCAATAAGCCTTTTGCTTTAAGGACTTTTCTAAATCTGTTGCCGCTTTTATCTCAATATAATGCGCGGGCTTCAGCGCGTAGATACCATCATAAAGTGTCAGCTCTTCCAAACAAAACTGGAACGTCATATATTGTTTTTGCGCATGGGCGTTTAACTTCACCTGAATTGCAGGGTTCTGTAACAACGCTTTTATCTCGGAAGCAAAATACAATTTACCATCACGTACGGTATAATAAAGAGGCTTAACCCCCATCTCATCGCGTGCCAGTAACGTGCGCCCAGTTTTTTTATCATGGAATGCGAAGGCATACATGCCTATAAGCTTGTCCATTGCCTTATGGCCGTAATTGATCAACGCCTGTAAAAGAACTTCGGTATCGGAATTCGTTCGAAAGCTTACGCCCTCGGCTTCTAATTCAACACGAAGCTCTTTGTAATTATAGATTTCGCCGTTATAGGTCAGCACATAACGGTCATCAGCAGACAGCATTGGCTGCGCACCCTGCTCAATGTCAATAATCGAGAGCCGTCTATGACCGAAAGCAAAACGTTCGCCATGTGCAAACCCATCACCGTCAGGGCCGCGGTGCGCAAGAACAGCCGTCATTTTTTCAACAAGCTGAGTATCTGCAGTCCCTATATGTGGACCTATAATTCCGGCAATGCCACACATAGCTTACTTATTCATTTCCTGAATTTGTTTCTTATACCCAAAATACCAACCGCCAAACGGCCAGTAATAAATGAGCGTCATGATCATATAGCCCAGCATCGTGATGCTTCCGATCATCTTGCTATCACTTTTTTTGTCATCATATCTCAATACAAACGGCACCTCAGCAAAGCGGGCTCCTAGAATATTAAGCTTCACAATAACTTCGAGCGTGCAGGTAAAACCAAGCTCCTTAAGCTGAATAAAATCATTGCCGAAAAATTTAATGGCCTTTTTAACTGTCTCGCCGCGATAGGCACGAAACCCGCACGAATATTCTTTCAGGCCTTTTATCGGGAAGAAGAAGCGCATAAACAGATTGGCGCACTTACTGATAAAAATCTTTTTATCATTCAGCCCCATTTGGCCGCCACCCTCGGCATATCTAGAACAGGCAACAACATCAAATCCCTCTTCCAGCTTATTAACCATATCGATCATATATTGAGGCTTGTGTGTATTATCCCCTTCAACACGAATAATCACATCATCATCAGCCGCAATTTCCGCCGCGCGCTCAAACAAATCACGTTCGGTCTCACCAAGGCCACGGTTAATCTTGTGATGCATAACCTCGACAGGGTAAATATCCGCCATTTCCATGGCAATAAGACCTGTCTTATCTGCAGACCCATCATTACAAATGATAATTCGATATTCCCATTTCTGCTCTTTAGCAGTAGCGGCGACAACCTCAATCAGCTCTTGCAACGAATTTGCTTCGTTGTAAGCAGGAATCAGAACGATCTTTTTATTCTTCTTTTCAGACACAGCTAGCCTCCGGATATACGCTGCAAGAATTAGAAAACATTTAGCGCTAGGATTTAAGCGTTATTTGCAATGCGCCAACAACCTTTTCCTGTTCTTCCGCAGTGATATATGGCGAAAACGGCAGGCTAATCACTGCTTGAGACAGCTCATCCCCAACAGGGAGATCACAATGACTGGCAGGAAACGCTCTTTGGTGATTAAGAGGCACAGGGTAGTACACCATAGTTGGCACACCTTGCTCTTTCAACTTTGTCTGCAAAGTATCTCTGTCAGCCACCTGAATGGTATACTGCGCCCAAGCGCTACGATTATGCTCTGCAATTACAGGCGTCGTATCTATACCAATATCTTTCAATAAAACATCATAACGATCCGCTACTTGCTGTCGCATCGCCAGCTCGTCTTCAAACACATCCATCTTGGCGAGCAAGATAGCGGCCTGCAATGTATCCAAACGACTGTTAACACCGACATGCAGATGGTGGTACTTCTTATCCTGACCATGAACAGAAATCTGGCGCAGCTTGGTTGCTAGCGCATCATCATTCGTAAACATGGCACCACCATCACCGTAACACCCCAATGGCTTGCTAGGAAAAAAGCTGGTGGTCGCAATTGTAGTAAGGTTACAAGAGCGGCGGCCTTTATAAGACGCTCCAAAACTTTGCGCCGCATCCTCAATCACGGGCAGCCCATGCTTCGCCGCTATTTCATTGATGACATCATAATCAGCGCACTGACCATAGAGAGAAACCCCGATAATAGCCTTTGTCTTGTCAGTAATCGCTGCCTCAAGAGACTTCGGATCGATGTTATAACTATCGCGCTCCACATCAACAAAAACAGGCTTACCGCCTAAGACTGCAGCTGCTTCTGCCGTGGCCACATAAGTAAAACCCGGGGTAATAACTTCATCACCTTCAGATACACCCAAGGCCATCAAGGCAATCTGGATCGCATCAGTACCATTACCGCAAGAAATGCAATGCCCAGCCCCTGTAAACGCTGCCAGCTTTGCCTCAAGCTCCTTTACTTCAGGTCCCTGAATATATAAGCCATGCTCCAATACCTTGCTGATATTGGCATCAATATGACTCTTAATACGATCTTGCTGAGATTTTAAATCAATGAACTGCATGATGATTGCTAAGCTTTCTGCATTTGTTTTTCAAAGTAACCGGCAAGCACCTCATCACCTGCCTGACGCGTATAGTCTACAACGGTTTTGCCGAAAACATCCGTATGCGTAATATCAGCACCATGAGCAACTAACATATCGAGTAGATCATACCCGCCCTGCCCCTGATTAAGAAGTTTGGTCTTGGCATACATCAGCACACTTGTGCCTTTTATATTCGTGGCATTCACATCCGCGCCAATCTGCAGAAGATACTCAGCCATCTCCCGATGCTGGTTATGAACAGCAACCGACAACGCCGTCCAGCCACTTTTATTTAAAGTGTCGTTTACAGTGTCCGCATTTACGCAAGATTGAACGGCCTCAATATCTCCTGCCTCAACTGCCGCAATAAGGCCCTGCTTACGCACTAATTTATCACGCCAAGCACCAAAGCCAGCGACAACCTGCTCTTTTTCTTCAAGCGTCATTGGCTGATTTTTAAAAGGACGGTTAATGGGAACAGATTGGAATTCCAGCCCCTTGGTCAGCAAACTCTGAAACGCAGAAATCTGAAGAGTAAAAAGGTTTTCCTCCATAATCTCAAAACTATCATGAGGCATAACGTCTAATTGAAAGAATTCAATCAGCGCCCCTTCATCTACTTTCGTGTTGATAAAATGCGCTGTAATCCCAGGATAAGAGTCATTCTTTATCGCGTAATGAAAACTATCAAGACCTGCGGTTTCAGGCAAAGGACCGGGATGAAAGTTCACAACACCTGTTGCAAATAAATCAATAACAGGCGCCTTCAAAATGCGGGCACCTGCAATGAATGCAATCTCAAGGTGATGATCTTCGACAATTTTAGCTATTTCTAGCGCATCATCATGATCAACAGCGTAATAGGAGAAACCAAACTTTTCACAGAGCTCCTTAGTATCGACGGGCTTTATATGATTGATCTTTGCAGTCTGCGGAAGATTGACCGTGCCTAAATCGAGCTTCTTAAAAGGCGCCGCCAAAACAACAACATCGTGCCCATAATCGTGAAGATATAGATGAGTGAGAAACTCTTGCGTTTTCCTATGCGGAAAATCATAGGCAAAAACGGCTATTGTTTTTCGCACGTCATTCATAAAAAAACCTTTAGCCTGCCAAACGCTTGTAAAAGCGGTGAGCCTCCTGAGCATCAGGTGTAACCACTTTCATATTGTTCAAATCATTCACAGCCTCGATACAATGTCTTGCATCTTCAATACCGAAACCTTTGCCCTTAATAATCTCTTCATAGCTAACAGTATGAAGATCTGTAAAGCCTGCAGAGAACTCTATTTCCTGTCCATCAACCGTAATAGAGCGATAGGTTGGCTGCTTCCCCTTAACACTTTCAGGAAGGTCTTCCGCGTCTACAGACAGGAACCACTTCACACGAGCATTTTCGTATTCCAGATAACCACACGCTTTATAAGCATCCTGATAATGCAATACGTTCTTTTCGAGACCACCAAAAATATAATGCAACATATCGAAGAAATGGATGCCGATATTCATAATCACACCGTAAGACTTACGTGGATCACCCTTCCAGCTCTCCTGATACCACTTACCACGAGACGTAATATAGGTCAGATCAACTTCATATTTGTCATTCTTTGAATCAGCAGCAACCTGGGCCTTCAAATCTATAATCGACTGGTGATGGCGCAATTGCAGTATGTTAAAAACACGCTTACCTGTCTCTTTTTCTACAGCCGCCAATTCATCCAGAGCTTCTGGGGTTGGCACAAGCGGCTTTTCACAAATGACATCACAGCCTAGACGCAGGCCTGCGGCAATATGCGATAAGTGAAGATAGTTGGGACTACAAACGCCGATATAATCCAGCGCTGTATCAGGTGAGCGCTGCAAATTGCTGGCGTAATACTGAAAACGCTCAAACTCGGTAAAAAACTCACTGTTCGGAGAAATAGAATCAATAATACCAACCGAGTCATTAATATCATAAGCGCATGTCAGTTCATGCCCCAGATCTTTAATTGCTCTCATATGTCTAGGCGCAATATAACCTGCCGCCCCAATCAATCCGAATTTCTTCACAGCAATCCCTTTACTACCTAGGCTTTAACAACTTTTTCGCAATGACCACGATACTTGCCACGCGCATCGATAATTAAGTTAGCGTGCTTCTTTACAAGCTCATAATCGAATTTATCGTGATCTGTTGCCAGTACAACAGCATCATAGGACGCTAAGTTTTCAGGCGTCAAAGCAACGGACGATAAATCAAATTTATACTTACGCATCTTGGGAAACTTTGGCACATGCGGATCACTATATTCAATATTAGCACCGCGATATTGCAGCATCTCCATAATCTCAACAGACGGCGACTCACGCATATCATCAACGTTCTTTTTGTAGGCTATACCGAGAACCAAGATTTTACTGTCCTTAACAGACTTGCCCTCACGATTCAGCGCATTCGTCAGCTTCTCAATCACATAAGCCGGCATCTTCGCGTTCACTTCGCCTGACAGCTCAATAAAGCGCGTATGCAAACCATACTCGCGCGCTTTCCATGTCAGATAAAACGGATCAATAGGAATACAGTGACCGCCAAGACCAGGCCCCGGATAATATGGCGTAAAACCAAAAGGCTTCGTAGCAGCCGCATCAATCACCTCATGGATATCAATCCCCATGCGGTCAGCGACAACTTTCATTTCATTCACAAGACCAATATTAACAGCACGGTGGATATTCTCCAAAAGCTTGGTCATCTCTGCGGCTCGCGTAGAACTAACAGTCACCACTTTGTCGATCGCCTGCCCATAAAGCGCTTCACCGACCTTTAAACATGCCGCCGTGTGCCCCCCCAGCACTTTAGGAATAGTATTTGTAGTAAAATTAGGATTACCGGGATCCTCCCTCTCCGGAGAATACACCAAAAAGATATCGTCTCCGACTTTGTGACCGGTGCCTTCAATACGCGGCAATAGCTCTTCTTCGGTAGTCCCAGGATAAGTTGTGCTCTCCAGAGATACAATCTGACCCGCACGCAAATACGGCAAGGTTGATTCAAGCGTATTAATCACAAAGCTAAGATCAGGTTCACGGTATTTATTCAGCGGCGTCGGCACACACAGGATAACGGTGTCAACTTCAGCTATGCGCGAGAAATCCGTAGTCGCCTGCATACCATTATCAACGGCCTTCTTAATATTATCCGCATTAATATGCTCGATGTAACTTTGGCCGTTTTCAATCTTTTCGATCTTAGACTCATCAACATCTATAGCCTAAATCAGCATATCTAAGCATCAAAGGCAGGCCTACATAGCCCATCCCCAGAATGCCTATAACAGCCTGCTTCTCTATGATTTTACTAATTAAATTCTCTACGTGTTCCATGAGACGTTAACTATCACCAATGTAATATGATGTAAATATGAATAACTTCGAGCATTAGAGCATAGTCCCTAACGTATTAGAAGTGACTTCGATAAACTCTTGTAATAAGATCAGGAACAACGCAAATTGAAGGGCATTTAGCTTCTATAAGGGCAACTTTTGTAGTTTATGAAGATACTTATCGTCTCATTCTTATTCGCACCGGCGAACGTGATCGGCTCCGTCAGGGTCAGTAAAATGGCCAAATATCTGACGAATGAGGGTCATGATGTGCGTGTATTGGCCGCCAGCAAAATAAACATTGAAATCCCCGAAGACAAAGTAACACGCACAGACTGGTTTGATCTGAATACCAATATCAGAAAAATCGTACAAAAGATGAAAGGTCAGGATACTGCGAACAGCGCCCTACCAACCCTGCGCGCAGATGGTAAACGCAGTTTCATCGCAAAACTTTACTCATCACTATTCTGCATCCCCGACAACTACTGGGGGTGGATTTCGCCCGCTGTAAAACAAGGCAAGAAGCTCATAGACGAAGACAAGCCGGATTTAATCATTACCAGCGGCGGTCCTTTCTCTGCCTTTATTGTTGCAAGCAAGCTTGCCAAATACGTAGACATCCCTTGGATCGCAGACTACCGCGACCTATGGAGCGAAAATCATGCCAAGCCTTATCTTAGGTTCCGCCGACCTATTGATA
>LWDU01039255.1_pt1 | contig 14719 bp, 11 predicted proteins | sample 727161 | NCBI WGS metagenome assembly LWDU01 (sample SAMN04566230, study PRJNA314399) | hydrothermal vent metagenome | isolation source: deep sea hydrothermal plume seawater | place: Mexico: Gulf of California, Guaymas Basin | collected 2004-07-11 | reverse complement strand
ACTCGTCCCGATGGGGCGAGCCAAATAACCGGTGACAGGGTACGCCCAGAGCCTTGCCCGCCGCATCGAACAATGCGATCTGTATGCCGGCCCCCAGACTGTCGTCCCACAAAATTTCGAACAGGTTCTTCCCGATTATCTTGTCGATAGAAGGGTCCGCCGCCCGGAACCACGTATCCCTGGTCAATAACTCCCCATAGCCCACGATGCCCGAGGCGGTCGTCACCCTGTACAGATCTATCAACGACCAGAAGGGCACGCGGATTTCCATCACGTCCGCGCACCGGGGATGAAACGGCACATGCAGCGGAATCCGTTCTACTGATTTGATTTCGAAATCTTTTGCCGACATGTTTGCTCCTGGGCGTAAGAAACTACGTTGCAACGAATCGTTAAACGCAACCTACGAAACTACGAAACAACAAGAACGGGTGCCGGGTCCAGGGAGGTCCTGGGAAGCCAGAGAGACCACCTCTCACAAACAGCCCGAATATTAAATATCCCAACCCCTACTTCTCGGGGACCTGCAAGTTCAGTACCATATGCAGCGTCACACCGGGCCGGGCCGATACAATACCTGCCTGATCTGCGTTGAATAACCGCACCGGTTCATCCCTGCTGAAAACGTGCTCGGTATCGACCTTGACCTTGATTGTGTAACAGGGAACTTAGGCACAGCCGCTGACGTCAAGGCACAATTTTCATGGTAATCAACTCGGGCCATAACGCAAACGTTATTATTGCACGATAATACAGGACCGGCTATATTTGTTACAGTTATTCTAAAATTCGGAATGACCATCGACCACTAATCTTGTACGGCGATAGATCGGGGTATGTTCATGAAATACGATGTAAAAGACCTATCATTGGCTGACCACGGTGCAATGCGGATTGAGTGGGATGCCCGGCAGATGCCCGTGTTACAATCTATTAAAGAGCGGTTTGCCAGGGAGCAACCGTTCAAAGGGCTCCGTATCGGTGTCTGCCTTCATATATCCACCAAGACAGCCAATCTGGTGATTGCTGTTAAAGCCGGTGGCGCCCACCTCATGGTGTGCGCATCCAATCCGCTCAGCACACAGGATGATGTGGCCGCCAGTCTGGTTAAGCATCACGACATCCCCATGTTCGCCATAAAAGGAGAGGATGAGGAAACATTTAAACGACATCTCAGAACGGTCATGGAGGACAGACCGATGCTGTTGATGGACGACGGGGCGGACCTGGTCACGACGGCCCACCTTGAATACCAGGATCAGTTGGGCGAGATCATTGGCGCTACCGAAGAGACGACCACGGGCGTTATCCGCCTGCGCAGCATGGTGAAGAACGGCGACCTGACTTTTCCTGTGGTGGCCGTTAACGACTCGGATACCAAACATCTGTTCGATAACCGTTTTGGTACCGGCCAGAGCGCCCTCGATGGCATCATTCGGGCGACTAATATCCTACTGGCAGGCAAAATCGTGGTGGTCTGCGGGTATGGCTGGTGTGGTCGTGGTGTGGCCTCCCGCGCCCGCGGTCTGGGCGCCACTGTGATTGTCACGGAAGTTCACCCTGTCCAGGCGCTGGAAGCTGTGATGGAAGGCTATCGGGTGATGCCCATGTTCGAGGCGGCTAAAGAAGGCGGGGTGTTTGTTACGGTAACCGGCAACCGGAGGGTGATCAACCGGGATCACCTCGAAGTGATGAAAGACGGGGCGATTATGGCCAACGCCGGTCATTTCGATGTGGAAATCGATCTTGTTGCGCTTAAAGAGATGGCCGTACATTGTCAGTCGATGAGACCTTATGTAGAAGAGTTTGTGATGCCGGACCGGCGGCGCCTGTATGTTCTGGGCGAAGGCCGACTGGTCAACCTGGTCGCAGGCGAAGGCCATCCGGCAGCCGTGATGGATTTATCATTCGCCAACCAGGCCCTGGCCGCCGAATATATAGTCCATCATCACGGAACCCTTGATGCAGGGGTACATACCCTGCCCCGAGACATTGATGAGAACATCGCGCACCTCAAGCTGGACAGCATGGGCATTCAATACGACACCCTGACGCCGGACCAGAAAGACTACCTGGCTTCATGGCGCCCTTGATTTCAAGACCTGACCCAACTCCCGGAGACCAGGCAGATTATGCCCACGTTACAACAGTTCACCGGCTGTCTGCTTGGCCAATGCGTCGGTGATGCGCTCGGTTACGTGATCGAGAGCAAATCGCCTGAAGAATGTCGGGCCTATGTGGACAACAAAATCAGGACCAATCAATTAGCCGATTGGTCCGGGCAGTATTCCGATGATTCACAACTGGCACGTGAGTTGATGATCAGCTATGCAGACTGCGGGGTGTTTAATCCGGTAGACTATGCCGATCGTATCCGTGCTATTTTTTCGGAAGGCCGCATCGTGGGGCCGGGGCGCGGCGCGCTGGAGGCGGCAGCCCGTCTGGAAGCCGGGGTACCCTGGGATCAGGCCGGGACACCCGCCCCCTCAGCAGGCAACGGTACGGCGATGCGGGTGGCTCCCATCGGCCTGTTCTTTGCCCATGATCATACCGCCCTGATCCGCGCCGCAGAGCAACAGGCACGGATTACCCACCTGGACCCGCGATGTACGGCCGGGGCGATAGCAATAGCCGGTACGGTGACCCTGACGTATGAAGGAGATATTGTACCGGAGGTCGTAGCGGAACAGGTATCGGATTGGTGCCGGCCGTTTGACCCGGTGCTGGCTGATGCCTTGCTTCGATTGCCCGGATGGCTCGATAATCCTCTCGATGTTGTCCTTGAAGAGGTGAAGTCCATAGGGGATTGTCCAGCGGAATGGACCGGGTGGCCGGGCATCCCCGTTTTTGTTACGCCCAGTGTGCTGTGGAGCCTGTATGCTTTTCTAAAATCGCCGGCCTCTTATGTGGATGCCATCACGACAGCCATGGCAGGCGGCGGTGATGTGGACACCACGGCCGCCATGACCGGTGCCCTGTCTGGCGCACGCCTCAGTCTGGATGCGGTACCAGCGGATTGGACACGCCTGGTTAACGACCGGGGTACCTGGACCTATGATGACCTGATCACGCTGGCCCATAAATGCTATGAAATATCATACGTACGCGACAAAAGTTGAGATGGGTGTCATCCCCGCAGGCTTTAAGCGAGAATCCATAACAACACCAAAACCCTGTAGCGGCAGGCCTACAGGCCCGCCCCATCAAGGATAACCGATACACTAACTATGACTAATAAAACCTCAGATAGACCCTTAGCCCCCCCGGTGGCGGCGAAGCACCCGAAATCTGACACCATACACGGTGACGCGCGTCAGGATGACTATTTCTGGCTGAGAGAAAAAGAGAAACCAGAAGTCACTGCCTACCTGGAAGCGGAAAACGCCTATACCGGAAAAATCATGGCGCATACCAAAGCATTTCAGAACGATCTCTATGACGAAATGCTCGCCCGGATCAAAGAGACGGATTTATCCGTACCGTATCTTAATCGCGGTTATTGCTACTATCATCGTACGGAAGAAGGGAAACAATACGAGATCTACTGCCGCAAGCAAGGCTCGATCGAATCAGTCGAGGAAGTGACGCTCGATCTGAACGAATTGGCAGAGGGTAAGGAATACATGTCGCTCGGTCCCTATACCGTAAGTGATCACAACCAGCTGCTGGCCTATGCGACCGATGAGACCGGGTTCCGGGAATATACACTGTATATTAAGGATCTTCGCACCGGAGAACTCTTGCCGGATACCATCGAGAAAGTCGGCGCCGTGGTCTGGGCGGCGGATAATCGAACCATCTTCTATACGACCGAAGATCACACCAAACGGCAATATCGCCTGTACCGACATACGCTTGGTGAGCCGAATGACACGCTCATCTATGAAGAGAAGGATGAACTCTTTTATCTCTTCGCCCGGCGTGCCCGAAGCGGGGAATATATTTTTCTGTCCGCAGGTAGTCATACCACCACCGAAGTGTGGTATCTTCGGGCGGATCACCCCGGCGGGACATGGCAGACACTGGCCGAACGTATACATGATCGGGAGTACGACGCCGATCACAGGGAGGATGCGTTTTATCTACGCATTAATGACACGGGTCGTAATTTTAGATTGGTCCGGACGCCGATACACAATCCGGCTCAAGAACACTGGCAGGAAATTGAGCCGCATAGGGAAGAGGTTATGCTGGAAGATGTGGACGTATTCTCAGACCACTACGTGTTGTATGAACGGCGTAACGGGCTTCCCGAAATCCGGATTGTCGGATTTGAAAATGAAGAATCGCATACCATCCCTTTTGCAGAACCGGTTTATGAAGTCTTCTCTTCCATCAATCTGGTATGGGAGACGCGTAAGCTAAGATATAATTATCAGTCGCTGGTTACGCCGAACTCGGTACTGGAGTATGATCTGGACACCCGGACCAGCGCATTGCTCAAACAGACCGAAGTGCTGGGCGGTTATGACGGGTCTGGATATACGTCCGAACGTCTGTCGACTACCGTACGGGACGGCGTAGAGGTACCGATATCTTTAGTATACAAAAACGGATTTCAAAAAAATGGCCAGGAGCCGTTGCTTCTGATCGGCTATGGTTCTTACGGCTGGTCCTATCCGGTCACGTTCTCATCCTTACGATTGAGTCTGCTGGATCGCGGTGTGGCCATCGGTATCGCACATGTTCGCGGCGGCGGTGAAATGGGAAAATCGTGGCACGATCAGGGCCGCATGATGCATAAAATGAGGTCCTTCACGGACTTTATCGACTGCGCGGAGGTTCTGATAGCTCAGCGATATACCTCGCCACAACACCTGATCATAGAAGGCGGCAGCGCCGGCGGGCTCCTTATGGGCGCTGTCACCAATATGCGACCCGACCTGTTCAAAGCCGTAGTTTCCCAAGTGCCGTTTGTTGATGTGCTCAACACCATGCTGGATGCTTCCCTGCCGCTGACTGTCGGTGAATACGAGGAATGGGGCAATCCGAATATCGAAGACGACTACCTGTATATGAAGCAGTATTGCCCGTATACCAACCTGCGCGCCATGGAATATCCGGTTATGCTGATTAAAACGTCTTTGAATGATAGCCAGGTGATGTACTGGGAGCCGGCGAAATATGTCGCTAAATTACGCACATTGAAACAAGATGGCCGGCCGCTCTTACTCGTTACCAACATGGGTGCAGGACACGGCGGCGCCTCAGGCCGATATGACCATTTGCGTGAGATAGCCCTGGACTATGCGTTCATGCTGGACCAGTGGAAGATGGGGTAAATGGTGAGTTGGTAAGTTAAAATTCACCAGCTCACTGGTCGACGGGTCGGCTACATTGTCGGAGGGAACCAGGATTTCGAGAAAATCAGGCCTGTTTGTTGAATGATGATTGGTTCTTTTCAATCAGCAAATTACCACTTTTTTACTGCTCTCTCCGCACCACGACATGGCTTTCGATCCCTTCCACACCAAACAGGTTGGATGATTTAACCCGCAAGGTGTTTTTGCCTTTGGTGAGTTTCCAGACAAAGCGCTCTTTGGAAGTTTTCCACTTGCCATTGTTCATCTGGATCAGAAAGGTGTCTAAATTCGGTGTGACGGTATCCAGGAGGATCGTCAACGAATTCGGTTCGGAGCCCTGCTGAAGGGAAATATGAGTCTGGTTAACCGACCAGTCAAAATCACCGGTACGGGAAGAGAGGGCGACATGCCCATCGTAGGTATAGGATACCCGGCCGTGCTCCGGCTCTTCCGGGTAGAGGGAAGTTGAAAAGTTGTTTCTTAATGTTGCGCAGAACTGATAATATCGTGAGGCATTTTCTATATCTGTCCCGGATATGGCCTCCGGATCGCAAATTTCGACTACCCCGTCGAAATCTTGATCTGCAGAAACCCGGTGTAAATCAAGGGCACTCATCGGCATGCCGTTTCTTTCGAAATGTCGTGTCCCCTTACGGCCGTCGTCAAAATCGCAACCCGGGTCCATCATAACCCATTTTTTATGTTCATTGGACCAGATTTCGGCCACACAATGGGCGGTGGTAATACACACTCGCGCCTGTAGTCCAAGGGATAGACAACACTGCACGAACGTGCTGGCATAATGCGTACACATCCCCAACGAGAGTTTTTTACTGGCCAGTTCCAGTACGACCATGGCGTCCCACGGCGGGACAAAGGCCAGTTCACCATCACTCCAACCATCTTCCCATTGTTGCCTGGTCCAACGTTTCAGTCGCATGAACTTTTCGAATTCCGTTTTCGCCCCTTCAACGACTTTATCCAGGCGCCACCGTTCACGCAGGACAGCCAGCCTGGGTTCATCCGCCAGTTGATGGGCAAAGGGGTAACTGCTTCGAACGAGAGGGGCGTTATCTGCTTCGGTAAGCGTCAGGTTGCCATTGGCTTTTTTAATAATCTGACCGCTCATTTCCACCGAGAGACTACGCAAAACCGGGGTAGATTTTCCATGGGCCGTGGTTAATGTGGCTTGCCATTGAATAAAACGGTGACTTTTAGGGATACAGGCGGGCCCCGACGTGTCCTGCCAGTGCCCCCAGGTATCCGGGCGATAGACAGGCCCGCTGCCACTTCGCCATTTGATCATGATGCCGGTGCCTCTTGGCCGGGAAAGATCAGGGATGAAGCACACGCTTTTTACCATTACTCTCGGTGTGATTCCATTTTCACCTGCAGCGGCTGCCATATCTATCGACGGAGAAGTCACGATACCGCTTGGCGAATGACGACGCAAGTTCAGGCGTACCACATATTCGCCAGTACAAAAATCGTTGTCGCCCAGTCGCTCAACGACCCACGTATTTCCACCGTCTATGGATTTAGCGCTATGCTCATAATGGCGCATAGTATCTATATAAAGTCGCCAACCACCGCCACCGTCTTTAATAACCAGGTTATTCAGGCCGGCTTTAAGTGCTTTGACCGGTAAAGCGACAACTTCCCAGCCGCTCGACCAGTATTTGTCGATATCCCCCTGAAACGAATTGTTCTCGGACGTGTATTGATGTGTTATTTTATGCCCGTTTATTTCGAGATGTAAGGTGTGATCTATCTCTGATTTCCGCTTATCATTGGTAATAGGGTCAATACGCAGAACGGCTTCCGCTTGCCGGATGTCCGTATAACTCAACCTGAATGTTTTCCTGGCACACACATTACCACGGATAACTTCATACGTTTTTTGGGTTACGGCGCCGATATCATCTGCCAGAAGGATGCGGGGTTTCAACCGCGCCTGTCCCTCCACAATTTCAATGTGGCGGTCATGCGTGCAGAGAGATAAGTCGATGGTTGATGTAAAGGTTTTTACAGGCATAATATATTTATGAATTGTGAATTACGAATTATGATTGTTGATTAAAAAGTCCACCATTCAACAATCACAACTCATAAATGTACGTACAGTTCCGTTTCCTTTACGGTCACTTCGTAGCGTTTTATACAGACCTGATCGGAAAAATCAGAGGCACCGGTGCGTACGTCAAATCGCCAGCCGTGCCAGGGGCATGTAATTAGATGGTCGTCAAGCCATCCCTCTCCGAGAGAGGCCCCCAGGTGAATGCATATATCGGAAATGGCATGATATACGCCGTCGATGTTAAAGATAGAAATGGGTGTGCCTTCTGCATCAACAGTCGCCTGCTCGCCCGCTGGAATATCGTAGGCTTTGGCGACCCGAATCCATCGCCCCATACCAACCTCGTCAGAATGTCGGCAAGGCGCATAACAAACCATTACGCCGTTATTAAGGATAGTCGTTTAAGTAAAGAACAAAAAACTGTAAAGATAACACATTACAGAACCATCGATTTCAAAATGAATGATTCGAAGGGGAAAGGCAAGAAAAAAACTGAAATTTATTACCGGCTTATAATAGCCAATCTATCACCTGTTCTCCGCACTGGATTATCAACATGTTATCCTACGCCATCTACACTTCATCCAACGCGATCTCTACCCTTGATTTTACTACTTGTCATTGATTGATCCACGTGAAATCCCTGATGGGGAAGTGGAACCATGAGTCCCACGGATACCAGCGAAAAAGTTGAGCCGGTCAAAGTGTACAGCACCGTAACAGGCCAGACTATGGGGTTGGGATTGATTCTCCTTGCCGGCCATTGAGGTAGCCCTGAAATATGCGTCCGAGTGGGTGCTGGTGTTATTGTTTTTCTGAAGTGCCTGGGGCTATATGGGATTGCACAAGATCCGTCGATCCCCGTTCTATAATTGGGCCGCCGCCATCACAAATATCGAAGCACTACACTATGAGGAGGTTTTTTGCTGTCTTCGTTGCCAGACGAGATAGTACAGAATCGACAACACAATCAACACGCCGCCGACAATGACCATTTGATTATGTATTTCTCCGGATATAGTCGCCCATTGTTCACCAACAAAGTAACCGAGGAAAATGTAGGTGCCGGTCCAGAGCAGCGCCCCGGAGTAGGCAAAGACTGCAAAAATCGGAAGCGGAAGGTTGGATGACCCTGCTACCAGCGCTGTAAGATGCCGAAAACCTGGTAAAAAGTAGCCGAATAACAAGACCCAGCGTCCCATCCGCCTATACCAGTGATGCACATTATCCATCCTATCCCGGGTTAAATTAATGTGCGCACCGTATTTTTCAATTAAATATATACCGGCGGTATGTCCCAGGCCGTAACTCAACGAGATGCCGCACATGGCCCCTACGTAAGCGGAAGCGAGGGTGGGAATAAATTGAAGATCGCCTTTAAAAATTAAATACCCGGCAAATGCCAGCAGAATCTCATCTGGGACGGGAAGTCCGAAAACGCCCAGTAAGAGCAGAACAAAAATCCCGGTGTAACCATATTGCATGACACAGTAATATCCATATTCGATGATCCAGTTGACAAATTGCTCCATGGAATGTCTCCAGCCCGGTTTTCTATAGATATTCGTTTATCCGACAATCATAATTCTGTAGCCTGCATAGAGTTCTAAATTAGTCTCTCTTATTTCTTTTGTCAATGTTCCTGTTCCTTCCAGGCTTATATCAAAAATATCGGGATAAAACTTGACGAACCAACGGATTTCGGATAACCTGTGATGCACCAATAATAAATAATATGACCCTTTATTTTGTGCAGAAGGTGAAAGGATTGATGTCATGGTTTTTACAGCGGATGAACGGAGCCAATTTGGAATCCATGGCTATGTAGCTAAGCCTCATTTTTTTTCCGAACGGGAGACCACTGCACTCCAGATGGAAATCGCCAGGCTGATGGGCATGGGGGCTTTGCGGAACGTAGCGACGGACGGCGACGGTGAAACCCATTCTACCAAGCTGCGAAACCTGCAACTCTGTCCGATGTATAATCACAGTACCATGTTCCGGGCATTGCCGTTTCACCCCACCGTGGTTTCGGCTGTTTCCGAATTAATAGGTGACCCTTTTATTTTACATCTGGATCAGGTGTTTCTAAAACCAGGCGGCGATGGAATGGGGACCAATTGGCACCAGGATAATGCGTATTTTAAGATCCGCGACCCACTCAAAGGGACAGCGATGTGGGTCGCGGTACATGATGCTACGATAGCCAATGGAACAATGCGGGTTGTGCCCGAAAGCTATAAAACCGCCTATGGGCATGATCGCGATCCATACAGCGATCACCATATCCGTTGCTATCCTCCCGAAGAACAGGCGAAGACGATCGAACTGGAGGCCGGCGGCGCACTTTTCTTCTGTTATGGCACCGCTCATTGTACCGGCCAGAATAAGACGAATAAGGAGCGGGCAGGCATCGCCTTCCACTTTCTCCATACAGACTATGCCCAAAAGGATTTGATTGAAGATGGCCGGGATTACCGACCGTATGTCACCGGCCCCCATGCGACAGGCGGTAAGGCTGAATACGGCATCCATGTAGAAGGCGCCTGGGAGGATGAGGTGGAGAAGGCGCTGGCCGGGTGAGACCGGTAATCCCAACCCTATCCGATTGCCTGCTGCCTTTCCATTCGCCGGAAGAATATTACAAGACATCCTACCGTCGCTACACAGCCTGCCGCCACGACAAAAAACGGTAGTCCCGCGTCCCATTCAACGGCACGCCCCCCCCACAGGGAACCGCCGAGCATGGCCAGACTCCACGCCAGATGCGCCATACCGACCATTCGACCTTTTTCCAGAGGGCCCGTTATTGCATCTATCAAGCGGGGCATCATCGTGGATACGGACCAGGCAGCGGCAGCGCCCGTTGTGCCGAACAGGAAGAGCCCTGCCACGGAATCGGACCAGATACCGATACAGATCGCGCTGACCGCTACACATGAACTGGCGATCAGCGTGGGGCGTCTGGGGCCGAATTTATCCGCTAACCGTCCAGTGATTATCTGGGTGACCGCGGCTATGGTCAGGCTGACTGCTGAATAATCAGCGGCTAAAGTGAGCGAGTGGGACGCCCGATAGATCAATAGTGGGATGAGAAGCGTGGCGGTGCCCCAGTAACAGGTCGGAAGAAAACGGATGGCTAACAGCAACCGGACATTCGGTCGTGCCAATAAAACAAGATGATTCGTTTTCGTTTCTCCGGTAGGTATCGACCGGTTGGAGATCTCGGGCATGAAGACGATCATACCTGTGATCACTATAAAAACGCCGATGATGACACAGACGCCTACGCTGGCAAACCCATATACATCAGCTATCTGTCCAGCCAAACGGCTGCCTATAGCTGAACCTAACGTCATACCTAAAAAGAAGGTGGCAGCGCCAAGGCCCATGCTTGTCCGTGGGGCGGCATGGATCAGATAAGCCTGACTGGCTGTGGTACTGAATCCTGCGGCCATACCGATGTACAGGCATAGTGCAAATAACCAGACGGGTTGGTGCAATATAAATACGGCACCTGCAGCTATCGTGCCGGTTACCCCTAAAAGATAAGCAGGCTTAATTCCGATTCTATCGCAAAAGTATCCTGCCGGAACAGCAAAACATCCACCCAGAAACAAAAAAGTAGACCGTAAGCCGGCTGCTAATAACGGAGAGGCCTCCAGTTCGACTTCTACATAGATGGGAAGCAACGCATTGACCGGCGCATCCAATAATCCGAGTAAAAATGTGGCGAGCCAAACTGGAAGGAAACGCGAGTTGGTCAGTTCGCAGAGTGATTGGCGTGTATTCATTTAAATTACCGATCCCTGAAAATGATTGTACCCCTTATGGTCAAAACTATATTCCTAACGGCGAATCATCAATTTGTAATTTGCTATCCGCTTGACATTTTCTCATGATTAATATATACCTTCTTTAGTGTAAACCCCTTAATTCCAGTTACCGTACATTCAGGTATAATATAGTATATTTGGTCCAGGTCGAGTATTCTACGGTCTGTTTTCTGTCTGGAAATCGTTGGTTGTTACCTTCATATAGGCATGTCCATTATGCGGCGAGGACAGAACAAAACGACCTCCCCTTCAAGTCAATCGCTTCTATCTAATGCTTTTGAGCTTAGAGAAGAAGATCTTTTTGCTTTGTTTTCCGAACAATTGCCGGATTCCATGTATTTATTGGATCTGGACGATCAGGATGTGCCAGGTAAGATCATTTATACCAACGACGCGGCCTGTCGTATCCATGGGTACCCGCGCGAAGAAATGATCGGCCGGTCTATCAACGAACTGGACAAGGAGGACGAAGCACGAAAGTCAGATTCCCGATTAGATAAATTACGCTCCGGTGAGGTGCTTACATTTGAGGAGGAACGTCGCCGTAAGGATGGCACGCCGTTTCCAGTCGAAGTCACCGCCCGGACGGTCGAGTGGAAAGGGCGCAGAGTGGCGTTCGCCATAGATCGTGATATATCGGATCGAAAGCAAACGGAAGATGCGTTACAATCCAGTGAGTTTCAATTCGACAACCTGATTACCGCATCCGAACGTCAGGCCCAGGAAAGGGCGCTTCTGGATCGGGTTCGTACGATCCTGGCAGATGAATGAAGAAGGCGCTACCGAAGTCATAGGCATGTTGACCGATATTACCGACCGTAAACGTATGGAAGAAGAGCGGGTCAAGTTCAGTAAGTTTGAGTCCCTCGGTGTATTAGCCGGAGGAATCGCCCATGATTGTAACAATTTATTGACCGCCGTTCTGGGGAACATGTCCATCGCATCTCTGACGCTATCTCCCAATGATCCCATCAACGAAAATTTAAAGAATGCAGAAGAAGCCCTCTCTAAAGCTAAAGATTTAACCTATCAATTATTGACCTTCGCCAAAGGCGGGACGCCGGTAAAAACGCTGGTGTCTCTTAAGGACCTTTGATCGGAGATTGCACCCTTTATACTACGTGGTGCTAATTCACGTCATGAATTGGAATTAGGCGATGGACTCTGGCGGATTGAAGCGGATACCGATCAGATCAGTCAGGTGTTTCAGAATATCATCATCAATGCGGATCAGGCTATGCCCGACGGCGGCGTTGTCTTCATTAAAGCGGCCAACATGACCACCGAGCCGGATCAGATGCCGGATAATCTGGCTCTGTCACCGGATGGCTCCTATGTTCGGATCGATATTCTGGACCAGGGAGGTGGTATTGCGCCGGAGCAGATGAGCAAAATATTTGATCCGTATTTCAGTACAAAAGATGAGGGGACCGGATTGGGACTGGCCACGGCCCATTCCGTTATAACACAACATGGCGGAATAATCACCGTCGAATCCAGGCTGGGACAGGGAACGACCTTCACCGTATATTTACCTGCGATAACAACAGTGTTTGAGGAACCAACGCCCGAAGAGCCTGAAACTGAATTCACGGCACTGGATGTTGGAGAGCACGACGGGCATATCCTGGTGCTTGATGATGAAGAGATGATCCTTTCGCTCGTTAAACAGATTCTGACCCGGTTCGGATATAGTGTGGTCGTTACCACCGACGGCGCAGAGACCCTTTCTTTATATCAAGAAGCCCTCATGACCCAGCATCCGTTTGATATGGTCATCCTGGATTTGACTGTACCCGGCGGCAAAAGCGGCAAAGATGTCATTCAGGAGCTTAGAGCGCTTAACCCGGATGTACATGCTATTGTATCAAGCGATTACTACAATGATCCGGTCCTGGCCAATTATCGTGAATATGGATTCGGCGGCATGGTTGCCAAACCTTACAAAGTCCATGATCTCCTGCAGGTGATTCAAAGAACGCTTACCGGCTCAAGTTCATAAAAAGGTTAGTGGATTATGAACGGAATCCTCAAAAAACAAAACCCCATTTTAAACTTTCTTCTACAGCACAGATATTCGGCCATTTTTTTATTAGTCGGCGTCTTCTCTGTCGGTGTAGGGGTGATTTTAGGCCGAGACATAAATACGGCTGTGGGAGAAACGTTAATAAAAGTCGGCTCAATGCTGGCTTTGATCCTGCTGATGGCCGCCGGTGTTTTGAATGTAATGGAGCGCGGAAAACGTCTTCGCGTGATACAACTGTCTGAGGATCGGCTGAATGCCGTCATCGAGTCCATCAACGACGGTATGTTTGTGGTAGCGCATGACGGCCAGGTCGAAATGGTCAACCAGGCTGCGGAGAAACGGTGGTCTCAGCCCAGAGATGCTATGCTTGGTCGGCCATTGAGCGACATCATGCAGGACCTGAAAAAAACGTCCATTCCCGAGGCCATAAAAGAATGTGTGCGAACCGAAAAGGCCATGACCATTCCCAACATATATATGAAACCCGATTGTTTCCCTTTGAAGACGGCGTTACAGTTTTCTTCAACGATGTCACGGAACGTCAACAGGCAGAAAATGAACGGCTTCGTATCAGTAAATTTGAGTCCATCGGGTTATTAGCAGGCGGTATAGCGCATGACTTCAATAATATCATGACCGGCGTCCTGGGCTACATCTCATTTGCCAAATTAGATCTGCCGAGGGACAATCCAATCTATGATATTCTGTCGGAAGCAGAGCAGGCGGCTGTTGAGGCAAGGGGCCTGACCCAGCAACTTCTCGCCTTTTCCAAAGGTGGTGTGCCTGTAAAAGAGATGGTGAATATCTCCAGCCTTCTCGTTGATGAAACCACCTCTGTCTTACGCGGTTCCACAGTAAGGAGCGAATGGTATTTGCCTGATGATCTATGGCCCGCGCATGTTGACACCACACAGATAAATCAGGTGATTCAAAATCTGGTCATCAATGCAAGGCAGGCCATGCCGGATGGCGGTGTACTGACGATTCGAGGAACCAACCTGGTTTTCGGGTCATCGACACAAATTAAAGGGACAACTCTCTCGCCCGGTTTCTATATTAAATTGGCCTTCTCCGATGAAGGAGGGGGCATGACTCAGGAGCAGCTGAACAATATCTTTGATCCGTACTTCACCACCAAGGACACCGGCACCGGACTCGGCCTGACTACGGTCTATACGATTATTCAGAGACATGACGGGATCATAACCGTTGAATCCGCACCTGGTGAAGGCGCTACATTTGAAATCTATTTGCCTGCCGCATCCCAGATTCAGGAAATAGATAGCGTCCCACAGACATAGGAGCAAAGCCCGCTTCAACGGGGTGAAGGCAGAATTCTCATCATGGATGACGAAACGATCATCCGTGACCTGGCAGCAAAAAAATTTGGCTCAAAATGGATTCGAGGTGGAAACATGTGACAACGGCACCGATACGATGGAATGGTACCGCCGGTCCAAAGAGATGGGTAACCCTT
>LWDU01040025.1_pt1 | contig 14724 bp, 9 predicted proteins | sample 727161 | NCBI WGS metagenome assembly LWDU01 (sample SAMN04566230, study PRJNA314399) | hydrothermal vent metagenome | isolation source: deep sea hydrothermal plume seawater | place: Mexico: Gulf of California, Guaymas Basin | collected 2004-07-11 | reverse complement strand
TCCTCTGAAAATCGGGAACAATAACTGTAAACCGGGGGAAACGTACCGGAAAACGCCGTCTATTTGCAAAATCCCAACACTTTACAGGGCGTATTTTGCTGAGGACAGGCACCAACACTCAAGAGGGGGACTATCTAAAGCGATTGATTCCTGAAAATTCACAGGTAGAATTTCTGATAGCTGTTTTTCAAAATGTTTTGGAGGCCGACAATTTGAACAAGCACTGGGCGGGGTGACCCGTCTGTAAACACTCATCACTAAACAAGGAGAGCGCGATGAAACAGTTCGTGAAAACCATGCTGGTTGCTTTTGCTGCGGCCACGGTGTCTGTCGGTGCAGCTGCCGCCGAATACAAGGGGCCGAATCTGAGCGGACAGACCGTCACCATTGCTGGCCCGTGGCTGACTGCGGATGAGGAGAGCTTTGAGGCCGTCACGTCTTACTTTGAAAAGGCGACAGGTGCGAAGGTCGAGTATGCTGGTTCGGACAGCTTTGAGCAGCAGATTGTGATTGACATCAAGGCGGGCAGTCCACCGAACTTGGCGGCGTTTCCGCAGCCGGGACTGGCGGCGAACATGGCCGCAATTGGTGGACTTGTGCCATTAGGTGGTGCAACGGCTAACTGGGTGAAGAGCAACTACGCCGCTGGACCGTCGTGGGTTGATCTGGGTACCTATCCGGACAAAAGCGGCAACGATAAGTTCTACGGGTTTTTCTTCAACGTGAACGTCAAGTCGCTGGTCTGGTACGTTCCGGAGAACTTCGAGGCCGGGGGCTACGAAGTCCCGAAGACGATGGAGGAACTGTTCGCGCTAAGTGACCAGATCGTCAAGGATGGTGGCACTCCGTGGTGCATCGGGCTGGGTTCCGGAGATGCGACCGGCTGGCCTGCGACGGACTGGGTGGAGGATCTCATGCTGCGCACCCAAACCCCGGACGTGTACGACGGCTGGGTAGCCAACACTGTGAAATTCAATGATCCTCGCGTAGTCAACGCGATCAAGACCTTCGGCAAGTTCGCCAAGAACAACGACTATGTGGAAGGCGGCACCCGCGCTGTGGGTGCAACGGATTTCCGGGACAGCCCCAAGGGCATGTTCACGATCCCGCCCAAATGCTACATGCACCGTCAGGCGAGTTTTATTCCGGCCTTCTTTCCGAAAGGAGTGGAAGTCGGCACCGATGCAGATTTCTTCTACTTCCCTTCGTTTGAAGCCAAGGCAGCGCAGTTGGGGAATCCCGTCCTCGGCGGCGGCACGCTGCTGGCGATCACCGAGGACAGCGGGGCAACCCGTGAGTTCATCAAGTTCCTCCAGCATCCGAAGTCGCATGAAATCTGGATGGCGCGTGCAGGTTTCCTCACCCCGCACAAGGGTGTGAACCTGAATGCCTACTCCAGCAACATCTTGCGCAAGCAGGGGGAAATCCTGCAAAATGCCACCACCTTCCGCTTTGACGGTTCCGACCTCATGCCCGGAGCGATCGGTGCAGGTGCGTTCTGGAGCCAGATGGTATTTTATGTCAGTGGTGCGTCTGCCGAGAAAATCGCGGACAACATCCAGAACAGTTGGGATTCGATCAAGTAACCCCTTGATCTTGATCCGCTTCTGACCTCAGCCGGGTTGGGGAATCTTGCTCGACCCGGCTTCCCCTTTCAGGTTTTTCGGAAGGCAATGTGACCGCCCAAATCCTTGGTGCCCTTGCGGCGGTGGTTCTTGGTGTGGGCGCGTGTCTGCTCTACTTCCTCGGCAGCAACCTGCTGCTGGAATTCCTGTTTTCGGACAAGCAAACCTCAACAGGCCAAACCCTCAGCCGCGATCGCCAGCGCGAGGCTCTGCGTCCGTGGCTGTTTCTGCTTCCGGCGCTGCTGCTGCTCTTTGTTTACCTCATCTATCCCGTTTACGAAACCATTCGCCTGAGCTTCCACGATTTCACTGGGGAGCGATCGGTCGGGCTGCGCAACTATGTTTGGGCGGTGCAGAACCCGGAAATCCTGCATGCGCTTACCAACAACGTGCTCTGGTTGGTGGTCGTGCCTGCTCTGAGCGCGGTCTTCGGCCTACTTGTGGCAGTTTTGGCGGATCGGGTCTGGTGGGGCACGGTGGCGAAATCGCTGATCTTCATGCCAATGGCGATTTCTTTTGTCGGTGCAAGTGTGATCTGGAAATTCGTTTATGACTTCCGGGGGCCAGATTCCGAACAAATCGGCATTCTCAACGCACTCGTGGTGTTCTTGGGTGGAGAATCGCAGGCGTGGATCACGATCCCGTTCTGGAACAGCTTTTTCCTGATGGCCATTCTGGTCTGGATTCAGACCGGTTTTGCGATGGTGATCTTCAGTGCCGCCCTCCGCAGCGTTTCGGAGGAGACGCTGGAAGCCGCACGCATTGACGGAGCCAGCGAGATTCAGATTTTCTTCCGGATCATGGTGCCCCAGATCATGGGCACCATCGTTGTAGTCTGGACCACCATCACCATCATTGTGCTGAAAATCTTCGACATCGTGCTGGCGATGACCAACGGACAGTGGGGCACGGAGGTGCTGGCAAATCTGATGTTCGACTGGATGTTCCGGGGGGGTGGCGATTCTGGACGAGGTAGCACCATCGCGCTCTTCATCATGATCGCAGTCATCCCGATCATGGTTTGGAACATCTGGCGTTTCCGTCAGGAAGAGCAAGCGCGATGAACTTTCGGATTCCCTTTCTAAACCTCACCCTTGGACGGTTACTCGTTCATTTTAGCCTGCTGGTGCTTGTGTTGCTCTGGATTCTGCCAACGCTGGGCCTGCTGATCAGCTCCTTCCGGGACAAGGATCAACTCGCCATCACGGGCTGGTGGACGGCACTTTCCACGAGCGAGCAAAACGCCTTTGGGCGCACGGGCAAGGCCGAGGATCAAATGGAGCACGACGGGAAATTTGTGATCTCCGGAACCTTTTTCCAACCTGGAGACAAGACCATCAAGAGCTACAACATCAACTACCGGAATCTCTTCGCCTACCAAGCGGGAGAGCCGCTGACTCTGAAAAACGGCAGCGTGTTCACGCTGCAAGCGGATGGCCGCTACGAGTGGGTTTCGGAAATCCCTTTCAAGCACAAACGCGGCAAGCGTATCTTCTATGTAGCGGAGGTGCCTCCGAGTTTCACGCTCGACAATTACATCGAGGTGCTGAACGCTGAAGGCATTGGGCAGTCCTTTTTGAACACCTTTGTGGTCACGATTCCAGCCACGATCATCCCGATCACGATTGCGGCGTTTGCCGCCTATGCCTTTGCGTGGATGCGTTTTCCGGGGCGGCAGTTGCTGTTTGTGGTGGTGGTTGGACTGTTGGTGGTTCCGTTGCAAATGTCGCTGATTCCGCTGCTGCGGATGTACAACGACATCGGCAAGTTTTTTGACATCGCTGGCAAGTCCTATCCGGGCATTTGGCTGGCGCACACTGGGTTTGGACTGCCCTTGGCAATTTACCTGCTCCGCAACTACATGAGCACCTTGCCACGGGAGATTATCGAATCCGCCCGCATTGACGGGGCCACTCACTTCCAGATTTTCACCAAGCTGGTGGTGCCGCTTTCGGTTCCGGTCCTCGCCTCGTTTACCATCTTCCAGTTCCTCTGGGTCTGGAACGACCTGCTCGTCGCCCTTGTCTTCCTTGGCAAGCATGATGACCAAATCGTGCTGACCTCGAAAATGCGGGAACTGCTTGGTTCACGTGGCGACAACTGGGAAATCCTCACGAGCAGCGCCTTCATCTCGATCCTCGTCCCGTTAGCCGTGTTCTTCGCGCTGCAACGCTATTTTGTGCGCGGGCTGGTTGCGGGTTCCGTGAAGGGAGCTTAGGCGTTTTGAAATTCACAACGCAACTCTCGGAACTCGACCAGCACCTGTTTGGCGAGGGCACCCATCACCAGCTCCACGAAAAACTCGGGGCGCACCCGCTCACGCTGGAGGGGGTTTCGGGAACCACGTTTGCGGTCTGGGCACCGAACGCCCAGCAGGTGAGCGTGGTTGGCGACTTCAACCACTGGGACGGGCGGCGGCATCCCATGCAGTCCTCCGACTGCGGCGTGTGGGAGGTCTTCATTCCGGAAGTCGGAGCAGGCGCACTCTACAAATTCGAACTCAAGACGAAAGCCGGGGAGCTTTTCCTCAAAGCCGATCCCTTTGCCGTTGCAACCGAAACCCGCCCATCCACCGCCTCGAAGGTCGCGGACTTGTCCGGATTCGCGTGGACGGACGCGGAGTGGCTGGAACGTCGCCGCACCAGCGATCCGCTCAAGCAGCCGATCAGCATTTACGAAGTGCATCTCGGCTCGTGGAAGCGCGTTCCGGAGGAGCAGGAGCGCTTTCTGAGTTACCGGGAAATCGCCGCCGATCTCGTGCCCTACGCAAAGGGAATGGGCTACACGCACCTCGAACTGCTCCCGGTCGCGGAGCATCCATTCGACGGCTCGTGGGGCTATCAGGTGACGGGCTATTTCGCGCCGACTTCGCGTTTCGGGACTCCGGAGGATTTCATGCACCTCGTCAACCGCTGCCACGAGGCGGGGTTGGGTGTGATCCTCGACTGGGTTCCGGGGCACTTCCCCAAGGATGGGCACGGACTGGCTCGCTTCGATGGCACCGCGCTTTACGAATACGACGATCCGAAAAAAGGTGAACATCAGGAATGGGGCACGCTCGTCTTCAACTACGGGCGCAACGAGGTCCGCAATTTTCTCATCGCCAACGCACTCTTCTGGTTTGATCACTACCACATTGACGGCATCCGAGTGGACGCGGTTGCCTCAATGCTCTACCTCGACTACGGGCGCAAGGAGGGCGAGTGGGTTCCGAACAAGCACGGAGGATGTGAACACTTGGAGGCCATCGCCTTTTTCCGACAGCTCCACGAAACGCTGTTCGCAGCCCATCCGGGCATCCTCTCGATTGCGGAGGAGTCCACGGCGTGGCCCGGCGTGAGCCGCCCGACCTACACCGGAGGGCTGGGCTTCAACCTGAAGTGGAACATGGGGTGGATGAACGACACCCTCAAGTACATCGGCAAGGAGCCGGTGCATCGCCGCTACGAGCATCACTGGATCACCTTTTCGCTCGCCTACGCCTTCAGCGAGAACTTCGTGCTGCCGATCTCGCATGACGAGGTGGTTCACGGTAAGGGGTCGCTGCTCGGCAAGATGCCCGGAGACCCTTGGCAGAAGCGGGCGCACCATCGGCTCTATCTCGGTTTCATGGCCTGTCATCCGGGCAAGAAGCTGCTCTTCATGGGACAGGAGTTCGGGCAATTACAGGAATGGAGCGAAGCCCGCAGCCTAGACTGGCACCTGCTGGAAGCGGAGGAACATCGGCAATTGCGGGAATGCGTCCGGACGCTGAATCATCTCTACCGCGCTCACCCAAGCCTGTACAGCAACGACTTTGATGGCTCTGGATTCGAGTGGGTTGATCTCCACGACGCGGAACACAGTGTTCTCAGCTTCCTGCGGAAACCGACTCCGGGAGTGAACGCCCCATCGCTCGTGTGCATCTTCAATTTCACGCCCGTGCCGCGTCCGGATTATCTTGTTGGAATGCCGACCTCCGGAGCTTGGCGCAAGCTCTTCGACAGCGACGCCCCGGAGTTCGGCGGATCCGGCACCAACACCCAAGCGGGGGTTGTTGCGGGAGGCTCCGCTTGGCAAGGCCAACCCGCATGTGCGGTGCTGCACCTGCCTCCGCTGGGTTGTCTGATTTTTGAGCCATCCGAGGGCAAGATCTGATGCCACAAAATCGTCCGGAAACCGAGAAGCTCTGGGAACTGATGGCCACCTATCAGCCCCTTGACGCCGAGGGTTTGTTGCGGGCAGTTGCCGACCATCTGGAGTTTTCTCAGAGTAAGATTCGCTACACCGCCACCCATTTCGACCTCTACCAGAGTCTCGCCCTTTCCATTCGGGATCGGCTGGTGGAATTCTGGAATGACACGCAACAGACCTACCGCGAGCGTGGCGCGAAGCAGGTCTATTACCTCTCGCTGGAATACCTCGTGGGGCGCAGCCTGCGCAACAATCTCGTCAATCTTGGCATTTACGAAGTCTGTCAAGACGCGATGGCGCAGATCGGTTACGACTTGGAAGAGTTGGAAGAACTGGAACACGATGCCGGACTTGGCAACGGCGGACTTGGTCGGTTGGCCGCGTGCTTTCTCGACTCGATGGCCACGCTGCAACTTCCGGCGCAGGGCTACGGCATCCGCTACGAATACGGCATCTTCGAGCAGCGCTTCCGCAACGGTGAGCAGCTTGAGACTCCGGACAACTGGCTGGAGCAGGGCTATCCTTGGGAAATCCCGCGCCACGAACTGACCTGCCCCGTGCAGTTCTACGGAACCGTGGAACCGCATCCCGAAAGCCCGAACGGTTTTCGCAAACGCTGGATCGACACGGAACCTGCACTGGCCGTGGCTTACGATGTGCCCATCGCAGGCTACCAAAATCGCACGGTCAACAACTTGCGGCTCTGGCAGGCACGCGCCTCCCGGAACTTCGATTTCCACGCCTTCAACCGGGGGGACTACCTTGCAGCGGTCGCGGAACAACAGCAGGCGGAGACGATCTCCAAAGTCCTCTACCCCAACGATCAGGGCTTTTCCGGAAAGGAACTGCGGCTCAAGCAGCAGTATTTCTTTGTCTCCGCGTCGCTTCAGGATTTGCTGGGGTGTTTTTGTGATCGGCACACGGACTGGAATCGGCTTCCGGAGCAGGTGGCCATCCAACTCAACGATACGCATCCCTCGATTGCGATTGCGGAACTGATGCGCCTGCTAGTGGACGAGGAAGGCTTGGAGTGGAACCACGCTTGGGGCTTGACCACCCGCACGTTCGCCTACACGAACCACACGGTGCTTCCGGAGGCGCTGGAAAAGTGGTCGGTGGACCTGCTTGGGCACTTGCTGCCTCGGCACCTCGAAATCATCTATGAGATCAACAAGCACTTCCTCAGCGAAGTGGTGAAAATCCGTCCGGACGACGACGCATTGCTGAATCGAATTTCTCTGATTGAGGAGAGCAACCCCAAGCAGGTGCGGATGCCGCACCTCGCCATCGTCGGTAGCCATGCGGTCAACGGCGTCGCGGCCCTGCACACGGAACTGCTCAAGACCACCGTGTTCCGCGACTTTCACTCACTCTTTCCGGAACGCTTCCAGAACAAGACCAACGGCATCACCCCGCGTCTTTGGCTCAAGTGCGCGAATCCGGAACTCGCGGACCTCATCACCGAGCAGATTGGCGCATCGTGGGTCACGGATTTGGAGCAGCTTCAAAAGCTGCGGGGCAAGTCGGAAGACAAGGTGTTTCAGGAAGCATGGCGGACGGTGCGAAGGCGCAAAAAAGCGCAGTTCGCGGAATGGCTCCAGCAGATGCACGGACTCTCGGTTGATCCACAGACGCGCTTTGACGTGCAGATCAAACGCATCCACGAGTACAAGCGGCAACTGCTCAACCTGCTGCACGTCCTTCATGACTACCTCCGGCTCAAGGACAACCCGAACCTCGATCTCACGCCGCGCACGGTCATCCTCGCGGGCAAGGCCGCTCCGGGCTATCACATGGCCAAGGAGATCATCCGCCTCGCCATTGCGATCAGTCAGTTGCTGGAACAGGACGCACGGGTGCATGAAAAACTCCGGCTCGTCTTTGTCCCAAACTACGGAGTCGCAGCGGCACAAAAACTGATTCCTGCCGCCGATCTCTCCCAACACATCTCCACCGCAGGCACGGAAGCTTCCGGAACGAGCAACATGAAATTCGTCCTCAACGGCGCTCCCATCCTCGGTACACTCGACGGCGCAAACGTCGAAATCCTTGCTGCGGTTGGAGCAGAAAACGGCTTCATTTTTGGGCTCACGACACCGGAAGTTCAGGAGGTTCGGGAAGGTGGTTACAATCCGGAGGAGACGTTACGTCGTAATCCAGAACTCAAAGCGGCGCTGAAATTATTGGTTAAAGGCAAGCTTGCATCCGGGAAGGGCGAAGGCTTCCGAGACCTGCACGACTCCCTCGTTTTCAGCGACCATTATCTGCTGCTGGCTGACTTCGCCAGTTATGCGGAATGCCATGAGCGTGTGGAGTCGGCGTGGCGTGATCCGGAACGCTGGACACGCATGTCCATCCAAAACACCGCCGGAGCCGGAAGCTTTTCGAGCGACCGCACTATCCGGCAGTACGCCGAGGAGATCTGGAATCTCCGGGCGGTCCCGGTGAAATCTCCTGTCTAATTCCCTCAAGATCAACTCAACAAATGACAATTGACCCAAACTGGTGGAAATCCGCCGTCTTCTATCAAATCTACCCGCGCAGTTTCCGCGATGCCAACAACGACGGCATTGGCGACCTTCAAGGGGTCACAGAGAAACTGGACTACCTCAATGACGGCAAGGGCGGTGGCCTCGGCATTGACGCCATCTGGTTCTCGCCGTTCTTCACTTCGCCGATGGCGGATTTTGGTTACGATGTCAGCGACTACTGCGATATTGACCCGATGTTCGGGACGCTGGCCGATTTCGACAAACTTGTCGCCGAAGCCCACCAACGCGGCATCAAGATCGTTCTCGACCTTGTCCTCAACCACTCATCGGACCAACATCCGTGGTTCCAAGAATCCCGGCAGGATCGCAGCAACCCCAAAGCAGACTGGTACGTTTGGGTGGATCCCAAGCCAGACGGTTCGTTGCCGAACAACTGGCTGAGTGTCTTTGGAGGACCGGCATGGACCTTTGACGAACAACGCGGGCAGTGGTACATGCACAGCTTTCTCAGGGAACAGCCCGACCTCAACTGGTACCATCCGGAAGTGCGCGAGGCCCTGTTCGAGGTGGTGCGTTTTTGGGTGCAGCGGGGTACTGACGGGTTTCGCTTCGACACGGCAAACTTCTTCGCTTACGACCAGCAGTTCCGCGACAATCCCCGCAAACCGGACGATCTCGCGCATCTTGAAACCGACAAGTCCTCCAACCCGTTTTTTCACTACATCTCCTGCTACTCCAAAGACCGTCCGGAGAACTTCGACTTCATTGCCATGCTCCGGAAGGTGCTTGACGAGGGCACCCACCTCACCTCAATCGGTGAGGTGGGCGGTTCTCACGATTTGGAGGGCACCATCAAAATGACGGCGGACTATGCGAACGGACCGGAGCGGTTGCACATGGCTTACAGCTTTGCACTGCTCAACGATCTTGTGGACCACGATTACTTCGCTACAGCGGTTGCGTTGACCGAAAAACACAGCGGAGAGGGTTGGCCCTGTTGGTCGCTCGGTAATCACGATTGCACACGCCTGTTCTCACGCTTGGGCTGCGCTGAAAAACCCGAATACCAGCAGATGCTGCTCGGCCTGCTACTCACTCTGCGCGGTACGCCGATTCTCTACTACGGTGATGAACTGGACATGCCGGAATACCCGATCCGCAAGGATCAGCTTCAAGACCCCTACGGCATTCGGATGTGGCCGGAAATTGTGGGACGCGATGGCTGTCGCACCCCCTTTCCGTGGTCCTCCTCTGCGACGCAACAGGGCTTCAATTCCGGTGCCAAGCCATGGTTGCCCGCTACCGCTCCCAACACGCTGGAGGATGCGGAGCAGGAGGATCGCAACACCCTGCAAGCTGTCCGAGGGTTGCTCCGGATTCGCAAAAGCTCTCCCGCCTTGCAGACTGGAAGTTTTCAGGTGGTTTCCACCGAAAACGATTGCTATGTCTTTGAGCGGAAATCCGGCAGTGAAACGATACTCGTGGCTGGGAATTTCTCCGGAAAGGAACGCATGACGGCTTTGTCTGCCGACCTCGTTGAGGACTGTACTCCAAAGTCACTTGCGCAAGCAGGGCGTGTCGAGAACGGTAAACTCCACCTCCCCGGATACGGGTTCTTCATTGGCAGACTCACCTGATTCCGGAGATGAGTTCACCCACTTCCAAGCTGCAACGCGCCCGTTGGGCGGTCACGCTGATCTTCATGGCGAACGGACTCAGCTTCGCCTCGATTGTCCCGCACTTTCCGTGGTTGATGCGCAAGCTAGAACTGACCGAGGCGACGATGGGTTTTGCGCTGCTGCTGCCGGCGGTGGGGGCGATTGCCATGATGCTGATGACGGCCCGCTTGATCCAGCGGTTTGGTAGCCGCATCCTCACGGTGCTGGGCTGTCTTCTGCTGTTGGGAGCGGTTCCCATGATCACGCTTGTGCCCACGATGGCACTGATGACGCCGTTCCTGCTCGCGGTCGGCATGGGCAACGGCATGATGGATGTCTCCATGAACGCTCAGGCTGCTGCGGTGGAGCAGGGCTATGGCCGACCACTCATGTCCTCGTTTCACGGGGCTTTCAGCCTCGGCACCCTGCTTGGTGGTGGGATCGCCAGCGTGGTGCTGGGTTGGGATGTGACCCCGTTTCAGCACACGGGATCGGTCGTTGTCGTGCTGGTGGGGCTGGTGCTGGCCTGCGGGCTGTTCCTGTTGCCTCCCGCCGAGGACGTTCCCGGAGAGCAGGCGCCGATGATTGCAATTCCGAGAGGGCCAGTGTTGGCGTTGGGGTTGCTCGCGGTGCTTGGGATGATGGTCGAGGGAGCCTCGGTGGATTGGTCCGCAATTTATGTCCGGAACACGCTGGAAGCCAGTGCCCAGACAGCAGCGCTGACGTTCACTATGTTCTGCCTCGCCATGACCCTCAGTCGCTTTGCGGGAGATCGGCTTGTAACGCGGTTTGGTCCCGCCGTAGTGCTGCGCTGCTCGGCCTTCATCGGGGCCAGTGGCTTGGCGGTCGGCTTGGCGATTGGCACTCCGGAAGCCGCGATGCTGGGCTTTGGTTGCATGGGACTCGGCGTGGCCAACATCGTTCCGATCCTCTTCAGCGCCGCCAGCCGCCTTCCCGGAACCTCTGCGGGTTCCGGCATCGCCGGAATCTCCACCTTGGGCTACAGCGGTTTCCTCATTGGTCCACCGCTTATCGGCCTCACTGCCGAAGGCTTCGGGCTGCGCCTTGCGCTCGGTTTCCTTGTGCTCTTCTGCCTCGCTATTGCCCTGCTTGCCCCTCGGTTCATCAACGGCTCTGTAGTGGAGATGAGGGTACAATCGGCACCCTGAAAGCAAAAAATCAGAACACCACGTGCACCTGAGTTTGCACCTGCCGGAGCGGCTTGAAGCGTCCGAAAGTGGTGGTGTCTTTTTCCGCCAAAATAGTGAAGCCGCCGAACTTGAGCGTGAGGGCATCGTTCCAGTCGTAGCTGAGTTGGAGTTGATGCAAGGAGTCACCGTTGTTCGGCTCCCACGCAAACGCGTACTCCGGAGTTAGCGTCTCACCGAGGAAATCCCGCGACCAACTTAGCAGCACATTGCCTATATTTTCGCGGGTGTTGGCTAGGGAGGCTTGCCAGCCCCGGATGTGGTGATTGGAGGCTTCCAGCGTGATTTGATCGTTGGCGGCACTCGTGTAGTCGAATCCCAGCGCGGCGGCAACCACATCCCGCTCTGCGATCCCGTCGGGTTCGGCACTGTCAGCGGTCGTCGTGAAGCCCTTTCCGGAATAAGCCGCAATCTCGCCTTTCCAGAGAAACTTTCCTGATCCCACATTGAGGCCTAATCCCAGCATCCGGAAGCGTTGGTACTGTGGACGTAGAGCCAAGCCTTCCAACGCCAGCACATAGTCGTTGTCCACCAAGTCGGCTGCCAGCAAACTGAAATCGCTGCCGCCCGCTGTGAACCCCCAGCGCAGCCCGTACTCGGTGTCCGTTCCGTCGAATCCGGGACGTTGCTCCGGCAGGATGGTGAGGGCACTTGAGGCCACGAGGGCGTATTCGTGTCCGGTGGGAGCGTAGGCATTCACCTGCGGGTCCGGATTGGCGATCAGCGTGAGTTGCTGGTTCGGAGCGGGATAGAAGTCGAGGACAAACATCCGCTGTCCGAGGCGAGCCTCATCCACAGGTGTGGAAAACCACTCGGTTTGGTCGCGAGGGCTGACGAGATCGGTGACAACCGAAGCATCCGATTTTCCCCAAACCACGATCTGCTGTCCGAGCTTGAGGGAAATATTTCCGAAACTCAGTTGCAGATAACCTTCGCGCCATGTTCGGTGAATTCGGTATTTTTCGCGGATGACTTCTGGATAGTTCCGCTCTGTAAATACAAAACGGTCGTAAACGAAATTATACGCCGCCTTGCCGTCAAAGCGCAGAAAAGCGTGTTTGCCCAGCAACTGCTCCAGCTCCAAGCGCAGGGAGAGACGGTTGCTGACAGTGCGCTGCTGATGGGGACGATAGGTGGCATCGTGCTGGAAGGTCCAGCGCTGATCCGGAAGGCTGGACGTGGTTTCCGGGTCAGAAGCTTCTGGAGCGACCAATGCCATCTCCGGCTCCAGTTCCTCGAATCCGAATTCGGCTGTTGCTGCGGAATCGTCTAGCCCCGCGACCTCTGCTTCCTCAACGAAGGAATCTGGAAACGCTTCCTGCTGGCTGTGCAAGGGAAGCGCATACCCCAGCACAAGCAGGAAGATCAAGCCGAAGCGCACCGGAAAACCTCAGTCAAGGGTGCGTACCAAGTCCTGAAGAATGGACTCCCGAAACGCCGAGTCTGTGAGGGTGCGCTGGGTGAGAAATTCGTCGGAGACCTCGATATTGAGGGCGACCGACTCCAAGGCCATCGTTGTCTGGCGACGGGTCTGGACATTGTTGACATGCGTTCGGCGGGCAATCCAGATGCCGCCGATCTGCTCGATGTTGGTGGAGACGATCTGCTTGGCGGGTTGCCCTTTGCGGTCGTAAAGCAGAATTTTCAGGGAGAGCAAACGCTCTTGGTCAATCCACTGGATGGAGCGGCTGTAGTTGCTCTTGCGGGCGTGTTCTGGGGTCGGTTTGCTTTCAAGCACCCAGCAGGAGCGTTTGCGGTAGGTGACGGTTTTGAGCAATTTGTAGGTGTAGTCATCAAGGTGCCGCGCCTCCAAATCTTCATAGCCGATTTCGGAACCGAAGAAACTGCCGGTTTTGGGTTCGTCGTCACTGCCTGCGATAATGCGCTTCACCTTGCCGAGTGCGGCGAGGTACATCCACTGATCCGAATCCCGCCCTTGCACCTCGTAGTCGTACTGGAGGAAGCCGATGCCCTTTTCTCCGGCAGGCTTGCGGAGGATCATCACCGATTTTGAATCCTCTCCGTCTGCAACAGAAAAGTCCTTGCGGACGCTCTCGAACACCTTTACACGGGGAGCTTCCGCGCAAACCAGTCGTTTCGATTTCTTGACATAGCGACAAGTGGCGAGCTTGGTCCGCGAGACTTCCGAGAAGCCATTGTCGCGGTCCAGCACCCTCTGCATGATGACACGGGCCTCTTCGGCGTAAAGTGGTTGGACCAGTGCCAAAGAGGCGAGTAGTATGGCAAACGGGAATCGGGGCATGTTCCTCCGGGGAGCAGGTGGTTGTGGTGGAAATTGACATTTTTCCGCAGATTCAACTCGAAAGTGCAATTCATCGTCTGGTGAAAAGAGGCAAGCTGCGTCAGCATCAGAGCCTTTTGAACCGACAAGTATAAGGGCATCGATGAGAGACTACACCAGATTGGGGAACGCTGTCCCAACCAGAATTTTGGGAAAAAGTTTGACTATCGTAACCAAAACTTTTACAAAACTAGGCTTCCCCAACCCTCAGTACTGGGGTTGGATTTTGTGAATCCTTCTCAAGGAGAGATGATATGAAAACATTGCTACGCATGGTGCTGGTGTCCGCACTGCTCGCCGCAACCGCACTGCCGGCATATGCGGCGAAACGGCTGACTTACTATTGCAGCACGGATATCCAGTGGTGTGAGCTTATGAAAAAAGAGTTTGAGAAGCGCACTGGCATCAGAGTGAGCATGACCCGCGCGAGTACCGGGGAAACCCTGACTAAGATTCGAGCAGAGAAGTCCAATCCCAAGGGTGATGTCTGGTGGGGCGGCACAGGAGACCCTCATCTGCAAGCAGCAGAGGAAGGGCTATCTCAACCCTACAACTCCCCAAAGTTGAGCGAGTTGCACGACTGGGCCAAGACTCCTCACCAAGCCACAGGCGGTAAAACCGTGGGCATTTATTTGGGCGCGTTGGGTTTTGGTTACAACACGGAACTGCTCGCCAAGAAAGGGCTGCCAGTGCCCAAGTGCTGGAACGATTTGCTGCACTCGGCCTATAAGGATGAAATTATGATGGCCTACCCAAGTACTTCCGGAACGGCTTACACAACTCTGGCTGCAATGGTACAACTCTTTGGAGAGGATGGCGGTTTCAACTACATGAAGGGGTTGCACCGTAACATCAGCCAGTATACTAAATCAGGGGGTGCCGGGATCAAGGCTGCTGGACGAGGCGAGATCACCATAGGCATCGTCTTTGTGCATGGTGCAGTGAAACAAGCGGTTAGTGGATTTCCAATACAAGCCGTATCCCCTTGCGAGGGGACCGGCTACGAGATCGGCTCGGTGAGCATCATCAAGGGAGCACGCAATCTGGAAAGCGCCAAGAAGTTTGTTGATTTCGCGCTCACCGCCGATGTGCAGAGCAGGTCGGGTGAGGTGAAGTCTTACCAGGTACCCTCTAATAAAAATGCCACCAGTCCTCCGGAGGCTCCGGATATCAGCAGCATCAAGTTGATTGACTACAACCACGCCTTGTATGGCTCCAAGGTTGAACGCACCCGTCTGCTGAAGAAGTGGGATTCTGATGTCAAGG
>LWDU01032790.1_pt1 | contig 14726 bp, 17 predicted proteins | sample 727161 | NCBI WGS metagenome assembly LWDU01 (sample SAMN04566230, study PRJNA314399) | hydrothermal vent metagenome | isolation source: deep sea hydrothermal plume seawater | place: Mexico: Gulf of California, Guaymas Basin | collected 2004-07-11 | reverse complement strand
AATTTACAATTTTTTGTTTTTCATAAAATTCTTTAGCTTTATTTGTGTCAATAATTGCATAAAATTCTGCATCATATTTTTTCTCTAAAAATTTTGCAGTACCAAATTGTGTAAATGTTGGATCAATCCAAAAAAGTATTTTATCTTTCATTTTTAATTATTATTAAAAAATCTACTATTTAATATGTTGAAATTTTTTATATTCTAGTCACGTAATTCATCAATAATAATTAAAATTTTAATTTTTTTATAAAAATTTGAGACCATAAATTAGAATATATGCTACTATTTATTATTAAAATATGCATGGAAAATAAAACTATTTTAGTTACTGGCGGTGCAGGTTATGTTGGCTCTGTATTAATCCCAAGTTTAATTCTTGATGGTCATCATGTAAAATGTTTAGACAGATTTTTTTTTGGTAAAAAATTTCTTTCAAAAAGTAATTTTCCAAAAAATTTAGAGTTAATTCAAGATGATATTCGTTGGTTTGATCCAATAATTCTTGATGATGTGGATATTGTTTTAGATTTAGCTGCATTATCAAATGATCCTGTAGGTGATTTAGAACCTGAAAAAACTTTTGAAATTAATCATAAAGGAAGATCAAGAGTAGCAAAATTAAGTAAAGATCATGGTGTAAAACAATATGTTTTAGCCTCAAGTGCTAGTATTTATGGCCAACAAACAACCCTCGCAAGTGAAAATTCTACTATACATCCTTTAACATCTTATTCAAAAGCTAACAATAAGGCTGAACTAGATAATCTACCATTAAATGATGATAGTTTTACAGTTACGGCATTACGGTTTTCCAGCATCTATGGTGTATCTCCTAGAATGAGATTTGATACTGCAGTAAACAATATGGTTTTAGATTTATTTAAAAGTAAAAAAATTAATGTTAATGGAAAAGAGAATAAACGCCCATTTATTTTTACCAAAGATGTTGTAAAAGCATATCTTACAATAATCGATGCATCCAAAGAGAAAATTGGAGGTCAAATTTTCAATGTTGGTTCTAATGAACAAAATGTAACAATGGAGGAATTAGCAAATACCATAGTTGATTCAATTAATGAGTCATGTGAAATTTCTATAAATGATACTAATGATCATCGATCTTATTTTGCTTCATTTCAAAAAATTGAAGATGTTCTTGGTTTTACTACTGATTACAGTATACAATATGGTGCAGTAGAAATCTATAATGCATTAAAAAATAATCAAATTTCTGATGATGTTAAAACTAAAACTGTTGAATGGTACAAGTATTTATTAAAAAATCCTGAATCTGCTAAAGATCTGTTAATAAATAACACATTACTTTAAAATGAAAGTAATTCTTCTAGCTGCTGGAATTGGAAATCGATTACTCCCAATTACCGAATCGATACCAAAATCTATGATAGATATTGCTGGAAAACCTATTTTAGAATATATTTTAGATGATCTAATTGTTTCTGGATTTGATGATTTTTGTATTGTTGTAGGGCATCAATCCAATCAAATAAAAAATTATTTTAAAAATTGGAATAGGTCTGGAGTTAAAATTACCTTTGTTACTCAAAATAATCTGTCAGGTACTGCTGATGCCCTTAGTTGTGCTAAAGATTTTGTACATAATGAATTTTTTTTAGTATACCTTTCAGACACTTTAATTCCTAATTTACCAAATATTTTGAATGTGATGAAAAATAACGACACTGACGTTTCATTAATTTCCTCTCTAAATTATAGTAATCCTAGTAACAGTATAGGTAATATTGTAACTACAGGTAATGTTGTAACACATATTTCTGAAAAATCTAATATTTTAAATTCTACTTTAGCATGGGCTGGTATTGTCTTTTTTAAGGATAATTCTATATTTGATATAATTGAAAAGTTGAATTTATCTAAAACTGGTGAATATGATATTACTGAAGCGTTGAATTTGATGTTAAAAAACAAAAAAATAATTCAAAATTTTACTTGTGATGAATTCATAGATTGTGGAACTTTAGATGGACTCTTGAATGGCTTATCTTTTATTGTTTCAAAAATTCCAAATTTATCATATGTTTCTAACGATTGTATTTTAGGAACAAATGTGATCATTGAACAAAATGTTTCAATTGGTAAAAATTGTAGAATTGGAAATAATGTTAGATTATCTAATTGTATACTTTTAGATAATACATCTATCGATAATAATAAAGAAATAAAAAATATGGTAATTGGTGGTAATAAAATACTAAATGACTGCTCCTGATAGAAATAATAAACTTCGTTTTGAATTATATCTAATTAAAAAGACCTATCAATTATTTGGATTTAAAAAAATGTTAATGTTTCTAATTGGTTTACCCACTGTAATATTTACAAAAAGAAATCGGTCGGCATATAACTTTCTTGGAAAATGCATCATGGAAATTAACGATAAAAAAATAAAATGGAAACATACTGATGTTGGATTTATTGATGAATTAATTCTAGACAAATGTTACATACCTAATGATTCATTCCGAATAAAAGATGATTATGTAGTAGTTGATGCTGGTGCAAATGTCGGCGTGTTTTCTATTTTTGCTGCTTCATATGCTATTAATGGTAAAATAATTTCTATTGAAGCTGACAAATATGATTATGAACGATTACAAGATAATATTTCTGAAAATAATTTTAAAAATATTTTTTCAATTAACAAAGCATTAACAGATCAATCTGGTCATGTTTATCTTTCTGATTCAGTTGTTCGAGAACCTTCAAACAAGAATTTTCATAAAGAAGATTTTATTTTTGAAGGTAAAGTTGAATCCATTTCTCCAGATGATTTAATAAAAGAATTTAAATTAACTCGAATTGATTTCTTAAAGTTAGATATTGAAGGATCTGAATTTAAAATTTTTTCAAATCCAAATTGGCTAAAAATTGTTAGAATTATTTCTATGGAATTACATGCTGAACCTGAAGACAAAAAAACTTTAGAAATGAAAAAAATACTAGAAAATTTTAATTTTTCTGTAAATTTGATTAAAAATGGAAATGTTACTTACTGTTTTGCCTTAAAACATCAATAACTATGAAAAATAAAATAACTAAATACATCTAAAGATTAGTTTTTTCATGGCCAAATCAGTAATAAAATCTCATAAATTAGAAATACATCAAACTAAAGATATCTTGGATAAACACGTTAATGGATTTTTAATACCTGTATGGAGAAATTGGGATGAAACCATTTCAGTTAAACCTGAAATGGTTTACATCACTAGCATTAATCCTGGAGAGAGAAAAGGTCCTCATCTTCACATAATCCGACACAGCTATTATGTTTGTATTAAAGGTAAAGTTGTATTTATTGCTAAAGATGATTCTGATAATTATTTAGAAATTGAATCAAGTGAAGATAATCCCGTATTAGTTGAAATTCCTAAAAATCATTCATCTGCACACATTAACTTATCAAATGAACCAAGTATTATTATGGCATTGGTAAATCCATCATGGAAACCTGATAATCGTGATGAACATAATGTAACTTATGATGATTATGATTGGACAAAATGGGATAAATAGATTTAATGAAAAAAAAACTTTTAATTATTGGCGGTGCAAGTTTAATTGGTTCTACCATAATCAATGAATTCAAAAATGATTATGATATTCATTTAACTTACAATAAAACTCCAGTAAATTCTAAGTTTTTTCAAACTAAATTAAATTTATTAGATAATCGTAATCAAATTTCTTCAGTAATAACTAATCTTAATCCTGATGTTATAGTAAATACTGTCGCTTATCCAAATGTTGATTTTTGTGAAACACATCATGATGAAGCAAATTTGTTACATGTTTCAATTACTGATGATTTAGTTTCAGTATGTAGTGATATTTCATCTCCTTTAGTTTATTTTTCTACTGATGCAGTATTTGATGGAACCAAATCCATAAAATATACTGAAGATGATAAAACATCTCCATTGAGTTACTATGGAAAAACTAAACTTGAGGCTGAAAAAATAATTTTAGAAATAAACGACAATATTGTTTTGAGAACTACTGTTGTTTATGATTGGCACATTAGATCCAGATTTACCAATTGGGTTTTAAAAAATTTAAAACAAGGAAGTAAAATTACTGCTTTTACTGATCAATCAAACACTGCTACCCTTGCAGGCGATATTTCTCATTCTCTTTTCTGTCTTTTAGACCAAAATCATTACGGTTTATTTCATTGTGCTGGTAAAACATGTCTTTCTAGGTATGATTTTGCCATAAAATTAGCTGATTATTTTGGCTATGATAAAAAATTGATAATTCCTACAATTTCTAAAAATACACAGTCTGCATCAAGACCAGAAAATGGTTGTCTTGATTCATCAAAATTAGAGGGGTTAACTAATTTTTGTTTATCTGATATTGATCAAGGAATGACATCTATGCTGAATTCATCAAAAACTATTTCAGATATTTTTCTATAATATTTTTTATAGAATCGGATTTATTGACTAATATCCCAGTACATCCTGCATGATTTGCTGCTTTAACATCTGTATTTGAGTCTCCAAACATAATACTTTTTTTTAAATCAATTTGAAATTCTTTTGCTGCCTTTAATATCATGCCTGGTTTTGGTTTTCTGCATTCACAATTTTCACTTGGCATATGGGGGCAAAAATAAATTCCATCTACCTTTGCATTTTTATTTTTAGCTAGTTTAAGAAAATGATTATGAATTTCTCTTAAATTATTTTCAGTAATAATTTTTCTATTAATTGCAGACTGATTTGTAATTATTATTACTAAATATCCCTTTGAATTAATTATTTTTATTACATCCAAAATTCTATCAATTAAAATAAACTCTTTAATTGTTTTTACATAATCTTTTCTTTCTATGTTGATTATTCCATCTCGATCTAAAAAAACAGCTTTATTCATTTTAGTATTCAAACATAGGTTTGCCATTTGATCTAATTAAAGTAGTTAATAAATGACAAATTAACAAGTGACCTGTTTCTATTGTTAACATGTCATTATCATTAATATTTAAATTATATTTTGAGATTTTAGATAACTTTCCTCCATTTCCACCAGTTAAACTAATTGTAATTGAATTTAATTGATTTGCATACTCAAATGCCTTGATTACATTTTTTGAATTACCACTACCACTAAATCCAATTACTATGTCACCTTGTTTAAGTAAATTCTTTAATTGTCCCAAGAAAATATTTTCATAACTCTCATCATTGGCCCATGCCAATATTACTGGTATGTTATCTACAAGTGAAAAAGCACTAAATCTATTTTCATTTTCTAAAATACTAGTTTTTAATAAATCTGCTGTAAAATGAGATGCCGTAGATGCACTGCCACCATTACCCATCAAGAAAACATTGTTTTTTGAATTTCTTGCATTAAGTAAATTATCATATATTTGATTTATTTTTTCAGAAGATTCATTCAATGATTTAATGAAATTAATTTGCTTATCTAAATAATCGTGAATTTGAAATTTATCCATAATTTAACAAATTTTACTGTCTATAAATTATTTACATTAAATATCTGAGCCCCAAGATTAGTGTAGTTAAATTCTACATGGTGTAATCCTAATTTTGGTATTTGTTCAATAATTTTTTTATGTTTATTTTTTGGTGCATACACATAGATGTGACCACCCCCACCTGCACCTGTAATTTTTAGTGATTCTGCACCGTATTTTTTTAATTTTTTTGTGATATTTTCTATTCTATTATTTGTAACTCCATTAGTAAACTTCTTTTTCGTTTCCCAGCCTTTATTTAAGAGATCAGAAAAATTTGTTAAATCGTTTTGATGTAGTGCATCGTATAACATTAAAGTTAATTCTTTTGCATGATGTAATGCATTAATAGTATCTTTTTTTGATTTATTAATTGCACTAATCTGTCTTTTTAAAACTTTTTCTGAATGTTTTCTATCTCCCAAATATAATAGCATAGAATTTTCAAGTAATTCATTATTTGTAGATTTTGTTAATTTAATTTTTTTTACAGTTACTTTTTCTTTTGTAAATTTATACAAATTTAATCCACCATAAGCGGATGCATATTCATCTTGTTTACCAACACCCCATTTTAAAATATCATGACCTATATGATATGCTTTTTCAGCTATCTCATTTGGTGTAAGTTTATTTTTTTGTAATGTTGATACAACTTTTACAATATTACTTGTTAGTGACGATGATGCTCCTAAACCTGAATTTGGAGGAACATCTGTACTAAGATAAACATCTGCACCTTTTTTAAATTTTAGTTGTTTTAAACTCTGAATGACAATTTCATGCCCTTGTATTGAATTGGTATTAGTATATTCAGTTGGCGGTAAATACAATGCAAAATCGGGTGAAAATCCTTGAAGCTTTTTGTCTTGTCTCAATTTTATCATTACAAATGTAAATTTGTTTATGGTTGATGATATTGTATATCCTGTATATTTTGAATGATACTCTTCAAGATCTGTTCCTCCTCCGGCAAAACTTATTCTTAGTGGTGCTCTTCCAATAATCATAAAAATGTATTATACTCTAGAATATAATAGTCCACTCATAATCAAAATCGTTAATTTTATTATTTTATATTTTAAATAGTCATTTCTTTTTAATATAATGTAACCTTTCAATTATGAACAAAAATATTAATTTAAAATCCGAGAATCCTTTCGTAAGTATTATTATTCTAAATTATAATGGTATTCAATACATCAAAAAATGCTTAGAATCTGTTTTTAAAACAGTGGGGTGTAATTTTGAAGTAATTCTAATTGATAATGGTTCTACTGATGGTAGCTCATTGATTTGTAAAGAAAAATTTCCCGATATTAAATTATTTCAAAATAAAAAAAATCTAGCTATGGCTGGAAGAAATATTGGTATTGATAATGCAAATGGTGAATATATTGTATTTTTAGATTCAGATGCTACTGTTGACCCTTACTGGATTCAAAATTTTATTAAAAGCTATTTGGAACATGGACCAGGACTATATCAGGGAAAAATATTACAAACAGGTAATCCTGAAATTATTGGTAGTTCTGGAAATTTATTAAATATTTTTGGATTTGGTTATGCTCGAGGAAATGGAGAAAAAGATAATGGTCAATATGAAAAATTTGAACAAATTAGTTTTCCAGTAGGTGCATGTCTTTTTTCTTCACTTGAAATAATTAAAAAAATTGGATATTTTGATGAATCCAATCTACTCTATTTGATGTACGATGATGTTGATTATGGTTGGAAGGCTTTGTCTTATGGTATCTATTCATTTTATGAACCAAATTCAATCATATATCATCCTAAAAGTACAAGTTCTAAACTTAATTCCCACAAAATGTTTCTCTTGAATCGTAATAGGTGGATTTGTTTATTATCTTATTATTCAACAAAAACTATTGTAAGACTTTTTCCATTGCTTTTACTAATTGAGCTTGGATTATTTTTATTTTTGGTAATAAAAGGAATGGGTATTGCAAAAATCATGTCATTTTTTTCTTTACTCAAAATGTATCCGTCAATAAATCAACGAAAAATACAATTAAACAAGAAAAAAAAACTTAATGATGCTGAAATGATTTTTCATTTTGTAAATGAAATATCTCTACCTGCAACAATGAGTAATAGTAAATTACACACTATTTTTGGTAAAATTATAAAAAATCTAAGTAAATATGCACGAAATTTGATCTGATTTCTAAACCAAAAATATTTTTAAAATGACTTTACTTCCATGCTAATAATAAAGGTAGATCCATTTCAATACCTAAAATTGTTCTTTGTAATGTCACATTAAATCCATGTTTTTTTAGTCGTTTCATCATAATTTCTTTTGTATATGGTACTATCTCCTCATGAATTTCCATAGATATTTTTTGAATTTTATCTAAAATTATTGACGGTGTATTCATAACAATCTCAAATTCTGCACCTTCACAATCCATTTTTAAAAAATCTATTTTTTCTATTTTATATTTTTCAAAAATGTTTTGTAATGTTATGGTATTGATCTCTTTCTCATCCAAACTTTCTTTTTGTTTATATATTGTATTTGAAATTTCATTATTCTTGTCTAAATATAGAATCTGTTTTCCTTTAATTTTAGCAATAGCAATTTCTTCTGATATGATATTTTTATAATTATTGATTTTGATATTTTTTTTAAATAATGAAAATGATTTTTTTGATGGTTCAAACGCAAAAACTTTTCCATCTTTAGATCTTTTTGCTGCAAAAAGTGTAAAATATCCAATATGAGCACCAATGTCTACAACTATGTCATTACACTTAATTTGAAATATTTTATGTGATGTATTTGCTTCCAATATGAAATTTTCTAAGAAAGCTATTGCATCACTTTTATTTCTAATGAAGCATTTTGTGTTATCCTTCAAGTACACAATTCGTTCTTCATTAATTTTATCAAAATAAAACAAAAGTGGAATAGTCCAATTTTTTATCTTTGAGATGCATTTTGGAATTAAAATACTTTTACGAATGTAATTCATTTTTTTAAGCATTGATTAACTATAAACTCCATCTTTTTATTTGATCTTCTGTAATGATAATAATACCCATTAATTGAAATCAAACAATTTGTATTATTACTTATATATACTAATTCTAAAGTGCTTGCAATGCAATTAACCTGTGATAAAATTTTAGACCGTAAACTTTTTCTTACGATTGTTTGTCTATCGTTTCTTATTTTTTTACTTACTAGTGATGGTCATCGTTACACCTTTGATGAAGATGTTACTCAACAACAAAGTCAATGGATTGCAACCATGACTCCACATCCTCAATTTATACCTGGAGAATCTCAATTTCTTTTCCAATACCCTAATTATTTTCCAAATAACCCAAGACCCATTTGTAATATCGGAATCTTATGTACACAATTACCAATTGGCACGCCTCTTACTCAAGTACCTTTTTTATTATTAAATCAAAACTTTAATTTTATTACTTTTGATACTCTGTTTTTAACTTCTGAAGATTTTCCTGATCCTCATTATGTTTTTTGGAGAAATTCTTTAGAGCCAGATTTTACCTTTTTAGAACTGTTTTATGGCCCTACATTTTCTGCATTATCTGTAGGAATATTTTATTTATTATCTAGAACATATGGTTTTTCTACAAAAATTTCTACTTCTCTTTCAATTTTATTTGCACTAACTACCACAATTTGGTCCTATTCTCAGACTTCATTAAATATTGTTCCAGTAACTTTTTTTGTATTACTTGGATTTTTCTTTTTTAGAAAGTTTATTATTACAACATCATCCAAGTATATTGCTTCATCTGGAATTGTGTTTGGATTTGCATTTTTAGTGAGACATGATGCAATTCTTTTTATAATTCCATTATTTTTCTATTTTATTTTCATATTATTAAAAAATTTAAATAAAATAAAAAATGTACAAATAATTCAATTCTTTATATTTATCAGAATTATAAAAGGATTAGTATCAAATGACATCCCTAATATTTTAGGGAAAGACATTCCAATTTTTTTGAATATGTTTGCAATACTATTTTCACCCGGAGTTGGATTATTAATTTTCGCACCTATCCTGTTTACTATATTTTTATCATATTTTGATTTTTTTAAGAAAAATAAAATTGAATGTGTATTGTTTATTTCTTTTCTAGTTGGATTTTTAATAGTTTATGGAAACACCTCAACATGGCATGGATTAAATGGTTGGGGCGATAGGTATCTTACTTCTATAGTACCTTTTTTATTATTACCTCTAGGATTCAGTATACAAAAAAGACAGAATAAAAAATTCTATTCTATATTAGTTGGTTTAGGATTCTTGGGATTTATTTTCAACATATCTTATCTTTTAACTGATGTGAGTTGGTTCATTTGGGGACTAATGGGTTCAGGAAAAGGGTTGTATGAGCTAGGCCATGTTGGATCTAGTCTTTGGGTTCATCCATTAGTAATTTGGACTTTTGAGTATAGTCAATTAACACATGCATTACGATATGCCTTGATATCTTTACACCCTGATATCTTTTTGTTAAAGGTATGGGGAGTTTATTTTTACAGTATTTTTTCTATTTTTTCAATTGGTTTATTGACATTTTGTTTGTACTATTTGAATAAAACATCTTCTAACATTTTAAAAAAACTACATTGATTCATCTTTTTATATAAACATTAATCCTAATATTATAATTTGAGAATTTTAATGGGAACTATGAATTATTGGATGATATAAATTATTTTAGTTATTCAGATAGACCATATGATTTTATAGATGTCACTAAGATTTTAAAAGGAGATGACTAGACTAATATTCTTCCAAAAATTGTTTTTAGTGTAATTTGTATTTAACATTTTGAAAAGTAATTAAATTTGTTTTGTCTTATTTCATATTAATTAAATAGTACATAATTTATGGATAATAATTAAATGAAAAATCTAATGTCAGTTGATTTAGAAGATTATTTTTGTGATCTACCTATAGATGGTTGGGGTAAGTATGAAAGCAGGATTATGAAAACCACTAATATTTTATTAGAACTTTTTTCAAAATATAATGTCTCCGCAACTTTTTTCACTCTTGGGTATATTGCAGAACAATTTCCAAACTTGATTGAAAAGATTGTTTCACAAGGTCATGAAATTGCTAGTCACAGTTTTTCTCATTTTGATCTGCGAAAAAGATCTAATGATGAAATAAAATTTGATCTAAAAAAATCTATTTTATCCTTAGAAAAAATTAGTGGTGATAAAATTATAGGTTTCAGAGCTCCATTTTTTTCAATCTCTAAACAGAACATTGCGGTATTTGATATAATTAAAAATTTTTTCAAATATGATTCAAGTATTTTTCCAGTAAGATCTCCATTATATGGAATTACAAATGCTCCTAGATTTCCTTATATGATTTCATCAAATCCTTTAGAAGAAAACTTGAATGGAAATTTTCTTGAGATCCCACTCTCTACATTAAGGATGCCTATACTTGGAAATATCCCTATTGCAGGCGGATTTTATCTTAGATTTCTCCCGATAGATCTAATAAAATTTGGTATAAATAAATTAAATAAAAATCACCAACCTGCTATGTTTTACATTCATCCAAAAGATTTGGATATCCACATGCCAAAAATTGATTCATATTCATGGCATTATTATTATGGACTAAAAAATGCCAAGGGAAAATTTGAGTCCTTATTGAAAAATTTTAAATTTTGTTCAGTTAGGGAAATGTATTCATTTTGATACAAATTAATGCATATTTATAAAAAAGAGTGAATATCAAAAGTTCTTTATGTACAATGAATATTCTGGATTCTTTAAAAGTCAACGAGACAAATATTTTAAAAAAATTTTATTCAATCATTTTAAAAATTCAAATTTAGTAATAGATGTTGGATGTGGGCAAGGAGATTTTCTAACTCAATCTAAAGAATTAGGTATTGCTGCAGAAGGCATAGATGACAAAGATTTTTGGATAACTCATTGTATTAAAAAAGGTCTTAAAGCAAAAAAAGGTTCAATTTTTGAACTTCCGTATGATGACAGTTCCTTGGATGGTATATTTTTACAATCTATTTTAGAACATGTAGATGCGGTAAAAAGTATGAAAGAAATTACACGAGTGATCAAAAATGGAGGAATTGTAGCTATATCTTGTCCCACTCCTGAAAAACATTTTTGGGATGATCCTACTCATGTGCGTCCACATACCATTAAATCATTAAATACTCTTTTTGAAATGTTTGGTTTTAAAGTGATTCATAAAAATTATGTTTTTGCTGAATTACTTGGAATTAAAGTTACTTGGAATGGTTTATTCAAATGGTTGAATTTAATTCCAGCAAGTATTGGCAGCAATATTATTGTTATAGGTAAAAAAGAAAACATCTCTTCTATTTCTTGAATTACCAAAACACTAATGATATTGCTACAGCATAATGTTTTTCATGTGAAATGGATATCTCAATTTTTTTACATTTTATTTTGTTACAATTTAGTATTGGCTCACCAAAGCTTCCATGAGTTGTATGAATTTCTATCATGGGAATTGGTTTTTGTATAGCTTTTAGAAACGATTCTTTGGCTGCAAATTTCCCTGCAAAATGGGGATAAGGATCTTTGAATTTTAAACAATATTTGATTTCCTCTGGATCAAAATTTTTCATATAGAAATTACGGTTCTTCTTAAAAGGTACTCCTTTAAACCGCTTTACTTCTACAATATCTATGCCTGTTGTAATAGAAACCATTTGAACTGTTATTGTATAATGGTTTCATAATAAAATTTATGTATATGACAAAAAGATGCACTTCGTGGATCCTTCATTAGTTGATGAACAATTAAAAGCAATTTTTCTAGATGTTTTCCAAGAAATTAACGAATCTTCGTTTGATTGGAATAAAGAACAAAACGATTATGAAAATTGGGAATCTTTTGCACATTTACGCATAGTTTCTGAAATTGAAGAAAAATTTGATATAAAATTAGAAATTGAAGATTTTGTTTATATTAAAAATGCATCAGGATTCCTTAAAATAATAAAAGATAAGATAAACTCGTAAATGAAATCAATCCCTGAAATTCTTGATAATTCTGCAAGAAAATTTCCTCATAAATCTGCAATAATATTTGGCAATGTGAGACTTTCTTATGATGAACTTCTTAAAAAAACACAATATTTATCAAATTTCATTCAAGAAAAAATTTCCAATGGTAATGTAATTTCAATACTTTGTGAAAACTCTCCTTTTTTTATTATGTCTTATTTTTCTATCTTAAAATCTGGTTGTATAGCTCATATTATTCCTCCTGCAATATCTGATTTTAATCTAAAAGAGCAAATCAAAGAAACCAATCCTGAAATGATTCTTAGTAATATCAGTTTTGAGCAGAAATTAAATCGAACTGAACTTATAGATAAAACATTTTTTATTGGGAGTAGTTCTAAACTTCTTGAATCAAGTAATAATGATTTTTATGGAAATAGTTTTAATGAAACTTCATCAATAATTTTTACATCTGGAACAACATCAAAACCTAAAGGTGTAAAATTAACTCACAAAAATGTTCTAACTGCAACTTCAAATATTGTAAAAATGATTAACTTACAACCTAGTGATATTGAAATAAATTCATTATCGTTGTCACACTCATTTGGTTTAGGTTGTTTACATGCAATTTTCCTACAAGGTGGTACATCATTACTTTTTAAAAATACTATAAATCTAAAAGAAATTTTAAAAAATGGAAAGCAAGAAAATGCTACTGGTTTTGTCGGTGTCCCAACAACATTTTACCAATTATTAAATTCATTTACAGAATTGTTTTCATCAATACCGTCAATTCGTTATTTATTAACTAACACAGCCCCAATGAAAAAAGAATCTATCTTACAAATAATAAATTTATTTTCAAAAGCAAATTTTTATACATATTATGGACTTACTGAAGCTTCACGCTCAACATTTTTATTATTTAATAAAAACAAAAATAAATTAGAGTCTGTTGGAAAAATTGCATCTGGAGTAGAAATTAAGATTTTAGATGATGATGGAAAAATCCTTTCTAATGATCAAGTAGGAGAAATTTTTATCAAAGGAGATCATGTGATTAAAAATTATTGGAATAATTCAAAAGCTGATCAATCCATAGAAAATGGATGGCTTAGAACTGGTGATCTGGGATATTTTGACTCTGATGGGTTTCTCTTTTTAAAAAGTCGAAAAGATGATTTGATAAATGTCGGTGGTGAAAAATTCACTCCTGAAGAGGTTGAATTAGTAATTAAAGAAATTCCAGAAATTTTGGATGTTGCAGTAATTGCTATTCCACATGAACTCTTTGGCCAATTACCTGTTGCATTTGTAGTCAAAAATAATGAAATAACTTCCACACAAATAATCAATCATTGCAGTAAAAAATTAGAACGATATAAAATTCCAAGTAAAATCCTCTTTTTGGATGCTATTCCAAAAACTGATTCTGGAAAAATAAAAAGAAATACCCTAAAATCTAAATTTTCTCAGTAAATCTCTACAATTTTTAATATGGTAGATAGGAGTAATGAATAGAAAATGAATGAAACTATTGATGAATTAATAAAAATCAAACCCTTTTCATTAGGATTTGAAGAAAAAAAAAATCGTTTTATGAAGTGTATTTCAGAATCTATAAAATTTCATTATGAAAATTGTAGTGATTATCAAAATTATTGTAAAAAAAAGAATTTTCATCCAGATAATATTGTAGATATTTCTAACATCCCATTTTTACCTGTAGATATTTTCAAAAAAATGACTTTGTTATCTGTTCTACAAGTAATGTACCAAGTGTTATTCACTTAGATAGAAAAACTGCAAATAGACAAATGATCTCATTAAATTCTATTATGAGTGATTTTATAGGTAAGGAAAAATTGAATTTTATAATTATTGATAATGCAAAAACTTTGGAAGCAAATGATCAAAATTTGTCCTCACGAGGTTCTGCCATTAGAGGGATGTTAATTTTTGCAAAAAAATTTACATGTATTTTAGATGAGAATTTAAAATTAGATTCAAAAGTAATTTCAGAATTGGAAAACATGCAAAATTCAACAACATGTATTTTTGGTTTCACGTGGTTAATTCATAAAATTTTATCTGAAAACAAAAATAATGAAAACTTTAAAAACTTTTTTTCAAAAATTTCACATTCAATCT
>LWDU01034377.1_pt2 | contig 14728 bp, 18 predicted proteins | sample 727161 | NCBI WGS metagenome assembly LWDU01 (sample SAMN04566230, study PRJNA314399) | hydrothermal vent metagenome | isolation source: deep sea hydrothermal plume seawater | place: Mexico: Gulf of California, Guaymas Basin | collected 2004-07-11 | reverse complement strand
CGTCAATATTGCAAAACTAGGTAATAATGGAAGCACATAATGCAACAATTTTGTAGGCATTATTTCAAAAAACAACCATGAAGGTATTAATAAACACAATAAAAATTTAACAGCTTTATTCTTTTTATTTTTAAAAGACCATAATGCTGTAGGAAATATAAACAAAGCTATAGGCCAAGCTGTTAGAATAGAAGATAACAAGTATGAACCAGGAGGTGCACCGTGTGATTCCTGAACACTTATTAGTTTTAAAACCATATCCTTCTGTATAGCACTTAATAAAACATCTGTATTATTACCTGATTTAATAAGAATAAACCATGGTATTATAATTAATATAAATACAATTATTCCTATAATAGGCTTTAAGTCTTTAAAATTGATGGACTCCCTAAAAATCTTAAAACAAATAATAGTTAACAATAATATTAATATGCCAATCGGCCCTTTAACAAGAAAAGAGAAAGCCAGAATTATCCAAAAAGCAAGTATAGTAACATCTGAAGGTTTAGTTAATTTTTTATCAGCATAAAATATAATTTTTGCTAAAATATATAAAGCACATAAAAAGAAAGATAAAAGGATACTATCTGTTTTTGCGATATGAGACTCCATTATTATTATAGGAGAACTCATTAGCAATAAAGCTGCTATAAATCCTTGAGCTCTTCCAAATAAGAGCTGTCCTAACAAAAATGTGAACCATATAGAAACACTTGCCCCAATTGCAGAAGGCAACCTAAAAGCCCAAAGAGGAGCATTATCTAAGAAAAATATTTTTTTTACAAAAGTTGCGGATGTTGCTTGAAGCCAATAAATTCCTGGTGGTTTTTTAAGTCTAGGAGACTCTAAGAAATTAATATTGACAAAATCTTTAGTTTCAAGCATTTGAACAGTTGCTTGAATATATCGGGATTCATCTCTATCTAATGGAGGAATCATATTAAGTGTTGAAAAAAAACAAATAAGAGCGAGAAAGCTTAATATAATTTTAATGTTGAAATATTTATAATCTAAAAGATTAAGGTTTATCATATTTAACCAAAAGTTACTAAATAACGTGAACAAAAAATTTAATTACAATCTAATACTATTAAGTATTCCTAGCTATAAAAAATAAATATAATTACAGAAAATATTAATATCTTTAGACATGTATATGCCTCTATATTTATTCATTTTGCTTTAACAACTATTATACTATATTACGTATTTGTATAGATTTTAGATTGCTGAATTATGTTAAAAATATTGTTTTGTATAATAGTAATTATTAATAGCGTATCAATTTCTTCTGCTATAGAAAAAAAAGTTGTGGCAGAATTGATACCTAATTGCGGAGCTACCCAAGGCGGTGTAGCGACTGCTACTCCAGACGGAAAATTTATTACTGTGCTAAACGTATGGCTAATATAGAATGGAAATATCCAGGTGCAGTTGATTATTTTATTCTTCATGAATACGGCCACATATTTTTGCAAAGCGGTAACGAAATGGAAATAGATTGTTGGACAGCAAATGAACTTGTCTTAATTAATGATAAAAAATCTATAAAATCACTTAAAGCTGCACTTAAGTTTATTAAAGCTTTTAAATTATTTGATCCTAAATATGGGGGAACTGGAGAACAAAGAGCCTTACTAATAGAAAAGTGTATGGAACATGGTCCTGATTATTATAAAAAAAACTAGTTATTAATTATTCTTTTTTTTATTCTTCCTGCCAAGCGTCCAAGCTTTCTTGCTGGATCTGGTTCTCTCGCAAGCTCCCCTGCACCCTTAGCAATTTTTCTAGCTGTTTCTTTAGCTTTTGCTCTAACTCTTGGATCAGATGCAACTTTTCTTACAGCAAATCTTATAATATTTCTTAACATTCCTTTAACATGAATTATTTACTAAAAAAAATCTACATAAAATTGACTTAATTAAAATATTGATCTATCCATAAATTGATTAGGTGCCTATTTGATATAGGTGAAAAGGGAATGAGATATTAATTATATAATTAACTCAGCTGCCCCCGCAACTGTTGATGGAGAGAGTGTCCAAATTACCACTGTAATAATATAATACGGGAAGGTAGGATAATTGATGACCCATAAGCCAGGAAACCTGCCTAATTAGGTGCTATCCGACTATTGAAAGGGGATGTTCAATAGAGCTTTATTTAAAGTGATGGTGCGACCAGCCATTGTTTTAGAAAATTATTCTTAAACAATAATATTATTAATAAACACAAAAAAATATTTTTTGTGAAACTTTTTATTGAAAAATAATGTTATTTAATAAAAAAAAATCTATCTTATTTTTAGTGATCATTTTTAATTACTGTCTATTATTAAAGAATTCTTTATCCGAAGAAATTGAGGTTATAGACCCAATTACTGTAACGGGTAATTATTATCCTAAAAAGCTTAAAGAAACAGGTTCTTCAGTTACAGTCATAACAAATAAAGAAATTGAGCAAAGTGGGATGCAGTATGTTTCACAAATACTAACTGCAACTGCAGGTTTTCAAGCTTACAAAAGTGGAGGGCCACAATCATTAACAAGAGCATTTCTAAGAGGAAATGAAACAGATCATACATTAATTTTAATTAACGGAATGAAAATAGTTGATGCTTCAACAGGTAGAGGCTCTGTTGATTTAGAAAGATTAAAATTAACAGGTGTGGAAAGAATAGAAGTATTAAGAGGATCTCAAAGTGCTATATATGGATCTGACGCGATCGGTGGTGTTATTAATATTATTGTAAAAAGAGGAACTAAAAAACCTATAAAATACCTTAATTTAGAAGCATCTAATAGATTAGATAAAGATATAAGTACTGGTATATCTGGAAATATTGAAGACTTATATTTTTCAATACATTATAATCATAGTGAAGGACCTGGAATTTCTGCAGCAGAAAAGTCTTTAGGATATGACGAAAATGATAGCTATAATATTGATAGCGCTAACTTTGCACTAGATTATGATTTAAATTCTTCGACTGAAATATCTTTAACATCCAGAGTCTTTACTTCTGAAATAGAAGAAGATGATGCCCCTCTTGGTCCAATTTATGATGCAGATAGACAAACAAATCTATTGGATTGGCAATCAGGTTTATCTTTAAATAAAGAATATAAATTATTTTCTTTAGAAGCTTCAGTATCAACAGCAAGGGCAAGGCGATATCAACTAAAAGAGGATAGAAAATATAGATTTTATATTGCTGATCTAAATGCTGGAAAATTAAAATTCAACATACCAATTACTAATGAAGAAAACATTATTTTAGGCGTCGAAACTGAACGATCACATATGGAAACACAAGATGAATATAGTGCTTCTGATTTTAAAGTTTCTTCTTCTTCAAGTTTTTTTTCTTATTCAAATAATACTATTAAAAACCTTTTTATAGATGGGAGTTTAAGAAGCAATCATCATGATTTATTTGGACTATCTGCAACCTATAGAATGGCAGGAAGTTATATTATATTTAATTCTGGTTTTAGATTGCATACAAGTTATGGCACTGGTTATAGAGCTCCAACTCTGGATGAGATTTATGGCTCTTATGGAAGTATTTCTATTAAAGAAGAGACTAGTCGTAGTAGAGATATTGGTGTAGAATATAATGCTTTTAATAAAAATTTCATTGCTGATTTAACATTATTTTCTACACAAATAGATGACCTTATTGGATATGGGCCAGCACCCGGATACAAATATTCAAACCAAGGTAGTTCAAAAAATAATGGGATAGAAATATTTATTAAATATTTTCCTAATAATCAAATAACATTTAATTCACATTATAATTTTTTAACAACAAATAATAATGGTCGGTCTTTATCTAGAAGAAGAAAACATTCTGGTAAAACGTCTATTAATTGGATTCCAAAAGAATTCTCTCACTTATCTTTAAATTCATTTGTTGAATACCATTCAAATGCTAGAGATGGTGCATTTACTGGAGGGCATATAGCTGGATATGCTTTATTGCATAGCAATATAAATTATAGCGTAGACAGTAAAACTAAAATTCAGTTTAAAATAGAAAACATGTTAGATCAAAAATATTCTGAATCAGATACAGCAGGAACATATGGCAGAACTTTAAGCCTTGGAGTTAAATTAACTTTTTAACTTTATTATAAAAAATATGCTTTAATTTAAATAGAATAAGTTGAAGCATATTTTTGATATAAACTAATAGCTTTCTTACAAACGGAACCAACTTCATATTCAACCTGATTTATTTTTCTTACCGGTAATACTTTACCAAAATTTCCTGTACTAAATACTTCATTAGCAGAAAGCAAATCCTCTTCGCTTACTTTGGTTTCTAGCACATCTATGCCTTCCTCTTTTAATAGAGCAATAACTCGCTGTTTTGTAATGCCATTAAGAAATGTTTTGTTCCATTTAGGAGTTATAATTCTATCTGATTTCACAATAAATAAATTTGCACTTCCAAACTCCACAATATTTTCTTCTCCATCACGCATAACTACATTATCAAACCCATTTTCTGAAGCTTCAGCTAGTGCTCTAGAGGTGTTAGCATACAAACAAGAGGCCTTAGCTAAAGTAGGGGCCATTGAAGGATGAGGCCTTCTAAAAGAGCTTAACATTGCTGTGAACCCATCTAATGATGGCATAGGAGCTCTAAAAATTGTGATGGCTAGTTTACTTGATTTTGCATCAGGTATTAAAAAACCATCATCACAAAATATGCTTGGCCGTATATATAATTCTGCACCTTCTTCAAAAGATTTTACCCCTTCTTTACAAAGCTCTATTAATTTTTCTTTACTTATAGGTAAGATTAATCCCATTACCTTTGAAGAATTAATTAACCTTTCACAATGCTTATGCAAATCAGGTATAGAATTATTATATGCCCTTGCACCATCAAAGATAGTACTACCATGCATGTAAGACTGGCTCATAGATGACATAATAGGTTTTGAACCATCGTGCCATTCTTCCTTAAACCATACTATTGATTTTTTATCCCTTATTTGCAATTTTTTACTTATATAGAAATTACATTAAAAGAAACACTATTTAACATATCAATATGAGCTTCTACTTTATCGCCATGAATAGGCCAGCAAGTAGTACTAATGGATCCTGTTAAAACAACGTCTCCAGCATATAAACCTCTACCCCTTTTAATTAAATTATTGACTAAATATAAAACAGAATTCAGGGGATGTTGCAAAACATTTTTTCCAATTCCTCTTCCAAATTCTTTTCCGGACACTATAAGTTTTCCTTGTAAAGAATCTAAACACATTAAATCTATTTCAACAGGCTCTCCTAAAACACATCCATAATTCATAGAATTCTGTGCTACTAACTTTTCAAAAGTAATATTAGACCCTGCGTTTCTATCATCTACTATTTCTAAAGCAACCATAACTTCTTTTAAATAAGGAAGTATTTCTTCTTTATTTAAATAACCTCCTTCTTTTACAGGAATATCTTTATTTATTTTAAGAGCAATTTCCGCCTCAGCTCCTAAATGGCAATAATTATTAAGCCTTAAAGACATATTATTTTTATATATTAAAGGCTTTAATATTGCTCCTTCAACTGGTCTATCGACTCCTACTAATTCTTGCATTTCAGGATTTGTTAATGCTATTTTCCAGCCACCTATGAGACCATATCCCTCATCTACTTTTAATTTAATAAACTCATCTTGAATCAGATACGCCTCTTCAGTATTATTTATTTCTATATGATTATCTAAATCAAAAGGTTTTAATTTTTTACAGTTATTATAAATTATTTTTGTTTTATCTTGAATATTCATTATAAAAAACTATTTCCAGTTATAATCAGAATGTAATATAATTTATGATATAAAAAATTACTTAAATATAAATATATCATATTTATAAAATAATGTTTAATTTAAAACTTTAGTATTATACAAGGATAGCTAATGTCAGAAGACATATATGGATCAGATAATGATAATTCTGGAACAGTATTTAGAGACACTATAATGCTGGCTTTAGCTGGATTTGTGTCTTTAGTAGTATTATTACTCCCTTTCATAAACCCACCAGCTGAAACTGACGCAACAAAATCTGATCCACCTGGAAACGTTATTATAGAGGTTTTTTGGCCTGAAGATAGAGATGTGGATGTGGACCTATGGGTAAAAGCTCCTGAGGATATTCCGGTAGGTTACTCTAATAGAGGAGGATTATTTTTTAATTTACTAAGAGATGATCTTGGTATTTATAAAGACCCTACTCCAATTAATTATGAAGTTGCTTACAGCAGAGGAATCAACCCTGGGGAACACATTGTAAATTTACACTTATATAGAGAAGATCTCTCAGCATTTAACCCCTTTGAAGCGCTCGTTGTAGTTACAGTGGTAAACCCAAAAACAAAAATACGTCAACAAATACTAGAGTCAAAGGTATTATTAGATGAAATAGGTAAAGAATTAACTGTTTTTAGATTTAAATTAGATGAAGATGGTAATTTGAATAAAAACAGTCTTAATAATGATTTTGTTCAATTAAGATCAGGTTCTAAGTAAAAATACTAATGAAAATATTTCAATATAAAATACTTAAAGTTAAATTGGAAGATATGCCACGTGATTTATTATCTCACTTTCCACTTTTAGATATGGGTAGAGATGGATGGGAATTAATCGAAGTAATTAGGGTGGACATTGGTAGTGACTATTCTTATTATCATTATTTTAAAAAAGAAGTCTTAAAATAAAATTTTAAAATATCTATAGTCAATGGTATAATATAAATATGTACATACTTAAAATTCTTACAATATTTTTATTAATTAGCTCTCTAAATATTAGTATAGCTAACACTCAATCTATAGAACTAAGAGAATCTCTAAAAAATACTAAAGCTTTTTATAAAGAAGGTAAATTAAAAGAAGCTATTAATGAAACGTTTAAAGCTATTAAATTATCTAAAATAGATTTTGGTCAAGAGCATTATTATACTGCTACATTAATAGAAAATTTAGGAATTATTCAATACGAATCTTTAATGTACAAAGATGCTGAAATTTCTTTTCAAGAAGTTTTATCTATTAGAAAAAAAATACTTAAAGAAGATCATACAGATATAGCCGAAGCTTTAAATTTTATTGCCCTATCAAATAGAAAATTACAACAATATGACACTGCTCTAAACTACCATAATGAAGCTTTATTAATTATGTCTAGAGCCATAGCAAGATCTAACCCCCGTGCTATAAATGAAAAAAATAGAAAAGGTGCAATATTTAGAGCAAGTGCCATGCATACTAAGGCTTTAATAGAAATTAAAAATAAAAATATAGATTATGCTATTGGTTTACTTAAAACCTCTTCTAAAATATTTTATAATAGCTTAGGAAAAGACAAAAATCAGCTTATAGAAACCTATAAAGAATTAATTACACAAGCTTTAAATACTAATGATATAGAATTAGCTAATACCACTAAAAAAAAGCTTAATAAATTATATAAAAGTATATAGTTATGAAAAAAAAACTAATAAATATATATATAGACTTCAAAAGTCCCTATGCCTACTTAGCAATTGAACCTAGCATTAAATTTGCCAATAATAATAAACTTAAAATAAATTGGCTACCGTATGTATTAGAAATACCAGATTATTTAGGCAGCGCAAAAGTTGATGATCAAGGAAATGTTATAGAGAGCAATAGAAATGATCATCAATGGAGAAGAGTTAAATATTCATATATGGATTGTAGAAGGCATGCTAATATGAGAAATATAATAGTGAGAGGTCCTCAAAAAATATGGAATACGCAATTGATATCCATTGCATTATTATGGACTAAAAATAATAACTTTGAACTTACAAAATCATTTATTAACCATGTATTTAAAAATTTCTGGAAAAGAGAATTAGATATTGAAAATTATAATGTAATTAATAATGTTTTAAAAGATATTGGAATTAGCACTAATGGTTTTGAAGATTGGTCTATTCATGAAGGAAAAAGAGAATTAGAAATAGTCATGAACGAAGCGAATAAAAATGGAGTATTTGGAGTGCCTAGTTATTTTATTAATAATGAATTATTTTGGGGCAGAGAACATCTTCCTATGATTAAAGCTAGATTAACAGGAAATTATGATGAGTTAATTTAGATTCCCTTTTATGAATTCTTCTATTTTTTTATAACTATCTGAAAATTCACATACTCCTAATATTGTATTATTCTTATCAGTAAATTCTAAAGTATCTAATAAAACAAAAATTCTATAAAAACGGATGTAATCATTAGTTATTTTATAATAAGCAGGATAGGTACTTGTTTTTATAACGGATTTCTTATTATCAAACCAAACTTTATAAACTTGTCCTTCAGAAAACCAATAATACTCTGGATTTTTATTTTTTTTATCTAAATTGTAATTGCATATTAAACCTTTATTATCGATCTCATTACCTAAAGACGGAAAGATAGTAATAAAGTAAAAAATTAATATTATATAAATTTTCATTGCGTAACTTCTAATTATCTAAATTAAATGGATTTTTTATTGTAGGATCAATTTTTTGAAGATCAATAAATTTTTTCTTAAGATTATTTTCTAAATCTATATCTAGTTTTGAACCAAAAAACATTGCCCTAGTAAGTTCTGTAAATGACTTATTATATAAACCTAATTCATAATAAGTTTTTGATAATATCATTCTAGTTTCCCCCCATCTACCAAAAAATTCATTAGACTTTATTAATAATTTTAAAGCCCCTTTATATTCTTTATTAAGATATAATTTATTACCACTATCTGTTAACAATCTTGCAACAGGGTCAATTTCACCTATTGCATGATGTCTATTATAAAGTCTTGATATTCTATTTAAAATTATATCGTTGTTAACTAATATTTTAGGATCAAATTTATAATTTCTCATAAGTTTTAAAATAGTATTACTTTCCTTACTAGTAAGTAATTGCTTAGCACCACTCACCAACATAAAGTCATTTTTTCTCCGTGTATGCCAAGCTCCAAAAAGATGCCCAAATTCATGCGCAAGAACTACACTATTTTCAAAACTTTTAAATTTTAATGAATCAGCTACCATTACTATATTAGAAAATGTTGCAGCTATTCCCAACCCTTTAATGTCTCTTCCTATTACACCCAGAACTACTTCTGCCTTAGTATTGTATATTATTTTAGCAATTTTTGATTTATGTAATGTAAATAAAGTAGATAAACTATTTATATTTTTATCAAATTTAAATTGTTTTTTATCAATTATTCGCCATTCTATTTTAAAATTTGAATAATAAAATTTATTTATTTCATCAAATCTATTTTTAATATTATCTTCCCATTCTTTATCAAAAAATATTTCATTATCATATAATAATAAAACATTTATTATCCTTTTTTCATAACAATCATAATCAATGCAAGAATCTTGATTAGCTAACAAAATATAATTTTTAAAAAAGGTAGAAAATACAATTATCAATACTATATAAATAAGCAATTTTATGTATTGAAATTTTATTTTTTTATTTATAATCATAATAATTTTTTAATCATTTAATTTATTTAGAAGTATGATATATATCCTCAAATAATATATTTAATATATAAATATAATTTAGATTTATACCTTTAGGAGTACAACAGTTATGGGATTAAAATATTTACTTTTACTAAGATTTGGGGTTGTTAACTTAGTAGCATTTGCTTTATTAGGAGCAGCCTGGTCTCAGGGATTAATAGCAAAAGTTATAAATGCAGATGTAACCAATATGGTTATTTTGATATGTGTAGTTTTCATAATTGGCCTTGTTTTAGCTGGTTATAGATTATTGAAAGTAAGCAAGCAACTTAATGCAGCATATAATTATAACCCCGACGAACCTTCTAGAGCTGCCAACTTTTTATCAAAAGCTAAAGGTAAAAATGCATCAAGTAGATCTAATATAGCTCAAGCTTTAAAATTAAAATTATTCTCACGTATAATTCATATTAGGTATATTGCTAACTCTCTTACCGTATTAGGATTAATTGGGACTGTTCTAGGATTTATAATAGCCTTATCAGGTGTTGATCCAGATATAGCGTCTAACCCTAGTGCAATTAGTCCTATGGTAGCACAATTAATTGAAGGGATGTCAGTTGCCTTATATACCACTTTAGTTGGCTCTATATTAAGCGTATGGCTAGGCTTAGTATACCAAATGCTAGCAACAGGTACTTCAAATTTAGTTGCTAAAATTATAGAGTTATCAGAAAGTTAAAGAAATGGATGATCCCTTTGATTCAATAATTTCTGAAGGTGATGACTTAAGTAATGCCGATACCGTATTTAGAGATATGACTATGTTGGCTCTATCCGGATTTGTAATTATTGTTTTATTACTTTTGCCTTGGTTAAATATAATTGCACAAGACGAGGCTACTAAAGAACCTTCTGGTAGTGTAATAGTAGAAGTCTTATGGCCTGATGATAGAAATGTTGATGTAGACTTGTGGGTAAAATCTCCAGATGATGCAGCAGTTGGCTATTCTAACATGGCAGGGTATTATTTTAACCTTTTAAGAGACGATAGAGGTAATGAATTTGACAGAACCCCTATAAATTATGAAATAAGTTATACAAGAGGTATAGCAGCCGGGGAATATCAGGCAAACCTACACTTATACACTATGGATAATGGTCCTCCGATTAATGCGCAGGTTATCATTAGCGTTGTAGAACCTGATCAACGAGCCAGAACAGCTATTATAAAAAAAAATGTAGTATTAAAAAAATATAATGAAGAAATAACAGTTGCCAGATGGACTTTAACAAATAATGGAAAATTAAATCCTAATAGTGTTCATAGTCTTAAACGTAGTTTATTAAGAAGGTAAAACAATGGATATTTTAAATATACTTTATGTTACTATTACTGCCTTAGCAGTTCTTTTGATTTCTATTACAATATGGTCTAGAAGGCCTTTTAAATGGAGAGTAAGTGCTTTTTTTATTGGAGTAGGTTTAGTAATAATCTTATATGTCGCAATACTAGAATTGCTTAGTAGACCTAAACCGGCACATATGGAATTATTCTATAAAGATATTCCGGAAGTAATATTATTACATGCCTCTTGGGAAGAAGATGTAGCTCTTTATATTTTAGTAGAAATACCAGGATTAGATGAACCTAGATTATATGTTTTACCTTGGAACAGAGAAGAAGCTGAAAAATTTGAGCAAGCAATGGATGAAGGTGAAGAAAAGAATGAAGAAGTAAGAATAGGTAATCCTTTTTATAATGCTGATGAAGAAGATAGAGAAAGATTAATATATACCACGCCTGCTAAACCCTTAGAACAAAAAGGAAGAGAACAATTACCTATAACTAACTTTGACCCAGATGCTGAGCAACCATCTTATGGAGAGGAAGAAGAAAATAAATAAAATATTATCTAGTATAAATATCTATAACTTTAAACTCACCAAAAGATGCTTCACTTGCAGCTTCGTCTTGCGTTGAAAAAATTTCTAAACGAAAGTATCTTCCTCTTTTCCCATCAATTGCTATGATTTTTTCTTGCCCTGTTTTAGGAAGTTTAATATCTTCTATTACTTCCCATCCCCCCATATGAGGAAATGGATCTGCAGAAGAAATTCTTATATGATGTGCCCAAGTTCCCTGATCATTACTATTTTCAGCCTTAAAAGATAAAGCTTCAAAACGTTTATTACTTGGCATTGAAAAGGTTAATACATGAGGTAATGTATTACCTACTGATAACCAATAAGTATCTTCTATACCGTCAATTATATTTATAGCTAAATTAGGAAAACTTTCAGAAGTCCAATGAATAGCTTTTCCGCCAGATTTTATTGATATTAAATCTTCTGCATAAATATTAAAATTCATAAAACTATACAACAAAGCTGTTAATAAAAACTTAACAAAACTACTTTGGGGAAACATACTCAATTCCATAGGATGCATAAATGTTTTGAATTATATTATTATCCAGTAAGTGTTTTAAAACTTCATTAATTTTAGCTACTGTTATTTCATCAGCTCCTCTAAGTAAAACACCGACATTTAAAGATACATCTCTAGTAAAATCAAAATCTCTAATAGCTTTCAATTCTATACTTGGATTGTTTTTTAAAAACCACCAATATTGAGGAGACGAAATAAATGCAGCATCTACCTCTCCATCTGCAACACCTTGTATTAATTCTGCTTCAGTAACAAATTTAGTCCTATATTTTATCTTTGCTTTCTGCATTAACATATGTGCCCAGCTTCCTCGCATAACACCAATATTCATATCTTTTATAAGTTTTAATGAATTTTTATCTTGTACAGATTTTTCAGGACCAACTAAATATGTCTCCATTCTAACAATTGGTATAGAAACTTTAGGAGGATATTTCCTTTTTTTACTATCACTTGCTCTAGTTAAGGGTTTAGCCCCATCTATATCTCTTTTATCTGCATCATCATTTTCCCTAGAAACAGCTTCCATCATCATATCACAGCCAGCTTTTCTAGCGTGAAAGCGGTATCGTAACCATGTAATTTCCAAAGCAACATTAAGTTCTTTTGCAATTTTTTCCGCTAATTCAATTTGGAATCCTTTTACTTCACCATACCTTGAAGAAAAAGGTAACCGATCAGAAAAAGAACAAACTCTTAATGCACCTCTTGCATTAATCTCATTTAAACTCTCAGAAAACACAATTTTTGAATATGACAATAAAGATAACAAAATAATAATAAATAAAATCTTCTTCATTTGATTTAAAACCTTCCTAATATATCTTGTATTATCTCTTTAGCCTGCCCATAATATGCAACATTATCAAAAGCTTCTGTCATATTAGATAAATTATTACCAACCACTACTACCCCAATCATACCTACAGAAACGTGAGGAGTACATTTATAAGTATAAATACCTGGCGTAGTAAAAGTAAAACCTGCACTTTTATGCAGTTTTGATTTAAATTTAATATTATTGGGTGTTACCATAAATTCTACATTATGACCTTTAGTAGTAGCTTTCCATAATATTTTTCTACCAACTTCTATTTCTGAAAGCATTGGATCGTATCTGAATCGAGAACCCGTAGGTCCTACATTTAACATATGAACCACTTCGTCTACGGCCGCTATTTGTTGTTCCGTAACATCATTAATAGGTTCATGATTAATAACAAAATCTTCACTATTACATATATTTTCTTCCTCAATTTTATAAGGCCTTGCTGCTATAGCAGGTTTAATAATATTATATGCATTGGCTCCTAAAAAAGTTACTCCCAAACTACAAATTAAATTTCTTCTAAAAATCATTCTTAACTCCATAAATATTAAATAGTTATTAATTAAAATTATTATAATTCATATACAAAAAAATAAATATAAAAAAAGGCGGAAGAGTTACCTCTCCCGCCTAATTATTTTAATAACCTAAAGGCTATTTAACAGTAAATGCAATCATAGCCGCACCTGCTGGAAAATCAGCAACTTCTGGCCATAATGTTGGGAAAAGACCCATAACTAATGAACCTAATCCTGATGGTACTGTTATATATTGTTGACCATTAGCACTGTAAGATACTGGACCTCCACGGAAACCAGAACCTGCAGTAAATGACCATAACACGTCTCCATTATTAGCATCAAATGCACGGAATGTACCATCAACGCCACCTTGGAATACAAGGTCACCAGCAGTCGATACTACACTACCTAATGGTGGGTATTTATAAGTATATGCCCAAGCACGTTTACCTGAAACAGGGTCACGAGCGTCTAAACGACCATGAGCTTTTTTACCATTTGGTAAGTCAGCCGCAGCTAAGTCAGCTCCAAAGAATAGCTGAGCGATTGGCTCAGTTACTGGATCTTCCTTACGCACTGTAGTAGTTTGACATGCTTCAGCAGCAGAATTGTACCATAAACCAGTTTTAGGACTGTATGAACCTGAATGCCAACTTCTTCCGCCAGCAATCCAAGGACATGACAACATATCTTGGTTTTCAGCTATATTTGGAGGGTTTCTACCTTGTAATTCACCAGTTTTAGGATTAATTCCTGTTACCCAGTTAAAGTTTTCTACCATATTCCAAACATTTTCAATTTTTCCACCGACTCTGTTGTATACAAATACAAACCCAGATTTATTTTGGTGAATAACCAACTGTTTATTATCTCTATCTAATAACCAAAATTCACCCATAGTACTATCAAAGTCCCAATCATCATGTGGAATTTCTTGATGATACCATTTGATTTTACCTGTTGATGGGTCAAGAGCTATTACTGAAGAAGTATAAAGATTATCGCCAGGTCTTGCTCCTGTTGTAGATGGACCATCTGGAGATGCTCCCCAGTCATAATCTGGTGCAGGATTTGCAGTACCTATAAAGTATGTATCTGTAGATGCATCATAAGTACCTGGCATCCAGCTTCCGCCACCACCATATTTACCTGAATCTCCACCCCATGAATTTGGATCATCATGTTTAATAGTATTAAATGTCCATGTTGATTCACCTGTTTTAGGATTTAATCCAAAGACTTTACCTTGAATAGGATACTCACCAGATGTTTGACCATAAACTAAAGTGCCGCCAGCCAGAACTGGAGGTGAAGTAAAATTACATGCACAACTAGTAGTATCTACAAGTTGAACTGACCATACTTCTTTACCAGTTTTTTGGTCTAATGC
>LWDU01036387.1_pt1 | contig 14735 bp, 7 predicted proteins | sample 727161 | NCBI WGS metagenome assembly LWDU01 (sample SAMN04566230, study PRJNA314399) | hydrothermal vent metagenome | isolation source: deep sea hydrothermal plume seawater | place: Mexico: Gulf of California, Guaymas Basin | collected 2004-07-11 | reverse complement strand
TCTGACCCTGACGCAGGCGATACGTTGACGTACAGCTGGGATCTTAACAACGATGGTACATTCGACCGTGTTGACGTGCCGGACATGGATACCGTTCCGTACTCCGTCCTGCAAAGTCTGGGGCTGACGGTTCCAGGCGACAACACGATCACGCTGCAGGTCACAGACACGTTTGCGGGCACATCGGTCTCAACCACAGCGACACTTACGATTCTGACTGTTGACTATGGGGACGCCCCCGATACGTTTGGCACTTTGAAAACGTCTTCCGGGGCGGCGCATGTGATTTCAGCTGGGTTCCACCTGGGGGCCTCGATCGACAACGAAACCGACGGTCAGGTGCCTGCCGGCACAGACGGAGCCGACGAAGATGGCATCGCCTTTGAACTCGGAATGCAGGCCGACGGTGCTATCGACGTAGGCTCGTTCTTCGTCGCGACGGCATCGGCACCCGGCAAGCTGGATATCTGGATCGACCTGAACAACAATGGAGCATTTGATGCGAATGAGCATTTGAACGGCGGTGTCAGTTACGATCTTGCTGCCGGCGATAATACGGTCAATTTCACGATTCTCGCCAACTCGGCAGTCACAGGTGTCGACCTCTGGACGCGAGCCCGGTTCAGCTCTGTTGGCGGCCTGGCACCGACCGGACGGGCCGGTGATGGTGAAGTGGAAGACTATCAGGTGCAGATCTCTCCGTTGCTGGATGCAGTCAGAGTTGAGCACGTTCTGCCGATGTGGCCGCAGACCAGTGATCTCACCCCGCTGCTGCAGTGGCAACCGATTGCCGGTTCGCCTCCAGGTGCCAACGCGAAATACAACATCGAACTGAGAAACCCTCTGAACCAGACTGTGGGTTTCGTGGAGAACCATGTCGGCGAATCGATCGAATTATCCGATCCTCTGCCGGCCGGAGTCTACACGTTCATCGTGACTCCGTTTAATCGAGCCGGTGTTGCGGGACCGCCTGCTACGCTCACGCAGTTCGAAGTTGTGCCGATGACGGTCACCGCACCGTTGTCAGATGTCGTGACCGGACTGCCCGAAATCACGTGGACGTCTGTCGATCAGACGGATCACTTTGAGCTTCAGGTGCGAGATTCGGCCACCGGTGGCGTGCTGGTGAATGAGACCAACCTTTGTGGCCAATGAACTGTCATTAGGTGGCTACGAGGTCCGGGTTCGGGCGATCGAAGCCACGACACTGCAACCGGGCGACTGGAGCGCCTATCAGGCGTTTCGGGTCTCGACAGCTCCAGTCATCACGGCCCCGACAGGCACCATCGCTGATGCAACACCGATAGTTACCTGGAGCGACGTTCCGGGAGCGGCCACGTATGACCTTCGCGTCAACAATGTGACGGAGGATCTGTTTGATGTTGTCACGGCAACATTCATAACGTCTGAGTCATACAACGTGACGACGATATTGCCGCTGGGTGAGTACACCGTAAGCGTTCGCGGCCTGACACTTCCGGGAATCCCCGGCGATTGGAGTGCTCCGCAGACGTTTTTCGTGGCAATACCTTCGACCATTAACACGCCGGTCGGCGATCTGCCGGATTCCACACCGACATTTTCGTGGACCGCAGTGAATGGTGCTGACACATACGACGTGGTAGTCACGAATACCGTTTCCAATCAGGTGGTTCTGCAGCAAAACGACGTTACAGCAACGCAGTACACCCTGCCGGAAGTGGACCAGCTGCCGCTCGGACAGTACGAAGTCAGAATTCAGGCGAACAACGCGCCGGCCGCATCGTCATCCGGCAGCACGGTTTCCGTCGTTAGTGCACCGTCAGCCTTCACCGTCAACACGTCTCCGGAAGTGCTGGCGCCAGACACTGGTATCTACGACACGACACCGGAAATCACCTGGACGGAAGTGTTTGGAGCTGCCACCAGCGAAGTTGAGGTTGTCAATGTCACCACCGATACGACCGTGTTCACACAGACCGGGGTGGTCGGCACATCTCTGACAGTGCCTGACGGCAGTGCATTGACGCCGGACCAGTATCGCGTTCGCGTGCGATCGTCGGCAGCAGATGGTACGGTTTCCGAGTGGAGCACAGTGCATGTCTTCCAGGTTGGTTCGGCACCGTTGCTGCTGGGACCATCGGCAGGACTGGGCACTGCACCGTTCAGCAGAACGGAGTCTCAACGTCCGACACTTACGTGGGAGCAGTCACTTGCGGGAGAGTCGTTCAGGGTGTGGCTGACGAGTGTCTCAATGGGTGAGACGTTGTATATTCAGTCAGATCTGCAGTCGGCCAGTTACACTCCTCCGGTGGATCTGCCTGTCGGACACTACCGCTACTGGGTCCAGGCTGAAACCGGTCTGGGAGAGGTCAGTGACTGGAGCACGCCGTACAACTTTGATGTCGTGACGCCTCCGGTTATGGGTTCCATTGAACCGCGTTTTGATGCCAACGTGACCGTCAACTGGAACCATCCTGACGCTGCGGCCAGCGACGTCACGATCACCTGGCAGCTATGGCTGAATAAGATTGACGTTGTTCCTGCGGAGGTCATTCTGGTCGAGAATGGACTCACTTCCACACAGTACGAACTTCCGAGTCTGTCAGACGGACGTTACAAGGTCTGGACGCGTGGATTTGCCACCGGCAATAATGTTGCGGCCGGTACGACCGTGACCAGCTGGAGCGAAGGCGAAGTCTTCGAAATCGGTGGGCGGCCATCGGTGATTCCAATTGGCGATACGCACGACGATACGCCGCTGATTACATGGGCACCCGTCATGGGAGCCGTGTCGTATCGGGTCTACATGGCTCCGGCCGGGGCGGTCAGTTCACCACTGGTCGATGTGACCGGAGTGACCACGACTTCTTATCAGGTTACCAACGCGTTGGCGTCCGGTTCCTATCGGGTCTGGGTGCGAGCTGTTGCGTTCGACGGACGCGTTTCTCCCTGGAGTCTGAATTCGCAGTCGGAGTTTTCAGTCAGTGTTGTCACCGTCCCGACTCTCGATGCAATTGCCACGGGCTCAGACACAACGCCATTGTTCTCCTGGACAGCGGCGACCGGTGCGGCTCGGTACGAAATCTTTGTCTCCAGCGTGTCTTCGACAAGCACGGCAATCATAAGTGACGATACGATTACCGGAACGGCCTACACGTCAACGACGGAACTTGCTCCGGGCGATTACCGTTATTGGGTGCGGGTGATCACCGCCAGTGGCAGGATTAATGCATGGAGCGATCCGGTACGCTTTACGATCGTTTCGCTCGACAACGATCAGGAACAGCCGACCGGGAATGTGCTGCTGGCCTCCAATGCCGGGGACTCCGAATGGAGTTCAGTGAATCTGACGGGTGCTGTACCTGTGGAACTTCTCAGCGATACCGCACAGGAACAGCGATCAGTTGTTACGTTCGTCGATGTTCCTGCCAGAACCCTGCCGACGTCCGAACTGACGTCGGTCGACGACGAGACGACCGACCGGGATGTCGAATCGTCCGACGACATCATGGCTGCATGGGACGATGTGATCTGGGCAGAAGAATCGGCTGCTCCAGCGGACGACGATGTCGACACAGTCGCTGATGCAGAACAGCCCCAGGGCAGGGGCTGGCTCGCTGTTCTGGCGATGCTGAGTCCGGCTGTTCTTCGCCGACGTCGTCGCACGGAACGCGAAGACTAACGCCCAATGTTGCTTCCGGAAAGAAGGCCGCACTGTATGCAGTGCGGCCTTCAGCATTTGTGAACCGCGATTCGAGTACAACAACACGTGTTGATTGGCTACCATAACAGCTAAGAAACAGTCGCCGTTCTGCCGGATCAATCCCATGCTGAAACTTCGCGTGACACTTCGGAGCATCCTTGCGTGCCTTGTCGCATCGACCACTGCCGACATCGTGCGCGCAGACGACGAGACACCCACGAGCGCTGCGGCAGCCCCCGCAGACAGCGATGCAACGTCTGAAGTCGGCCTGCAGCAGGACGTCGAACAACGCGACGCGCCTCCTCCGCTGAAGCCGCTTCCCAAACAGCTTCAGGAAATTCTGGAGGGCAGCACGTCGCTCAACCCCCCAAACACGGTTTTTCTGGACACAAAACGGAAACGCGTGCTGCTGCACACTCAGGTGGCATGTGAAGACTGTCTGTTGGAAATGCTGATTTGTACGGAAGGGACCAAAGAACACGAGTCCGTCCTGTGGCTGCGCAGCAGAGCATTTGTTGTTCACGCAGCACTGCTGGCGCTGGGCGAGAAACCAGGCAAACCCGCAATGTTTTCCCCGAAATTCTCCCCGCCTTCCGGGCCGAGGATCGACATATTCGTAAACTGGATCAGCAAAGACGGGGAACTCCATCGTGCCGATGTCCGGTCCTGGCTGCGGCACTCTGTCTTCCACTACTTCGCGCAGAAGCTTCCTAAACCGCCTCCGGGTGTCAAACTGCCTTTGATGGAGTTGCGGTACGATCCGTACAACAATGAACTCCTGTGGTATGGCCCGATGTCAACAAAGCAGCGGGACCATCTGTTGGCGTTGTGGGACGACAAACCGTATCAACAGGCCATCAACACGTTCTTTGCAGACAGCCAGTCGCGTCCGATGACCGCTGACTTCGTCTTTGGTGGCAGTTATCATTTCGTCAATGAAACAACAGGACACAAGCACTATGCTGCGGAAGGTGGCTATCTGGTTTGCGTCGCCAACTTTGCGGCTTCACTCATTGATATCAGGGAAGCCAGCTCGTCAAGTGATGGTGCTCAGTCCTACGAAGGCTGGTCCGGAAAAATTCCACCACGCGACACTCCGGTCATCGTGGAGCTGATTCCAGCGACTGACCCGGCGCCGCCGGTAAAGCCGTCCGGTACTTCGACAAAATCCGCCACGGACGCAAACTGAAAGACCCTGTTACGCTGGCAACCCAGTGAGTGCACAGCCCTTAACTCACATTCGAGCCTTCGATCAGAATCGAGTACGCCGCTTCGCAGGTCGCTGAATGTGACCTGACAACAAATTGTTTCCACGAATAACCGTAGCTGAACCCAACGTGAATCCGCTGCCCATCGTCGAATCCTGTGACAGTTGCAGCGCATGCTGCATACTGACACCAATACCCCCTTTTGAGCCCGGTGAAGAAGCAACCCGGGACGTCCCCGACGATCTGCTGCAGCCGATTCGCGAAAGAATTGCGGCGGATCAGCAGTTTGAATTGCTGCCGTGTGTCTGGCTCGATACCGAACAGCAACGGTGTCTGCACTATGAACTGCGGCCTGAGGCATGTCGCAGATTTGAAATCAACAGCGACCTGTGCCGACTGTCACGTTGGGAAACAGGCATCGACCATTGACGGGCATTACAGAATATTAACCTGACTTGTGGCCGCGGCGAACGTCTTTCCGCTCGCGCGAGTCGCATTCCCACGAGCTCCACGGCCACATCTGTTTGAAAACTGCACTACGGCAGCCGAAACAGCTGCTTCGCATTGGCTGCGGTTGCGTTTGCCAGTTCCTCAAAACTGATGCCGTGCACATCGGCAAGACATTCCGCTGTATGTCGCACCCATGCCGGCTCGTTGCGTTTGCCCCGCTTGGGATGCGGCGCCAGATACGGGGCATCGGTTTCCACCAGCAGACGAAGCTCATCGCTCTTGCGAAAGGTCACCATTCCTGCAAACGAAATATGCATGCCCATCGCCACGCACTCGGCTGCCATCGCCGCATCCCCGCAGAAGGAATGCATGATGCCGTTCAGAGGACCGTGCGTGAAATCGGCCCGCAACATTTCCAGAACGTCCGACTCAGCCTCGCGACAGTGAACGATGAACGGCTTCCTGCAAACGCGGGAAAACTCAAGGTGCCTGACAAAGTAATCACGTTGGATTTCCAGCGGAGCATAATCCCAATACCTGTCCAGTCCCGTTTCGCCGATACCGACGACGTTGGGGTGAGACGCAAGTTCCATGATCCGCTCCCAGTCGTCCGGGGCAGCTTCCTGTGCGTAGTTGGGCTGAATTCCAACGACGGCGAACACAGATTCATAGCGGTTAGCCAGCACAAGGGCCGCTTCACTGGTCTCGCGAGTGATGCCGATCGTCATCAGCTGCTCGACACCGTTGTCCGCAGCGCGCTGCAGAACGTCATCCAGATCCTGGTGAAACGCTTCCGCGTCAAGGTGGCAGTGAGTATCGATCAGGGCGAATGACACAGTATTTCCAGACGATTTCTTAGACAACGGTAGCGAAATGCGTCGCGAGGCTTAACCCGCTGGTTTAATTCCCCGGTGAAGACACGGGCGGGAGTGACGACGTTAAGGATTTCTGCGGTGTGAAGGATTGTCCTGCGCCCCATCGCCCAAACCGAAAGTGGGATGCATCGCCACGCTCTGAATCAAACGTGTACTATGGGAACTCTAAGAAGGTTTTGCGACGTCTAACGAAAATATCTCTGCTCAGGCTACGGACGTCCGAATTCAGCGTTACAACCGTTTTTTCGACGGTCCCATAATGGTGTACATGTGTACAAAATCAGTACCGACGGTTGACATCTCCTGATCGGCCAATCAAGATGATGCACATCGATCGGAACGGATTGCGCCTACCTGACACCTACCCACCTCACTTACCCACCTTGATCGATGTCCGGGGAGCCTCTCCTTGGATGTTTCGTTCACACTCATTGGAGCTTGCTATGCGTCGCGGAAATTCTCGTCGTGATTTTATGCACGTTGGTTTTTGTGGGGGTGTTGGACTGACACTGTCACAATACCTCAAGCTGCAGACTGCTCAGGCGGACCTGAAGGATTACGCAAGCGTTGAAGGGACTGCGAAGTCTGTCATCTTCATTTACCTTCCGGGTGGCATGGCTCATCAGGAAAGCTTCGATCCAAAGCCATATGCTCCGGTCGAATATCGCGGGCCGATGAAGCACATTCAGACGAATGTCGGTGGCACGTTCATTAACGAAACATGGAAGAAGACAGCGCAGGTCGTCGATAAAATTGCCATCTGCCGTTCGATGACTCATGGCGAAGCCGCTCATGAGCGTGGCACCCACAACATGTTCACCGGATATCGGCCAAGTCCGGCTCTGTCGTTTCCGAGCATGGGCAGTGTGGTGACTCACGAGTTTGGCCCGCGTAACAATATTCCTCAATACGTCTGTATTCCAAGTCAGCCGAACGTGTTCGCAGGGACTGGTTACCTGAGTTCATCATTCGCACCGTTCAGTCTTGGGTCGGATCCGGCCAGCAAGAACTTTACCGTCCGCGACCTGAAGCTGCCGGGCGGTGTTGATGACAAGAGGTTTGTTCGTCGCCGTAGTGTTCTGGAAGCGGTCAACGAGCACTTTGTCACAAAGGAAAAAGCAGACTCGCTGGATGCTGTTGATACGTTCTATAAGCGAGCGTACGGCATGGTTGGTTCGCCGGAAGCTCGCGCCGCTTTCGACCTGAGCAAAGAACCAGACAAGCTGCGAGATGAATATGGTCGCAACACGGCTGGTGCCCGCATGCTGATGGCGCGACGTCTGGTTGAGTCAGGCGCTCGATTCGTCACGCTGACTTACGGCGGCTGGGACATGCACGACGGCATCGATGCAAGTATCAAGCGACAGGTTCCGTCGTTGGATCAGGCCTACGCCCGATTGATTCGTGATCTCGATGAACGCGGCCGTCTGAAGGATACACTCGTCTGTATCGCCAGTGAGTTTGGGCGGTCTCCGAAGATTAATGGCACGGCCGGTCGAGATCACTGGCCGAAAGTGTTCAGTGTTGTGATGGCCGGTGGCGGAATCAAGGGTGGTCAGGTCTACGGCACGTCAGACTCGACTGCCAGTGAGCCGGACGAGAAGCCACTCACGGTTGTTGACTGGGCCACCACCATCTACAGCTGTCTGGGGATTAATGCGGACAAGGAGTTAATGGCTCCTGGTGATCGGCCCATTGAGATTGTTAATGGCGGAAAAGTCCGCAAAGAGTTGCTGGTCTGATGGAGCATGGCCACAGTTGAATCAACAACACTGCACGGGCATGATTGGATGCCGTGTAGTGTTGTGCATGCCACGGCTGGTTTCTTTCTGACTCGTTGAATGAGTACCGCCAGCCAAACTTCCCACCACTTATGTCAGTCTGGTTTTCTGCCGGTTTTCTGCCGGTTTGCTCCACAAACGCTGCGAAGACCCTGTGATACAGGACTGGCCTTCATATAATTTCTGTACCTGATCTTCAGCGTTCCTTCCGGGGGATTTTGTGATGCGCTTTCGCATTCTGCTCATGCTGCTGGCTGCCGCCAGTGCAGCTTCTGTCCAGGCTTCTGATCCAACTCTCAGCGTTATCACTCCGCGCGGAATTCAGCGCGGAGCGGAGCATGTGCTGACGTTTTCCGGCGCCCGCCTGAAGGACGCAGAAGAGGTTCTGTTTTACGAACCCGGTTTCGAAGTTGTGAAAATCGAACCGGACGAAAAGAACGCCAACATCGTACGAGTCACCATCAAGGTTGCGGCGGATTGCCCGTTGGGTGAGAAAACCGCTCAGGTTCGAACCAGAACGGGCATTTCCGATTATCGCACTTTCTTTGTCGGTGCTTTGCCGGCCGTAGCGGAGAAAGAACCGAACACGGAATTCTCTGCAGCTCAACCGATTGAACAGAACGTTACTGTTGAGGGCGTCGTTCAAAACGAAGACGTGGACTACTTTGTCGTCGAAGCGAAAAAGGGGCAGCGGCTGTCTGTAGAAGTGGAAGGCATGCGATTTGGTCAGACACTGTTTGATCCGTATATCGCGATTTTGGATGAACAGCGTTTCGAACTTTCGGCCGTCGACGATTCTCCGCTGGTTCGTCAGGATGCGGTCACGTCGATCATCGTGCCAGAGGACGGTAAATACATAATTGAAATGCGTGAGAGCGGTTATGGTGGCAATGGCAACTGCCGTTACCGGCTGCATGTCGGGCAGTTCCCTCGGCCAACGGCCATCTATCCCGCTGGCGGTAAGGCTGGCGAAGAAGTCGAATTCACCTTCATCGGTGATGCGGGTGGCCCCATCAAACAGAAAGTGACTTTGCCGAATGACGGCAGCACTGAAATGCAGATCTTCGCTCAGGACGATCGAGGCATCAGCCCGTCCGGACATGTCGCTCGCATATCTGTCGACCCGAACGCGTTCGAGACAGAGCCCAACAATGCACTGGCAGAAGCGACAGTTGTCGCCTTTCCGTCCGCCTTTAACGGCGTGCTGAGTGCCGCTGGTGACCACGACTACTTCAAGTTCACCGCAAAGAAGGGGCAGACTTACGAAGTTGAATGCTACGGTCGACGAATTCGCACCGGCATTGATCCGGTGATGCATATCTTCCGTGTCAAGGACGGGAAGACTCTCAGCGGTAACGACGACTCGCGCGGACCGGACAGTTACATTCGCTTTAAAGTTCCTGAAGACGGCGAGTATGCCGTGCGAATCATGGACCACCTCGGCCGTGGCGATACCGACTTTATCTACCGCATCGAATTCCAGCCGGTGACCCCGAAGTTGACGCTCGGTATTCCGCGCGTGCGACGCTATTCGCAGGACCGACAACGGATTTATGTGGCCAAGGGCAACCGTTTTGCGACCATCATCTCCGCCAGTCGGGCGAACTTTGGTGGGGAACTGGTTCTGGAAGACATGCAGCTTCCCGCCGGTCTCAGTTTGGTAGCGGGCGCAATGCCATCTAACCTGAACACCATGCCCGTTATGTTTGAAGCCGCCGCCGATGCGCCCCTGAACGGAGCGCTTGTTGATTTTCGAGCAAAGCTGAACGACGAAAGCAAGGACATCAGCGGTCGCTTTCAGAACCGTGCCGACTTCGTGATCTCACAGCCGGGGCAGTCGCTGTATGTCTGGAAAGACGTCCAGCGTCTTCCGATCGTCGTTATTGACGAACTTCCGTACTCCATCGAAATCGTGCAACCGAAGGTTCCGATCGTTCGCGATGGGTCGATGCAGTTGAAGATTGTGGCAAAAAAGAAGGAAGGCTGGGATGAACAGATCGTTGTCCAATTCCCCTTCCGTCCACCCGGAATCGGCGCAAGCAGCTCGGTGAAAATACCGAAAGGAAAAAGCGAAGTCCTTTATCCGCTCAGTGCCAACAAGAACGCCGCGATCGGAAATTGGCCGGTGTATGCACTGGGCTACGCTAATGTCGGCGGTAATGCATTCTGCTCCACGCAGATGGCAACTCTGGAGATCAGCGAACCGTATATTGGTCTGACCATTCAACGAGCCGCCGTGGAACTGGGACAGGAAACCGAGATTGTGGCCGAGGTACAGGTCCTGAAAGACCTGGCAGCGCCGGCGAAAGTGCATTTGGTGGGCCTGCCCCACAAGATCACGGCGGAGCCTCTGGAAATCACTAAAGACACGAAAGAACTGGTCTTCAAAGTGAAGACCGCGACTGACAGCCCCGCTGGCAATCACAAGAATATCTTCTGCCAGATTGTCGTCACGGTGAATAGTGAGCCCATCACCCATGCTCGAGTTGGCGGCACTGAGTTGCGTGTCGACAAGCCACTGCCGAAACCCGTTGCGGTTGTTCCAAAGAAAGCCGAACCCAAACCTGCGGCCGTTGCCGCGGCTCCTAAACCTCCCGTGGTCAAACGTCTGACTCGACTTGAAAAGCTACGCCTGGAAGCAAAGAAAGCTGCCGGAGGCGCAGAGTAGTCTGGCGTTTCCTGCGGCTGTTCCAGCTCAACCGTCCAGGTTGAGTGATAGAATTGTAAAACTCTAACGAAAGCCTGGCTCTGATGAGTCAGGCAACGATGCCAACCGTTCAGACGAAACCATCCCACATCGTTGGATTCGAAATCATGAAGACTCTCCGATTAGTTGTCACTCTTCTGGCCGTCGCTGTACTGCATTCGGCAGTGCACGCGCAGGATGCACAGAAGCCGGTGTCCATCACCGTCAGTCCGTCCGACGTCAGTCTCACCAACGTCGATGACCGCCAGTCCATGCTGGTTCAGGCAGTCATGGCCAATGGTCTGACCTACGACGTGACTGAGAAAGCTCAATTGGCTGTCGAAAACGGCGCGTTCGTTAAACTGGATGCTCAAACGTTTTATCCCGTTGCTGATGGCACCACCAAAGCAACGGTCAGCTATGAAGGCCATTCTGTCGATCTGCCGATCACAGTTTCGAATGCGAAGGTTGAATTGCCAATCAGTTTTCGCATGGACGTGATGCCTGTGTTCATGAAGACCAGTTGTAATAACGGCAGTTGCCACGGTGCTGCTCGTGGCAAGGATGGTTTCCGCCTGTCCCTGTTCGGGTTTGACCCTGCTGGCGACCACTTCCGTGTGACTCGTGAACAACCTGGTCGACGCATAAACCTTGCTCTGCCTGAAGAAAGTCTGTTGATTGAAAAGTGTACCGGTGCTGTGCCACACACCGGCGGTAAACGATTCGCTGTCGGGGATGAACAGTACAACACTCTGGTTCGCTGGTTGAAAACGGGGGCACTGGATGACCCCAAACCCGCCGAAGTCCCAACCGTTCTGGCCGTAGAGCTGTATCCAAAGACGGCAGTACTTGATGGTGATGGCCAGACTCAGCGTTTGACTGTGCGTGCAAAATACTCAGACGGTACGGACCGCGACGTTACGTCGCTGGCCTTCTTCAGCTCAAATAACGAGACGGCTGCCGAGATCACGCAAAAAGGTATTGTCACGGCTCATGAACGTGGCGAAGCGTTCATCATGGCCCGCTTTGACACTCACACGGTGGGATCTCACTTCATTGTGTTGCCGAAGGGGCTGACGTACGAAGATCCCAAAACGCCGGAGCAGAACTACATCGATACTCTGGTGCATAACAAGCTTCGTAAGTTGCGCATCACCTCGTCAGAAGTCTGCACAGACGAACAATTCCTGCGACGCGTGTTTGTTGACATTACCGGCACGATGCCTGGGGCGGAAGAACATGCCAAATTCCTTGCCGACACTGACCCGCAGAAACGAGACAAGGTCGTTGATCAGCTGTTGCAGCGAAAGGAATTTGTTGACATTTGGGTGATGAAATGGGCCGAGTTGTTGCAGGTGCGTACGATCAACAACCGCGTCGCCAAAAAACCGATGCTGAGATACTTCAACTGGTTAAAGGAAAAGATCGCCAGCAACACACCAACGGACGTCATGGTGCGTGAACTGCTGGCTTCCAAAGGTGGCACGTTCACAGACCCGGCAACGAATTACTACCAGACAGAAACTCAGACTCTGAAGGTGTCAGAGAATGTTGCGCAGGTGTTCATGGGAATGCGAATCCAATGTGCTCAGTGCCACAACCACCCCTTCGACCGCTGGACGATGAACGACTATTACAGCTTTGGTGCATTCTTCTCGCAGATCGGTCGCAAACGAGCGGAAGATCCTCGCGAACAGATTATCTTCAACAGCGGTAGCGGTGAGGTGAAGCACCTGGTTGATGGTCGCAACATGGCACCGAAGTTCCTTGGTGGCGAAACACCTGACCTGAAGGGACGTGATCGCCGGGAGGTTCTGGCGGAATGGCTGGCGTCCCCGGAAAATCCCTACTTCGCAACAAACCTTGCCAACATCGTGTGGGCTCACTTCTTCGGCAAAGGGATCATTGATCAGGTTGATGATGTCCGCGTCAGCAATCCGGCGGTCAACGCAGAACTGCTGGCGGAACTGGGCAAGCGATTCACTGACTACAACTATGACTTCCGACGTCTTGTCGGTGACATCTGCAAGTCTCGAACCTATCAGCTGTCCACACAAACGAATTCGTCGAACGAGAAAGATCACCGAAACTTCGCGCACTCTGAGCTCCGACGTCTGCGTGCGGAAGTCATGCTGGACTGCATCGGTCAGATTACGACCACCACTGACAAATTTCCCGGTCTGCCTGTGGGGGCTCGAGCCGTCCATATCGCCGATGGCAATACGTCGACGTACTTTCTGACGACCTTTGGGCGAGCGAAACGCGAGAGCGTGTGCTCGTGCGAAGTCAAAATGGAACCAAACCTGTCGCAGGCTTTGCATCTGATCAACGGTGACACCGTCAATAGTAAGATTCAGAGGGGTGGTCTGATCCCGAGCATGCTGAAGGAGAAGAAGACTCCGGCGGATGTCATCACCGAACTTTACCTGCGTTGCTTCTGTCGCCAGCCGACAGAAAAAGAACTCACTTCGCTGGTGGCTGTCGCGACGGAAGAGGAAAATCCATTGTCGGCACTGGAAGACGTTTTCTGGTCCCTGCTGAACTCACGTGAGTTTTTGTTCAACCACTAAATTATACGGCGGTTGCCGCTGTCGGTTTCGTCTGTCGCCGGTCGAAGCTGACCAGCACCCGCTCCGCCCGTCGTTGCGGATTAAACAATTCCGTCCATCTGGACCAGTTACAACGCGCCACTCCGGCAAACTTCGCCGGTCGGTGTGTGTTTGACGATTAAGAAATCTGTAGAAACTGAACAAACGCTGCCGCGCAGAAAGTTGCCGCGTTTTCATTGGCATACCCGGCCGCGCTCGCTGTCCTAACGGAGCCGCAAAATGAATCTTCCCACCTCTCGTCTCTTTTCCGCTGTGCTTCTGTGCAGCCTTCCCCTGTCGGCTCAAGCGCAGGAGAAGGTCAACTTCGAAGATCACGTGAAGCCCATTTTTCGGGCTAAGTGTTTCAGCTGTCACAACACGAACAAGAAAACGGCAGATCTCGATCTGTCCAACTACACTGCGATGATGCAGGGGGGTGGTTCCGGTTCTCCGATTGAACCCGGCAGTCCGGACGACAGCTACCTGTTCATGGTGATCAATCATGACACCGAACCGTACATGCCACCGAAGTCGGACAAAATCCCGGAGGAGATGATTCAGACGGTCCGCAAGTGGATCGAACTTGGTGCGCCGGAAACGTCGTCCAGTAAAGTGACGCTGCCGAAAAAGCCCAAGGTTAGTCTAAGTGTCGATGTTTCTGCCGGTGCTCGACCGGAAGGTCCGCCGCCATTGCCGGACGTACTGGGCCTTGAACCCGTTGTGCATACGGCCGCCACAACAGCCGTTTCGGCCATCGCCACCAGCCCGTGGGCAAAACTGATTGCGGTTGCCGGGCAGAAGCAGGTTGTGCTGTACAGCAGCGAAACTCTGCAGCCGTTAGGCGTGCTGCCGTTTCCTGAAGGTCAGGCGCGAGTTCTTAAGTTCAGTCGCAGCGGAGCCCTGCTGCTGGCTGGAGGCGGTCGTGGAGCTTCACAGGGGCTGGCGGTTGTCTGGGACATCAAAACCGGCGAACGCGTGATGCAGGTAGGAGATGAACTGGACGAAGTGCTTGCTGCCGATATTAGTGCCGACCAGTCATTGGTTGCGGTTGGTGGTCCTGGGAAAGTCGTTCGAGTCTACAGCACGGCCACCGGCGAGCTGGCGTACGAAATCGTCAAACACACGGACTGGATCTATTCGCTTGAATTCAGCCCTGACAGCGTTCTTCTGGCAACGTCTGATAGAGCCGGGGGGCTGCACGTCTGGGAATCGTACACTGGTCGGCAATACCTGACGCTCAATGGACACAAGAGTGCGGTTAATGCGGTTTCGTGGCGGATCGACAGTAATGTGCTGGCATCTGCCAGTGCGGATTCCAGTATCAAGCTGTGGGAGATGGAAAACGGCGGCAACATCAAATCATGGAACGCGCACGGTGGCGGCACATTGTCGATGGAATTCTGCCGAGACGGTCGCGTTGTTTCCTGCGGTCGTGATAAAGTGACGAAAATCTGGGACCAGA
>LWDU01042560.1_pt1 | contig 14738 bp, 15 predicted proteins | sample 727161 | NCBI WGS metagenome assembly LWDU01 (sample SAMN04566230, study PRJNA314399) | hydrothermal vent metagenome | isolation source: deep sea hydrothermal plume seawater | place: Mexico: Gulf of California, Guaymas Basin | collected 2004-07-11 | reverse complement strand
CGCGACTCCGGTGCCTCCCATCGCCATCGACCGGGGGTCGAGTCCCGCCTGACCCGAAAGTTGCGCTGAAGTCAGCAGCAGCAAACAGCACCAACAGAGCCCCTTGGAGACACCATTTACACCTGGCAAGGGTCGTGACATCTGTAGATTCCTTATCCGTGTTGTGGTGGCGAGGCTGGAAATCGAACTCTACGGTCGAGCAGACTACCATGTCGCCACGGCATCGAAGCCACGGCATCGAAAACGAGGCCAGGCTCCGTCCGATCTGGCTGGCCATGGGCTGCTGCCTCATCTGAGGCAACTCCAACCCATCCGGGTTGAACTCGACTCTCCTTGCATCCCAACAGCCGCAACATTATCTGGAACATGGAGCCAAACTCTCTGCCTCGACTGCACTTGCGGGAATCGGGAAAATTATCTTCCGAGTACTCTGCTCTGGCCCCTACCTTGCTGCTGTACCAGCGAAACCCTGATAGCGGCCCGACTACAAGGAAGGAATTGCCATGAAATTGCTCCCCGCCTCACTGACGGCACTGATGCTCGCTCTCCTGATGGGGTGCGTCACGGTGCTGCTCGATTCGGCCAGGAACAGCACCCCCCCGATCGCAGACTCCACCGATGGGACCACCGGCACGGATGCAACCACGGTAGATCCCACCACGGTAGATACCACCACCGTGGCCGTGGTGCGCATCGTTGCGCCAACGGAGGAGTTGGCCCCCTTCATCGACGAGGCGCTCGACTGGCTGGCGAACGCGCAGCACGACAGTGGTGGTTGGGGTGCCGGATCCCATTCATCCCAGCAGATCCGGGATCCCCACAAGGTCCAGACCGATCCTGCAACGACAGCCTTCACCGCGATGGCGCTGCTTCGAGTCGGTGGTAATCCCACCTCGGGGAAGTACAAGGATCACCTGCGCAGGGCCAGCGAGCATCTGGTGCGAGTCGTCACCGAATCCGATGCCGACGGCCCTACCATCACGACACTTCAGGGTACCCAGCCTCAATCCAAGTTGGGTCAGTTCATCGACACATCGATGACGCTGCAATTCCTGTCGCGCATCCTCCCCAAACTCCCGGACTCTGACCCCCTGCATCCACAGGTCGATGCGGCACTCGACAAGTGCCTCGTCAAGTTGCAAAAGTCCCAGAAAGAGGACGGCAGCTGGGGAGGTGGTTCCTGGGCCGGAGTGCTTCAGTCATCGGTGGGTTGTTCCGCACTCGAATGGGCGGTTGCTGCTGGCAAGAATGTCGATATGGATGCGCTCGACCGCGCCAGAGAGCACCAGAAGGATAACTTCAACACAGAAACCGGCAGAGCCTCGGCAGAGGACTCGGCAGGAATCGAACTGTACGCCTTCGCCGGATCTCAACGCGCTGCTGCCAGCGAAGCAGGAGCGGCTTTTCAGATCATCGAGAATGCGAAGAAAGAGGGGTTACTGGAAGCCGATGCCGAGTGCACCGTAGAAAACCTGAGATTGGTCGGAATCGATGCATCGAAGGCCACCACCCTTACCAGGGCCTTTGCCCAGAACAGGGCTCAGCTCAAGTTGCTCGACAATGAACAGATGTTGAGTGGCTTTGGCAATAATGGCGGTGAGGAGTTCCTCAGCTACATGCTCACCAGCGAGTCCCTGGTACTCCAGGGGGGTGACGCGTGGCCAAAGTGGAAGCAGAAGATGCACACACGGATGGCCAAGATCCAGATCTCCGACGGCAGTTGGACCGGACACCACTGCATCACCAGCCCGGTCTTCTGTACCGCAGCGGTGGTCCAGTGCTTGACCGCCGACCGCGACGAGGAGTTGCTGCGCATCCTCAATGATCGCGATGCTCAGAGCCCTCCTGAAAAGCTGTAACCGATGGGTTGGAGCGTCTTCAGCAGTTGCTTGAGTCTCATCCTGGTGATTTCACTGGGGGGATGTTCAACTTCGGATCCCACACCCGAAGTTGGATCCCCCCAGCAACTACTCGAGCGTGCATGCAACTATCTCTGGGCGCAGCAAGCAGAGGATGGTGGCTGGCATTCCGAGACTCATGGCCTGCTCCGTTCGGGACAGGCATTGACGCCCTTTGTGCTCTTCACCCTGCTCGAGATGGCTCCCGACGTTGCCCAGCAACATCCAGGCGATGTGGCACGCGCCATCGCATTCATCCGGAGCAGCGTCAATGACGAGGGGATCGTCGGACTGAACGATCCAGATGTGGCTGAATATCCCAACTATTCCAGTGCCTTCGCCTTGCGTTGCCTGGTCGCCGCAGGCGAACCGGTAGACCGTCCGCTGATCGATCGGATCTGTCGATACCTGCAGTCTCAACAGTTTTCCATCCGGTTCACGGAGCCTGGGGATTCGGCGGCTCACTGCCACTGGGTGGATCGCCTGGCCATGTGGATATCTCCTATACTCGCCATGTTCTGGAAGCTCTGCGGGATGCGGACGCCATCGATTCTGCTATCGCATCCAGGGCTCAATTGTTCCTCAATAGGATGCAAAGAGATGGTGGCTTCTATTTCTCTTCCGTGGTGGAAGCAGCAAACAAGGGCGAAAGCACCCCTGCGCCCGAGGGCGAGGGGACCATCTACTTGCCCTATGCCACCGCCACCAGCGAAGGGCTACTGGCGCTGCTAGCGGCGGGAGTGAAGCCGGATGACCCCAGAGTGCTCATCGCGATCGACTGGCTCAATTCTCACCCCGACCTGGATCACCCCGGCGGTATCCCACGAGACCATCCTGAACGGTGGGGACAGGTGCTCTTCTTCTATCACCTCGCCATCCGTGGAGAAGTCGCCATCGCTTCCGGAGATGGAACTCGATTGCTGCAGCCGATGACGAAGTTGCTGGCAGATCGACAAAGAGTGGATGGAAGTTTCGTCAATCCTCTTGGCACCTTGATGAAGGAGGACGATCCGATCCTTGCCACAGCACTTGCGGTCACTGCACTGGGAGCTGCGCTCACTCCTTAGAATCAGTCCCCTGGACACATCCGGCACTCGATCCGCAACGGTGCGTCACTCCTGGTTGCGTCACTCCTGGTTGCGTCACTCGTGGCGCAACGCCGAGATAGGATCAAGACCCGCAGCACGTCGAGCCGGATAAATGCCCGAGACGATGCCGACTGCCATCGAGATGGAGAGGGAAAGAACCACGCTGGAGAGGGTGATGGCAGCACTCCAGCCGGTGAAAAAGGTCAGTACCTGTACCAGCCCGATCCCTACCAGAACTCCGATTCCCCCACCGATCGTCGAGATCGTGGTCGTCTCGGTGAGGAACTGTGCGATGATGTGTCGCCTTCGCGCACCCAGGGCCCGGCGAACACCGATCTCCTTGGTCCTTTCGGTGACCGTGGCCAGCATGATGTTGGCGATGCCGATTCCGCCGACCAGCAGCGAAATCGAGGCGATCGCAACAAGAGCCATATTGAACACCTGCTGCGTCTTCTGACGCTGTGATAGCACCTCCAGCGGAACCACAAGTTCGTAGTCCTTCTCGGGGTGGTTGCGTTCGAGCAGGCTGCCGAGCATTCTTGCCGTCACCAGAACCTGGTCGAGGTCTGTTACGGAGATGACAACCTGGTTCAATTCGACATCGGACGCCTCGGTGGATCCGCTTCGGCGAATGATCGACCGTGTCCCGTGTCGTCTCAGTGCAGTGCTGTAAGGGACATAGATCTCGGAGCTCTTGGCATCGACCGACAGTGCCTTTCTGGCATACCCGAGAAACGAGTCATCCTGGAGCACTCCCACGATGAAAAAGGTCTCATTATCGATGTTGAGCGGAAAACCGATGGGATCCTGATATATCCCGAGTTCCGTGAGCATCCCGGACCGGACCACACAGACCCGTGACAACTTCTCATCATCGAGATGGGTCAGGTTTCTTCCGACCGATGTATTGAGTTGAAACATATCCAGATGCTCAGGAGTTACCGCATAGAGTGTCCCCTCCACCCGCTTGCTACCCTGCCAGACCGTTTTCTTGCTGACGTGAACAGGCAATGCCTTTTCGATGCCTGGAATCGTATCGACGATCTGGCGGTGGTCCTTGAAGGTAATCCCGTAACTGCTGATCCAGTTGCTTCGCTGGCTGGAGGTATCTGGTTCTTCCGGCTTGATCGAGTTGATGATGATGTTCTGGATTCCGAGTCGGCCGATCTCCTTGAGCAGCTCTCGTTCGGCTCCAGCACCCAGAGCGAGCATGGCGATCACCGACCCCACCCCGAAGACAACGCCGAGCATCGTCAAAACTGTTCGCATCGGATAGCCGACCAGGTTGCGCAATCCCATGCGGACCATTTCCAGATGCTTCTGCGGAATCATGCGGCTCCCGCCTCGACGATGACTCCGTCTCGTAAATCGACCCTGCGCTGCGACCGATTGGCGACATCAGGATCATGGGTGATCATCACCACCGACCGTCCCTGTTGATGCAGATCATCGATCAGGGCCAGAACCTCATCACCGGTGTTTGTATCGAGGTTTCCTGTCGGTTCGTCGGCCAGCAACAACACCGGATCATTGATGAGAGCACGCGCGATGGCGACTCGCTGGCATTCTCCACCCGACAGTTGAGTAGGTCGATGTTCGCTGCGATCACTCAGACCCACAGATTCAATCACCTGGTGACATAGATCGGTCGTGGCTGCAATCGAGCGGGGGCCATAGAGAAGAGGAACCTGCACATTCTCGAAAACCGACAACTGCGGAATCAGGTTGAAACTCTGGAATATGAAACCGATGTCTTCGTTTCTGATCTTTGATAACTCGTCATCGGAGTATGAGGACACATCGGTTCCATTGAGCAGATATGCACCCTCGCTGGTGTTATCGAGGCACCCGAGCAGATTGAGCAGGGTCGACTTTCCCGATCCGGAGGTACCCGTGATGGAAACATACTCCCCCTCTGCGACATCCAGATTGATCCCCTTGAGTACGTGGAGTCTTGGCTCGTGTTCCCCGTAATACTTGTGAACTCCCTGCAAGGAGATGATGGGAGCCTTCACGGGGAGGAAGGCCCACGACGTCGGGCACCTGGATTACGATTACCAGACCCACCACTCGGTCTCGAACCCCGCTCGACAGATCTCTCTGGCGAGGGAATCTCTTCACTACTGGAGGCCGTTGCTGATTCTGGCTTGTAGAGCAAGACATGCTGGCCTTCATCGAGTCCATCGATGATCTCCAGAAAACTGTCGTTGGATCGACCCACGGTCACTTCGGCCTTCTCACTGCCCCTGGAGTCATCGAGGAAGCAGTAGTAACGCCCCGCCTCGGCATGGACCGCTTGAAGGGGCACGTACAGAACATCTTCTAGGTCTGCAGTATGAATCTCGACCTCGGCCGAGGTTCCTGGCTTCAAATCAAGATCGTTGCCCTGCAAACTGACCTCGACCTTGAAGCGTCGAATCTGATCTCCCCAGCGCCGATTCCCGGCGTTGGCAACAGCATCGATCTTGATGACCTCGCCATGAAAGACACGATCCTTCTGCACATCGGATCGAGTCACAGCGCTCATCCCCTCGGCAATCTTGTCGATATCTGCCTCGTGAATGTTGATCGACACGGCCATCTCCGAAGGGTCGGGTAAGGTCAAGATGACACGATTGAAATAGACATTCTCTCCAACCCTGATGTCTTCTGCTTCCCAGGAGCGATCGGGATTGCCGTAGAAGACGACACCTCCACTGGGAGCAAAGATGGTCATACGCTCGATATCGTATTGCTCACGCTCTAACTCTTCCTGGCTCTCATGTAAGCGACGCTCATCCTGGCTAACTTTCACCAGCAGGCTTCCCATCTTCGTTTCTGCCTGCTTCCCGACCCGCTCGACGCCTCTCAGTGCCTCCGTAACTGCCGCTTCCTTCTGTTTGATGCTGAGTGGTTTTTCGAACACTCTGTACAGTTCCTGATCTTGCTTGGCGGTCACCAGCCCTTCACGCTTCTCTTTCAGATTGATGCGCTCCTGCTCGAACTCGTCCTGGGTGACAAACCCCTTCTCCAGCATCTGGGGCATGTCTTCCCACAGCCCCTCCGCACGGGAGAGTTCCGACTCTGCCTTTTCTATCGCCAGGCCCAGGCGTCGTTCCTCTTTTGGAATATCCCCAGCCATCAACTTTTCACGTTCGACCTGGGCGACCTCCAGTGCTAGTTGTGCTTTTTCCGAGTCCGTCTTGTTTTGCTCGGTCTGAATCGCCACTTCTGTATTAGAAGAGTTCAACTCGATCTCGAATCCGATCAGATTGTCCTCGAGTTCATCGATCCGGCGTTGCGTATCTTCCTTTTCAAGTTCGACGACAACGTCCCCCTTCTCGACCCTGGTCCCCTCTTCGATCAGCCACTCGATCGCCGTACGACCCTTGACCTCGGAGCGGATATGGACGGCGTTTCGTGTCTTGAGGGTGCCACGCTCGGTCAGGGTGACCTTGAGAGTGCCGCGACGAACCGGGGTGCTGCCGCCGCTGGCGGTACCGGTTCCATCGTCGCCACCGAAGACCCAGATCAGGATCATCAGCAGCAGCAGCCCTCCGGCCCCGATTACCATCTTGGTCCGGTTCGTCATCTTGCCACCAATCCATCCTCATCGACGAAGAGAAGCCCTAACTGCTGTTGAAGTTTCAACAGTTGGATCTCATGGGCTACGATTCGATCCAGTTGTCCATTTTTCGCATCGGTCAGAGAATTGGTAGCCTCGACCACGTCTCTATTGGTTCCTGTTCCTCGCAATTGATCGATCTCCGCCTTCTCGACACTGAAGGTCACTGATTGGATCTTCTTCAACCCCAGTTCGATCTGTGCTTTTCTCTGCTGTAACGTTCTCAGGGAATCTCGCACTTCAAGGATGACTTCATCTCGCTGACGGTCCAGTTCACGCCGCGCCTGATCTAGCGAGATTTCTGCGGATCTAAAATTGTTTCTCTGACCCTGACGATCGAGCGGAATCTCCATGACAAGCCCCACGGAATAATCATCCGCATCATCGATGGTCAGGTCTGAAAACCGGTACTTTGGATCCGCAGCAGCAGAGTATCCGAGAGAGAGCCCCAGTGATGGCAATAGCGAGTTGGTTGCGATGTTGAGTCCACGCTCCGCATCTTCCAGTTGATCTCTTGTGGATCGAAGGTCGAGCCTGTTGTGGAGTGCAGCCTCGACCGCTCCTTCCAGGTCCATCTGAAAAGGAGTGACCTGAGGGAAGTCGTCCTGGATAACAAACTCCACATTGGTGGGCAAACCCAGATCGATCTTGAACCGGTCGATGGAGAGGCTGAAAGTCTGTTCGGCATCGAGGCCACTGGACTGCGCTTCCAGCAGTGCTTGCTCTGCACGGAACACATCCAGGCTATTTCCGCGACCGAGACGAAACAGTGCTTTCGCTTGCTCCCAGGCAAACATCTGTCCCTCGATATTCTCATGAGTGTTGGCGAGCTTTTTCTGCTGGCTGATGAGTCCGAAATACTTCTCTGTGATCTGGATGACGAATTCTTGCCGAAACAACTCGAAGTCCCTCGCTCTGTAGAGCAGGTTTCGTTCCGCCTGGTTCAACGTTTCGAAGGCAAAATCGTGTCCAGCACCCCGAAGCAACGGTTGAGTCAGCGACAAGGACGTCGAAAGATTGGAGGTCTGGCTGTCGGCCAGAGGGTCATCCGAATTGAGCAAGGACGCATGGGTATCGAAGGAGAGTGTTCCACCCAGGAACAGCATCTGGCTGCCGCCGAGGGACAAGGCCGCCACATCTTGATAGTTCTGTTCACTTCCATCGGAGGCCGAAAAGGACGCCGTTGAATTGAAGACTGGACGGAGGAAGTCCCTCCTGGTCAACCCGAGCGACAATGCACTGAGGAAAAATGACTCTCTTTGCGATTGAAACGATCGACTATGGCGGGTTGCGATACGGATGGCGGAGTCCAGGTCAAGAATGTCCGGCACCTCGATGTCCACCACCTTGGCATCTTGAGTGATCACTGCAGATGCTGGATCGATCAACTGCTCCCGTCGAAAGCGATCGACTTCGGCCATCTTCTCGCCCTGGATGCGATTTCCTTCCAGTTCAGCGATGGCATGATCTCGAGCGGCACAACTGGGCAGCAGAATCATCGGCAGCAGAATCAGAATCGCCACTCCAAGGGAGAACCACAACCCGTGCTTGACGCTCGGATGGTTGTGGAAGTGGGATTCATGCAACCTAGAGTTCAATTCCATCTCCTCAACTCGACCACCACCAACCATGAACGGGGATTCAACGGACGATCCGGTTCAGGAAATAGATCCTGGATCGAGTGAACTCATGATCGGTAGTATCGCAGGAGTTGTGCCTTCATCCAAGATCCGGCAGATGTTTCCACCGCCATTACCGGTACATCTGAGCAAGAATCGCGGCGGTCGCAGGAGCGGCGATCTGTTTCCGCTCGCTCCCTCGGATCAGGCACTCAAGATCCTCAGGATGGTCGACATCGAACCAGGACTCGATGGAGTGAGTCTCGGGTTGAAAGCGCTCTAATCGCTCCAACTGTGCCATCCGAGTATTTGGTTGGCTCCAGGGTAGCCCTTCTAGCAGTCCTTCGGGGCAATGCCGCAGTGCCAGCAGATAGAAGCCTCCGTCACGGTCGGGGCCCACCACCGCGTCTGCGTCTTGCAATGCGACGCGCGCCTGTTCCAGTAATACTGGAGGGAGGCTGGAGTGTCGGCTCCCAGCACGTTGACCCGGTCCGTGGTGGCCAGAGCACGATGGACCATCCGTTCGATGCGATCTCCGAGGTCTCCATCACCCTGAATCCACTGCTCCATCGAGGACAACTCACCCACGAGTGGACCAGTGGTCGCCACCACCGGCTGGACCCAGGGAACGTTGGCCAGCGACTGGTAGGTGTCGAGCAAAAATGCCTCTGCGAGTTTGGCTGCCTGGCCCGGACCGATGGTCCGAGCCAAGCGCGTCTTGACTTCTCCCGGTCGAGGAACCTTGGCGAAGATCACCGCCTGAATCTTCCATCCCTGGCTCGAACAACACCGTGAGATTGCATCGGTCGATCACCGACCGACCCAGTTCCCGAGCCCCTTGCACCAGCCAGCGAAAATGAGGATTCAACTCGGGAGCACCGCCGGTCAAATCCACCACCTCGATGGATGGAGTTCGATCGAGCAGAGTCATCACCGCCTCGGCCACCTGCCGGGTCATCATCTCGATTCGAAGGGGCCCCGCTTCGCCGTGGCAGTGCAAACACGCCTGGTTGCATAACTTCCGCAGGTTCACCTGCAGGGTGGAGATCGAGTGGCGCACCAGTGGTTTCAGTTGATGTCGACTCAGGTGAGCATCGAAATTACGATCCCGCACCAGTTGTGCCGATCGCTGGGCATCCATCCTGGACCTCCTCGCGCAGGGCATCGTGTTGCGGGAAATGCGTCGATCACACCGCCTCGGCGCACCTCGAGAGCGTGAGAAGATGAGGCGGTCGCCACACCTGACCCGGGACAGGATAGGAGTTTCTCTGACTCAGGGGGAGGAGGCGGATAAAAGGACAGCGCCCCCGTCGTGACCGACGGAGGCGCTGATGGCTCCCCGGGTTGGACTCGAACCAACAACCAAGTGGTTAACAGCCACCTACTCTGCCAATTGAGCTACCAGGGAATCGTGGTGCAACTGAAGAAACTTATCCCTCAATTCCAATACTGTCAACATCACACGCCAATTGCCGCACCAATGCGTCCTGAAGCGGCCTACAATAATATTGACTTTACGCAACATCATGCAATCCTGTCGTCGAGGAGGAATGATGGAGAGAAATCATGTTGCCAGTGCACTGCCCCACCAAGGTCCACCGTTGAACCCTGCAGAAATTCAACGATTACAGAGCCGGTTTCCCGAGTTCCTCGGCACTTCAAGACCACTGATTCGCTTGCTCCAGCAGATCGAAAAAGTGATCTCGAGCGACTCGACGGTTCTGATTCACGGAGAGAGCGGCACTGGCAAGGAACTGGTGGGTCGGGCGATCCACCGCCTGGGTCCGAGAAAAGCGGGCCCTTTCATCTGCGAAAACTGCGCGGCCATCTCCCCCAATCTACTCGATGGCGAACTGTTCGGTCACGATCGAGGAGCCTTCACCGGAGCCACTTCTGAGCGGGCCGGATTGATCGAAAGCGCCGAGGGGGGCACCCTGTTGCTCGACGAAATCGGTGAGATGGAAGCGGCACTCCAATCGAAGTTGCTGAGGGTCTTGCAGGAGCGAGAGATTCGCAGGGTGGGTAGTACTCGCACTCGAAAGGTCGATTTTCGCTTGCTCGCTGCGACCCACCGCGATCTCGAACAGGAGATCCAGGCGGGACGCTTTCGCGAAGACCTGCGCTACAGGATCGATGTCTTACGAGTGGAAATCCCACCGCTGCGGCAACGACGTCAGGATATCCCGCTACTGTGTCAGAACTTCTTGCGTGCTTTCTGCAAAAGAAATAGCTGCCCAGTTCCCAACTTTTCCGCAGATGCCTTGACCGTCTTGATCGGAGCGCCCTGGAAAGGAAACATCCGGGAACTGAGAAATGAAATGGAAAGGGTCTCGGCAGCGGGTAAAGCGAGAATTCTGGTCGAGGACCTGTCCCCTTCGCTACACCGAGCATCGGTTCCTCACCCCATCGCTCGCCGTTTGAGAGCGGAACTGGGCACCGATCTTCGAAAACTGGAAGAGGTGGTGCTCGGGGGCATCGTGAGGGATGTATTGACCGAAACCGATGGCAACAAAGCGCAAGCCGCAAGAATTCTGGGGATCCCCAAGACCACCCTCTACCGGCGGCTAGAACGATGGCACCTGCTTTCCTGAAGTTCGGTGCACGGTACCCGGTTCAATCGCCAGCCAGATCTGGCTACCTTAGCGCATGATTACAAACCGATCGCGGTCGCGTCGAATCCCCGCCCGTAGAACTGTCGCTGTCACCTTCGCCTTCCTTCTCGCCATGGCACTTCCCTGCTGCTGGCTTTCCTCCTGCGCTGCACCCGGGTCTGTCGGTTCGCAAGCGCTGCCCCAGGGCCATCGAGTTCTGACCCAGGGGAACGGAATACTCGCCGTGGTCGATCGCCATGGCCAGCTGGAATGGTCGATGCCGTGGGGCTCGATACATGACATCCATCGGCTTCCATCCGGCAACATCCTGGTTCAGCGAGGCTCATCCGAGGTGGTCGAGATCGACTTCGAGAGTCAACAAGTGGTTTGGAGTTATGACTCGGCACGCGCCAACGGCAATGAAGGACGTGCCGTCGAGGTTCATGCCTTTCAGCCGCTCAAGAATGGTCATCTGATGATCGCCGAAAGTGGTCCGGCGAGAATCATCGAAGTCGATCGCCAGGGGAGATTGGTGTCAAAGACCCCGCTCAAGGTCGATCGACCCCACCCCCATTCCGATACTCGGCTGGTGCGAAAGATCTCAGCGGATCGCTACCTGGTCTGCCATGAGAGAGATGGAGTGGTTCGAGAGTACCAGCAGGGCACCGGGGAAATCGTATGGGAATATGATGTTCCGATGTTTGACCGAAAGCCCGTCGGCGGCCATGGCCCCGAGTCCTTCGGAGATCAGTGCTTCTGCGCCTTGCGCCTCGAGAATGGCAATACCCTGATCGCCACTGGCAATGGACACGGCGTGATCGAGGTCAGTGCCGACCATCAAATCGTCTGGCGACTCGACCAGTACGACCTCCCACAGATCTGCCTCTCCTGGGTCACGACCCTGGAGGTGCTCCCCGATGGTCACTATGTCATCGGAAATTGTCATGCTGGCCCGGGACAGCCGCTGATCATCGAGATCGATCCCGCCAGCAAGGAGGTGATCTGGACCTTTGATCAGTTCCCGAGATTTGGCAATTCGGTGCCCAATTCACAGCTCCTGGATGTGACCCGATCGATTCGCTAGATCGATCGACTCACGATCAGGTCTGATGGACCTGGGCGATGAAGGGCAAGTTGCGATAGTAGCCCTGCCAGTCGAGGCCATAGCCCACCACGAACTCGTTGGGGATCTCGAATCCACAATAATCGACCGGGGCCAGTTTCACGTTATTGGCGGGCTTGTGGAGCAGCGAACAGATCGAGATGGAAGCGGGCCCCCGAGCTTCGAGACTGGCCTTCAGGTACTGCACTGTCAGTCCAGTATCGACGATATCCTCGACCACCAGTACATGTCGATTCGAGATCGATTGCTGCAGATCGAGATCGAGTTTCACCTCACCACTGGTGACCACGGAATTACCGTATGAGGACGCTCGAAGAAAGTCGACGCTGAAGGGGAAGTCCAGCTTCCTGACCAGGTCAGCGACAAACACGAATGCACCCTTGAGGACACAGACAATGATCGGATCGCGCTCTCCCAGGTTTCCCGTCACTTCACGTGCCAGATCCTGGACCCGGATCCTCAGTTCCTCCTCCTCGATCAAGACTTCCATGTAATGAGGCGGTAACGGCGGTTCGGGGTTCATTTTGTACTTCATGTCAGCATCCATCGATTTCTTTTGAAACGGAATCAAGTCCACGTGAAACGGAATCAGACCCACGAGTTGTTGATGATTTCCCCAACGCCACCAGCACCAGGAACGATGTAGTCGACCTCATTGAGTCCACTTTCTCGCGAGTCTCTCCCGGGAATCATACCCAGAACTTCGTCGGGGCTCGCCCCTCGATCGAGGCGTAAGGTCCAGATTTTTATACCGGGAACCTCTGCCGTCATCCGCCGGATGTACTCCGGGGTGACGATGAGATGAGCGGCGATGATTCGCTCAGGAGTCCCACCGACTTTTTCCCGGTAATGCTGGATCACCTGCAGCAACGAGGATCCTGTCGCTCCCATCGGATCGGCGAAGATAAGATATCGGCCATCGACATCGCCACCGATCTTACTGCCGTGCAGTGCCGCTCCCGTCACCGCACCGGATTCATCGACGGTTCGCTCCATGATCACATGATCCTGTCGCACCCCTTGCGGATCGAGGACCTGATGAAGCATTTGCTGGCAGATATGGGATGGCACGGTTCCCGCTCGAGCCACATTCACAGTCACCGCGCGAGTCGCTCGATCGATGACTTGCCCGCGAAAAACTCCCAGCGGGGTGAACTGCTTCATGTTGGTGTCGCACTCGATCAGGGAGCGAGGTAATTCATGAGCGATCGCCCGCTGGAGTAAGATCCGGTACAAGATCTCGAGCAACTCGTTGAAGCGAGGTTGTCCTGTACCTGGAGTACACATCTCGGTGAGCAAACTCATCGAATACGGATCGGCGAGGATCCGTACCGCTTCTCCGTACTCGTGCTCGAGGCCCCGACACCCTTCGCCCAGATCATCGTATGCAGTTTCCAAGGCCCTACCCCTCTTCTATCCCGAGATCGGATGGACCGAAGGAGTGCGGTAGCAACTCCCTGAGAGTCGTCGATTTCCCACCCTCTCCGTCGCAGATCCAGACCACCAGTTGATTCGCACCCGGCAACTCGTTGAGGACCTGTCGGCAGGCGCCGCAAGGCATCGCCTCTACCCACTGTCCGGAATCGGCCGAACGCGCGGCGATGGCGATGGCCAGGGGGGTCCCCGGGGATCCGGCAGCAGCCCAGTTCATCACGGCACCGCGTTCGGCACAGATGGTGAGGCCGTAGCTGGCGTTCTCGACGTTACAACCGCCGAAGATCTGGCAATCACTCCAGAGGGCTGCACCGACATGAAATCGAGAGTAGGGAGCCCGGGCATGGGTGGCCTGCTGGCGTGCCGCTTCGAGCAATTTTGCCGGGTCGAACTGATTCTCGGAGTGCTCCGTCACTGCCCCCCCCTTCACGGGGAAGAATGATACCACGGCTCCTGAGATCTTTCCGCCCAAGCGTTGAGTGACTACCGAGTAGCCGGATGATGCGGTCTAGGGCAGCACTTCTCGTAATCGGGAACAATCTGGATTCATCCACCATTGCGCCGCTGGCGATGGCTCCACCGGAGCTTCCCCACGCAGTGCACCGTGAACCGCCACCGTGGTGGCGTTTCCATGGCCATCGAGCAGCAGTTCAGAGACCACGCCGCGAGCCGGGGCATCCGCCACCTCTTCACTGAATAGCGCCAGAGCACCGATCAGCAAGGCACAGGAGACTTCAGCGGGATCCTCTTCCAATCGGCCCCACAGTTGTGCGCGGATGACATCTCCATCATCTCCGAGAAAATCGGCTTCGTTCCAGCGCATCGACAGCAGTGACGGATCGAGTTCGATGGCAATTCCAAGATCCTCTGCGGCTCCGTCATAATCTTCGACTCCAAGGCGGCCGATCGATCGTAGCAACCAGGGTAATGCCGAATCGGACAATCCCGCCAGCGCCGCATCGATCAGCGGTAGTGCCGAAGCCGGGTCCCCGGTAGTCAACTGATGCCAACCATCGCAGAGTTGTGCCAGGTAAACTTCTCGAAGGGACTGCGTGTCGTATCCCCCATCCTGGACATCGTCACCCGAATCAATCCAGGTGGTGGAAACCCAGCTGCTGGAATCGTTACGTGAACTCCAGCGACCGTGATGCCACCAGATGAAACTGGCACTGGAGCAGGAGTACCAGGGAAGTGCCCAGCTAGCGCACCAGGGGTCAGAATATCCCAGGTACCACGGGCTCCTGCAGCCGATCGCCCAGGGGTGGTGCCAGACAGGTGTCGTCCAGGATCCGAGGTAACTGCCGTAGTAGTACGAGGAAGTGGGCAAGCAGTACCACGGCAAGGAATGATGAGGCCAGTGGTAGACGGTGGTGCCGCCTGG
>LWDU01033733.1_pt1 | contig 14738 bp, 13 predicted proteins | sample 727161 | NCBI WGS metagenome assembly LWDU01 (sample SAMN04566230, study PRJNA314399) | hydrothermal vent metagenome | isolation source: deep sea hydrothermal plume seawater | place: Mexico: Gulf of California, Guaymas Basin | collected 2004-07-11 | reverse complement strand
CAGGATCAGCAGGTCAATCACTAGGAGCTTTTGGAATAAAAGGATTGAAATTAAATGTTATAGGAGATGCAAACGATTATGTTGGAAAAGGTCTTTCAGGAGCAACAATAGTTGTTAAACCTTCAAAAGAAAGTAATTTAATTAGCCACGAAAATACTATTATTGGAAATACTGTACTTTATGGAGCTACATCTGGGAAACTTTTTGCATCTGGGCAATCGGGTGAAAGGTTTGCTGTTAGAAACTCAGGAGCAGAAGCTGTAATCGAAGGCTGTGATTCAAATGGTTGCGAATACATGACTGGTGGGTGTGTAGTTATTCTAGGCAGGATAGGTGATAATTTTGCGGCAGGAATGACTGGAGGTATGGCATTTATTTACGATAAAACAAACGAGTTTGAAAATTATGTTAATCCTGATTCAGTAATTTGGCAAATACCAGAAACTAATTATTGGAAGGATTATCTAAAAAATTTAATTAAAGAACATTTCAAAGAAACGCAATCCAAAATTGCCAAAAACATAATAGAAAATTTTGATGATGAGTTAAAAAATTTTAAACAAGTTTGTCCAAAAGAAATGCTCGATAAGCTACCAAATCTTTTATCAGTAAAAAATAAATTTTCTAGAGCAATTTAATCGAAAGATATACTTTTAATTATGTGATTCAATTTAGAACATATTTTTTTTAAGTCACTTTTTCTTGATAAACTATGTTGCCCATTCTTGATTTTAATTAATTTTCTTTCCGATTTTTTACAAAATTTAAAAATTTTTTTTGAATAACTAACTGGAACTACATCATCTTTTTCACCATGAAATAGAATAACCGGAATTTCTAAATTAATTTTATTATTTAAGACTTTATTTTTCCTTCCATCAAAAATAAGCTGTTTTGTAATGGGATAAGTAAATTCTCCATGTTGAAGATTATAAATTTTTTTAGTCATTATAATTTTTTTAATTTTTTTATTAAATTTTTTCCACATTAAATTCTCAAGAAATTCAGGGGCAGAAGCAATACCGATAAAACCTATTAATTTTTTTTTAAAAGCTGAAAATAAGTTTAAAGCTATCCAACTACCCATACTTGATCCTATAAAAATTAATTTTTTATTTTTTTTAAATTTTGAACTAATCAATTCTTTTGCTTCATTTGTCCATCTAGATATATTACCATCTGTAAATTCTCCCGTAGATTTGCCATGTCCAGAATATTCAAATTTTAGAAAATTTAAATTATTTTTATTACAAAATTTTTGTATGGCAATAGGTTTTGAGCCAATCATATCAGACATAAATCCATGGAAAAAAACTACTGTTATTTCGCTATTTCTTCTACTAAGTAAATATTTAATTTTTTTATTACTTCGTGTTATAAAATATTTAGATCTTTTGTAACTCATTTGGCGTATTATATTATTTCAAAAAAATGAAAAAAAAAATCAAAGTTTTACAAGTTATACCAAAATTAGGCTATGGCGGAGCAGAAACGGGTTGCTATGATTTGGCACATTTTTTACCAGAACAAGGTTGGAAATCTTACATAGTTACAAGTGGAGGAGGCTTACTTCGATACATTGATAAAAAAAAGGTAAAAATATTTAAATTACCAGTGCAGTCAAAAAACGTAATTTTAATATTATTTAATACAATAATACTTTTTTTTATAATACTTCTTTACAATATTGATATTGTTCATGCTAGGAGTCGAGCTCCAGCTTGGTCTTGTTATTTTGCAGCAAGACTTTCTTTTAGAAAATTTGTTACTACATTTCATGGAACGTATAATTTTAATAATAAAATTAAAAAATTTTACAACTCAATTATGGTGAAATCCGATTTAGTTATAGCTGGTTCTAATTTTATTTTTTCTCATATTAATGAAAATTATCATGAGCATTTTTTAAAAAATAAAAGGAAACTTTTAGTAATTTTTAGAGGTATTAATACAAATTATTTTAATCCGCAAAAAATTCGACCTATAAAAATAGAAAAATTTGCTAAAGAAAATAAAATTGATAGAAACAAATTTATTATACTAATGCCTGGACGACTCACATTTTGGAAAGGTCAAAAAATATTTATTGAAAGTATAAAATTACTTTCAGAAAAAAATGATATTCCTCCCTTTGAAACAATTATTCTTGGAGGCGATCAAGGGAGAAATGTTTATAAAAAACAACTTGAAGTTTTGGTTTCACAACATAGATTGGGAAAAATTATTAAATTTATTGATCATTGTAATGAAATGCCAGTAGCCTACGGAATTGCGAATTTAGTATGTTCTTGTTCAATTGAACCAGAGGCTTTTGGCAGGGTTTCCGTTGAAGCTCAATCCATGCAGCTGCCAATTATTGCAAGTGATATAGGAGGATCAAAAGAAACTATTATTGCTGGTAAGACGGGATATTTATTTAAAAATAAAGATCCAAACTCTCTAGCAGACTCAATTGTTATGGTAATGCAAAAAGACTATAACTCGTTAAAATCTGTTGGCTTCGAAGGTAGAAAAAACGTATTAAAGAGGTTTGATGTTGATAAAATGTGCCAGACCACCTTTACTGAATATAAAAAATTGGTAAAGTTGTCTAAATAAATGCCCAATATAAAATTATTAGATGGAAAAAAAATTCCATTTTCAAAAAAGATAGATGGTTTTGAAATAGTAAATAAAATTAGCAAATCCTTAGCTAAGGATGCTTGCATAATGAGTGTGAATGGAAAACTTAAAGATTTAAGTTTTTTGATTAATATAGATGCAGAAGTTAAAATTATTACAACCAAGGATAAAGAAGGTCTAGAAGTTCTTAGACATGATGCTGCACACATATTAGCTATGGCTGTGCAAGAATTATTTCCAGGTACTCAAGTAACCATTGGACCTGTTATTGAAGATGGGTTTTATTATGATTTTTCTAGAAAAGAAGCTTTTACGGATCAAGATCTTAATAAAATAGAAAACAAGATGAAAGAAATAGTTGATCGTGATGAGTTAACTAAACGGGAAATTTTAAAAAGAGATGAAGCTATAAAGCGTTTTAAAGAAATAGGAGAAAAGTACAAGGCCGAGATAATAGAAAGTATTCCAAAAAATGAAGAAGTTTCTATTTATCATCATGGAAAGTGGTCGGATCTATGTAGAGGACCGCATCTTCCTTCTACTGGAAAAATTGGCAAGGCATTCAAACTTACAAAAGTTTCTGGCGCGTATTGGAGAGGCGATTCAAACAATGAAATGCTCCAGAGAATATATGGCACATGTTGGCGTAATAAAAAAGAATTGGACGAATATCTTTTAAGATTGGAAGAAGCAGAAAAAAGAGATCATAGAAAACTTGGTAAAGAAATGGATTTATTTCATTTTCGAGAAGAAAGTCCCGGCGCAGTTTTTTGGCATCATAAGGGCTGGACGTTATTCCAAACCCTCATTGATTATATGAGACAAAAACAAAAAAAAGCTGGATATAAAGAAATTAATACTCCAGAAATATTAGATAAAAATTTGTGGGAACAATCTGGACATTGGGAAAAATTTGGAGAAAATATGTTTACTTCTAAAACTCCCGATGAAAAAACTTTTGCGATCAAGCCGATGAATTGTCCGGGGTGCATACAAGTTTTTAATCAGGGTCTTAAAAGTTATAGAGATTTGCCTCTTAAACTATCAGAATTTGGAAAAGTTCACAGATATGAACCTTCAGGTGCTTTACATGGCTTATTAAGAGTTAGAGCTTTTACACAGGATGATGCACATATTTTTTGTACAGAAGAGCAAATTACTGATGAGTGTTTAAGTGTAACTAATTTGATATTAGAAATTTATAAAGATCTTGGATTTGAAAATGTCTCGTTACAGTTTTCTGACAGACCCGAAAAGAGAGTTGGAGATAATAAAATTTGGGACAAAGCAGAATCTGCGTTATTAAAAGCGATAAAACAATCAAAATTAAGATATGAAACTAATAAAGGAGAAGGAGCATTTTATGGACCTAAAATAGATTTTGTACTAAAGGATAGCATCGGACGTGATTGGCAGTGCGGAACGTTACAAGTAGATTTAAATCTTCCTTCAAGACTTGGATCTTCTTATGTTGCTAATGATGGATCAAAAAAAATTCCAGTAATGTTACATCGTGCCTTGTTTGGTTCTCTAGAAAGATTTATTGGAATTTTGATAGAGCATTATGCTGGAAAACTACCATTGTGGCTAGCTCCATTACAGGCCGTTGTTCTTCCAATTGCTCCAGAATTTGACAATTATGCAAAAAATATATTTGAACAATGCATGAAAGCAGGTATAAACACCGAAGTGGATTTAAAAAACCAAAAGATAAATTATAAAATTAGAGAGCATTCGTTAGTTAAAGTACCGCTACTTTTAATTTGTGGTGAGAAAGAAGTTAATAACAAAAGTATAACGATTAGAAAATTGGGATCAGAAAAGCAAGAAACCCTTCCACTTGGCGAAGCAATTAAAAATATATCCAAAAAAAATAAATTTCCTACAAACTAAGTGGCTTTCCAAAAACAAAATTATTTTCAAAGAAGAACTAGGCCAAGGGGTCCAAAAACTAATGAAAGAATTCGAGCTTCACAAGTTCAGGTAATAAGTAGTGACGGAAAGAACCTCGGTACACTTTCAACTCAAGAAGCAATTAGTATAGCAAAACAAGAAGGTTTAGATTTAATCGAAATATCACCAAATGCAAGTCCACCAGTTTGTAAAATAATTGATATTGGAAAATATAAATACGATCAACAAAAAAAAGCACACAAGGCCAAAAAGAAACAAAAAATTATGAATTTAAAAGAAATTAAGCTTAGACCTGTTACAGAAATTCATGATTATAATTTTAAAATTAAAAATGCTCAAAAGTTTTTGACAAAAGGAGATAAAGTTAAATTTACTGTACAATTTAGAGGAAGAGAAATGCAGCACACTGGCTTAGGCTATGAATTAATGAAACGTATTACTGATGATACTGCGAAACTTGGAAAAATTGAAGTAAAACCCAAGTTTGAAGGCAGACAAATCATTATGATAATTCAGCCATTATAATTCTATTGTAAATCAAATATAATGTTTGTATAAACTGCATTAATTTTATGCCAAAATTAAAAACTAAAAGCTCAGCAAAAAAAAGGTTTAGGTTGACTGCTAAAGGCAAAGTTAAAATGGCACAAGCAGGAAAAAGACATGGAATGATTAAAAGAACAAATTCACAAATCAGAAAACAAAGAGGCACTACAATTATGTCTAAACAAGACTCAAAAATTGTTAAGTCATATATGCCTTATAGTTTGAGAGGGTAAGATGGCAAGAGTAAAAAGAGGAGTCACTAGTCACGCTCGTCATAAAAAAGTTTTAAAGCAAGTTAAGGGACAGTACGGTAGAAGAAAAAATACTATACGTGTAGCAAAGCAAGCTCTAGAAAAAGCAATGCAATATGCCTATAGAGATCGTAGAGCAAAAAAAAGAGAATTTAGATCTTTGTGGATTCAAAGAATAAATGCTGGAGTGAGGGCAGAAGGAATAACTTATTCAAAATTCATCAATGGCCTTAATAAGTCGGGAATTAAGTTAGATAGAAAAGTTTTAGCTGATATTGCCTATAATAACCCAGAAGTATTCAAATCTATTGTAAAAAAAGTACAATCCTCTCTTAACTAATAAAGGTATTTCTATTATCTTCAGTAAAGTAGAGAATCACTAGAGAATTTTAATATGGAAAATATTAATCAAATTGAATCTGATATTTTAAACAAAATAAAAAACGTAAGCGATCGTAATTCTTACGAAAAAATAAAAACTGAAATTTTTGGTAAAAGAGGAATTATCACTGAGCTTTTTAAAAAAATCGGAAGTTTGGATCAAAGCGGAAGAAAGGAATATGCCTCAAAGCTTAATTCTTTAAAGACAAAAGTGACAGAAATTCTTGAAAAAAAACTTACTGATTTTGATCAATCTGAAATTAATAAAAAACTTAAAAATGAAAAAATAGATGTAACTTTGCCAGGAAGAACATATCTTTCTGGAAAAATTCACCCAGTCTCTCAAGTTATAGATGAAGTAACTTCTATTTTTTCTGAAATTGGCTTTTCCGTTGAGGAGGGACCTGATGTTGAAAATGAGTATTATAATTTTTCTGCACTAAATACACCCGAAAGTCATCCAGCAAGAGATATGCACGATACTTTTTATCTTGATCGTTCTAAAGATTTACTTTTACGAACACATACATCGCCAGTCCAAATTAGAACAATGCTGAAAAGCAAACCTCCATTCAAAATAATTGCTCCTGGAAGAACATATAGACATGATAGTGATCAAACACACTCACCAATGTTTCATCAATTGGAAGGTTTGCATATAGACAAGAACGTTAACATGGGTCATCTTAAGGGTTGCTTATATTATTTTGTTAAGAAATTTTTTGAAGTTGAAAAAGTAAAAATAAGGTTTAGACCTAGCCATTTTCCTTTTACTGAACCGTCAGCAGAAGTAGATATTGGATATAAAATTCAAGATGGAAAAATTAAAATTGGCGAAGGTGATAAGTGGTTAGAAATTCTTGGTTGCGGAATGGTGCACCCCAACGTTCTCAAAAACGTAAAAGTAAATTCAAAACAATATCAAGGTTATGCTTTTGGTGTAGGAATTGATCGGTTGGCTATGTTGAAATATGGAATAAACGACCTCAGAGCTTTTTTTGAAAGTGATATTAGATGGTTAGAATTTTATGGATTTGATCCACTTGATGTTCCAACAAATTATAGAGGTTTAAGCAGATGATAACTTCTTTCTCATGGTTAAAAAATCATCTATCTACTAAAGCAAACTTAAATCAAGTAGCAGAACGATTGACGGAAATCGGTCTGGAGGTAGAAAATATAAAATCATCAAATGATAATTTAGATAATTTTATTATTTGTAAAATTGTAAAATCTCAAAAACATCCTAATGGAGACAAACTCAAACTTTGTGACGTCGATATAGGTTCTGGAACTTTAGTCAAAGTTGTTTGTGGAGCTCAAAATGCAACAGATGGATTATTTACAGTTTATGCTCCTCCTGGTGCAGTTATTCCCAAAACCAATATGAAATTAAAAGTAGCAAAAATTAGAGGTGTAGAATCCTATGGTATGCTTTGTTCTGGAAATGAGCTTGACCAATCTTTAGATAAAGATGGAATTATTGAATTAAATAAAAATGACAAAAACATAGGTGAAAAATTTTTTAAAAATTCTGCAGAGAAAGTTATTGATATAGCCATTACACCTAATAGACCAGATTGTTTGGGTGTTAGAGGTATTGCCAGAGATTTGGCTGCTTCAGGCTTAGGTCAATTGAGAAAACAACCAGCAATAAAAATAAATCAAAAATTTAAACAACCAATTAAAGTTTCAATAACTAAAGAGAAAAACCAAGGCTGTGCTATTTTTGGAAGCGTATATGTAAAAAACGTTGAAAATAAAGAAAGTCCGGATTGGCTTAAAAATAGAATTATATCTTTGGGTTTAAAACCTATTTCAGCGATTGTAGATATTACAAATTATATAATGTTTGATTTAAATAGACCTTTGCACGCATATGATGCTGATAAAATTAATAAAGAAATTATAGTAAGAAATTCAAAAAAAGGAGAATCTTTCGAAGCCCTTGATAACAAAAAATATACACTTGATAATAAAATGTGTGCAATTACTGATAAATCGGGCGTTTTAGGTCTCGGTGGAGTTATTGGTGGAATTAGATCAAGTACAGAATTTTCAACTAAGAATATCTTATTAGAATCTGCTTATTTTTATCCTTCAGAAATTCGAAGAACTGCAAAAAATTTAAATATTGATACTGATGCTAAATATAGATTTGAAAGAGGTATAGATCCAAACTCAATAAAAATGGGATTAGAATTAGCAATGTGTATGGTATTGGATATATGTGGTGGCGAAGCTAGTAAATTATCAATAGTAGGTAACTTAAAAAAAAATATAAAATTAATAGATTTAAGTTATGAAAAATTTTTGAACGTAATTGGGTTTTCAATAACAAATTCTGATATTAAAAAAATATTATCTTCATTAGGTTGTAAGGTTAAGGCTGGCAAAAAAAGCATTAAAGTTCTACCTCCATCGTGGAGGCCAGATCTCAAGGAAGATATTGATCTTATCGAAGAGCTTGTAAGAATAAAAGGATATAGTAGAATACCTCTTATCACACCAGAAAAAGAAAGCATTAAAGAGACATTAAACAGTAGGCAAAAATTATTCCATTTTTCTCAAAGAGCTGTAGCCTCAAAAGGGTTTACAGAAGCAATCACTTGGTCTTTTACAGATTCAAAAGTAGATAATCTTTTTTCTCAGCTAGAAGCAGAGATTAGGTTGTCAAATCCAATATCAAGTGATTTAGATGTTTTGAGATCATCGCTTTATTCTAATTTAATGATAGGAGCCAAAAAAAATATACATAGAAACTTTGAAGATTTGATGTTGTTTGAAATTGGTCCAGTTTTTCAAGGAAAGGAACCTGGAAAACAATCAACAATGATTGGTGCAATTAAAACTGGAAAACATTCAAGAAAGAATTGGATTGAAAAAGAAAGAAACTTTGATGTTTTTGATATAAAAAATGATGCTCTAAGAACTTTAAATGAGATCGGTATTGATTCTTTAAACATATCAGTTAGCAATAAAACAAAAAAATGGTACCATCCCGGAAGATCTGGGCAGATATCACTAGGATCTATTAATGGTCCGGAATTAGCATATTTTGGAGAAATTCATCCATTAATTGTGAAAAAATTAGATTTAAGAGTTGAAAGTGTATTAGGATTTGAAATTTTTTTAGACAATATTCCAAAAACAAGAAAAAAAATTAGAGAAACTAAACCACAATTTATTGTTTCAGATTATCAAAAAGTAGTAAGAGATTTTGCTTTTGCTATTGAAGAGAAATATAGTTCTGGAGAAATTATTAGCTTAGTTAAAAATATAGATAAAGAACTAATTAAGAGTGTAAAAATTTTTGATGTTTATCAAGGAGAAAATATTGAAAAAGGAAAAAAATCTATTGCTTTTAATGTAACTTTTGAACCAAAAGATAAAACGTTAAGTGAAGAAGACATTGAAAAAATAAGTAAGAAAATTATATCAACTGTTCAAGAAAAAACAGGCGCAACACTAAGATCCTAATGTCTAATAATGAAAATATTCGCAATTTTTCAATAATTGCGCACATTGATCACGGCAAATCTACACTAGCAGACCGTATAATTCATAAATGTGGTGGGTTAAGTGATAGAGAAATGAAATCCCAGGTACTTGACTCTATGGATATAGAGAGAGAAAGAGGAATAACAATTAAAGCTCAAACTGTTAAATTGTCATATAGAGCCAAAGATGGAAAAGATTATATATTAAATATAATTGATACCCCAGGACATGTTGATTTTGGCTATGAGGTAAGTCGTTCATTATCAGCATGTGAAGGATCTTTATTAATAGTAGATAGTACACAGGGGGTAGAAGCTCAAACTTTAGCTAATGTTTACCAAGCGTTAGAAATTAATCATGAGATCATTCCAATTTTAAATAAAATAGACTTGCCAGCTTCAGACGTTGAAAAAACTAAAAAAGAAATTGAAGATGTGGTGGGCATAGATACATCAAATGCAATTAAAGGTGTCGATGATATTTTGGAAGCAATTATAAATATTTTGCCACCGCCACAAGGTAAACAATCAGAGAAATTAAAGTCACTATTAGTTGACAGTTGGTATGATACCTATCTGGGAGTCGTTATTTTAGTCAGAATTATTGATGGTAAAATTAAAAAAAATATGAAAATTAAATTAATGTCAAACGATCAAGAGTATGTAATTGAAAAAGTAGGAGTTTTTACACCAAAGCCAATGGATATAGAAGAATTAAACTCAGGTGAGATTGGATTTATAATTGCTGGCATCAAAACTTTATCTGAAACAAAGGTTGGAGATACTATATGTGAAGCGTCTAACCCCATCGTAGAACCTTTGCCAGGATTTAAACCAAGTAAGCCAGTAGTTTTTTGTGGCCTCTTTCCAGTAGATAGTTCAGAATATCAAAAGCTAAAAGACGGTCTGGGAAAACTTAAACTTAATGATGCAAGCTTTTCCTATGAAGCAGAGTCTTCTACAGCGCTAGGTTTAGGTTTTAGGTGTGGTTTTCTTGGTTTGTTGCACTTAGAAATTATAACTGAAAGACTGGAGCGTGAGTTTGATGTTAATTTAATTGCTACTACTCCTGGCGTTATTTATAAAGTTCACAAGGTTAAAGGCGACGTTATAGACTTACAAAATCCTTCGAGTATGCCTGACCCTACACAGATTACTAAAATAGAAGAACCGTGGATTAGCGCAACTATTATTACTCCTGATAAATATTTGGGTTCCATCATAAAGATTTGTCAGGACAAAAGAGGAATTCAAACCAATCTTAGCTATTCTGGAAATAGAGCAGTTTTATCATACAATCTTCCATTAAATGAAGTCGTCTTTGATTTTAATGATAGATTAAAATCAGTTTCAAGTGGATATGCTAGTTTTGATTATGAAATTACAGGTCACAAGGAAGGTGATTTAGTTAAATTAGGAATTCTAGTTAATACTGAGCCAGTTGATGCTTTAGCGATGGTAATACATAAAGATTCCGCACAAAAGACTGGAAGACAAGTTTGTGAGAAATTAAAAGATCTTATTCCAAGACATAATTTTATGATTCCAATCCAAGCGGCTATAGGAGGAAAAATAGTGGCAAGAGAGTCGATAAAAGGATTTTCAAAAGATGTTCTTACGAAGATCCACGGCGGCGGAGCAGCTGATAGAAAAAAAAAGCTACTTAAAAAACAAAAAAAAGGAAAAGCTCGATCGAAACAGTTCGGTAGAGTTGAAATTCCCCAAGAAGCTTTTATTGGAGTTTTAAAAATAAATAAGGAAACTTAATGGAGAGATGGCCGAGCGGTTGAAGGCGCACGCTTGGAAAGTGTGTATACGAGCAATCGTATCGTGGGTTCGAATCCCACTCTCTCCGCCAACGACGCGGGTTCTAGAGCAGCGGCAGCATAACTTACTTTCTTACAATGGTGTCTTGTCGCACTGTTGTCGCAATCCAAAATAATTATTGGGAATAAATATCATAAACATCGTCATTGATGTAAGCATTGAAAGATATAGATCTTCTTTCTCCTTCCCCATAAAAAGGATATACCGAATGCATCAAATAATTTGGAAATAAATAAATTTTTCCAATTTCAGGTTTCTTAGTGATTGTTCCAAAGGATAAAAATTGTCTTGTACCATGCGTAAAGTTTATTCTACCATTTGCATTTGTAGCTTTTTCTTGTTTTGAAGCACCAAAATTATTTGGCAATTTTAAAAAACCGGCACCAGAAATGTGTCCATTGTGCCAATGGATAGGATTATATTCATTTTGAAATTGCCTAACTACCCAACACGAAATTAACTGAAACTTTGTTACTTTTTTATCGGTAAAGACCTCTACAAAGGCTTTTGTAATTTTATTCAAAAAATTCAGCAGTTCACCATCAATTATTTCTTTAGGCAACTTTATTTCTTGAGTAACTTGACCTGCCAAATACTTTCCCCAATCAAATTTTTTTGATTTGTTTTTATCTTTTATAACCTCATCAATAAAATTATTGATTTTATCTATTAAAGTTTTAGGAATATTTGTCGAACCTATGGCTGGTCCGAAAGGTCTTATTATATCTATTTTGCCTTCATTTTTCATGAGACGATCATGCTACCACTACCACAATTTGTGACAAGGTTTGAGTCAAGATTCCTGACTCACTGTTGTCACAATCCAATTCAATTATTGCAGTTATGTGGTTAAATAAGTGTTGGAAAGTGTGTATACGAGCAATCGTATCGTGGGTTCGAATCCCACTCTCTCCGCCATTTTAATATTAGCCCAACCTATACCATCCATCAAAAATCGAGTATTATAAAAATATGAAACGAAAGAGATCGTTGACTCAAACACAGTATGCAGAGTGTTATGTTAAAGTACTAACTTACGTTGCTCAAATTTTAGTAGGCGCTTTTTTTATTGCTGCACTTATTTTTCCTATATTCTAATATGAGATATGATAAAAATGGATTGCCTGTTAGAGAATACTATACAGAAGAACTAAAAAAATCTCCCGAGGAGAAAATAAAGGCACTAAGATATCAAAAATATTATACGGGAGGAGCAATTATTTTAATGTTTATAGTTCTTATCTGTATGTATTTAATTCTGAACTAAATTTTCGGGCACGCTATTTACATTCAACCACACCATTAATTCCTACTTTAACTTTAGTTTCCAAACCATATGCAGGAGTTTCATCAACATCCAACACCTCAATTTTTTTGTCTAATGTACTATAAGTTTTTGGTAAACAAAGTTCTTTAGCCTTAATTTCAAAGGCAGCTTTTAATTGATCCATAATTTTTTTTCCTCTTTTAGAGTTGGCTTCATATTGACTAATTCTTATCCATTTTCTTGCAACAATAGAAACATTACGAGTATCTTTTCCTGAAAAATCTTGAACCTGTGTATCTGTTTTGCTTTGGCAGGGAACACTTGATCCATCTACATTAATACATGTGCCTAAGCCATCCTGCTTACCTGCAATAAATTTACCTATAAATACTGTTCCATCTGGGTATGTAAAAGTTCCTTCACCGTGGCGTTTTCCATCCACAAATTCTCCTTCATATTTTTTACCATCCGGATAGTAAAGATGTCCCTCGCCATGCAATTTATCATTTTTAAATGTTCCAGAGTATTCTCTTCCATCGTTCCATAGTTTAGTTCCTTTTCCATGAACTTTACCATTTTTCCAATTTCCATAATATCTATCACCATTAGCCCAGAGAAAAGTTCCATACCCATCAGGTTTAAAATTTATAAATTCTCCAACATATTTTGAACCTCCGGGGTATATTGAAATTCCTTTAGCAATTTTTCCATTTTTAAACATTCCAGTATATTTATGTCCCGTTTCCGATTTATAGGTTCCCTTGCAATCTTTCCATTTACTAATATCTTCTCCTTGACATTTAAATACAGCTTCTTGTTCTTTCTTTAATTCTTCTTGAGCTTTTAAAATTTCTTTCTGTTCATTTTCAATTTTAGCTTTTTCTATCTTTTTCTTGTCCCAATCTCCTTTAACATCCAAGCAGCGAGTTATTCTTTTTGACTCTAATTTAAATATATCCATATCCATTCCACTTTGTTTAATATATTCGAGTTTAGTTACAGATTTAGATTTAGAGTTCAAAAAATATTGAAAATAAAGTTCTTTAGATTTTTCACTTTTTATTTTTTCACTTATAATTTTATTTTTTCCAATTGATTTTATTTTATCAGAAAAATTTTGAGTAACGCCATCTGGTCTTATTAACTCTACCTCAATAACGTTTTTTTCAAGATTGATTATATAGTTGCCTGTTATCGCATTACTTAATTTGCAGTTTTTAAAAAAGTAAGATTCTGCATAAGCATTATTTGAAAATAAGAGACCCAAAAAAATTATAGCAAGTGCTTTTTTCATTAAGAATACTCTTATAATATGTTGCCTTTTTTTAAATCAAAAGTTGATTTTAATTGAATCTTTTTTTCTATATAATAAACAGTGATTCTAAATTTAATTAAAAGGAGGTAAATTATGATGTGGTTAGCAGCAGCTGTAGTAGTAGTTTGGTACATGAATAAGTAGTTAAGAAATTCTTCTTACTCCTGTTACTTTTAAATTTGCGGTTTTGTAAATTCTGTCGATAGTTTTCTTGATAGACATAGTTACGGTTCTTTTAAAGGGGCCGTACGCATGGATTAGTTTTTTTCTTGAAATAGCAATTGCTACATGTGCTTTCCAAAAAATTAGGTCATTTTTTCGAACGTTTTCTAGTTCAATTTTTTTTGTAAAATACTTAATTTGATCTTTACTATCTCTTGGGCAATATTTGTTATTAAAATTAAAAAACAATTGTACAAGACCAGAACAATCAACTCCAGAGTAGTGTTTTCCTCCCCATATATATTTTGTCCCGGTAAATTTATTTATATCTTTAAATATATCTTTTGTTTTATATTTTATCTTTTTTAAATCTTTTTTCTTTATCCAATAATTATCAAATTTACAAAAGTTATATTTTTTTTCCTCAACTTTAATTTTAGAGCCGAAAGAAATTTTTTTTTTAATCTTATATTTTGAATTTGGTTTTGAGTATAGTTTTGCAAATAAATTAAATAGAAGGAAAGATTTTTTTTTTGATAAAACCTTTATAGCCATCGGTATTATTTTTTATTTCAATCCAGGGTCCCCTTTTTTTAATTACCTTAAAAGAATCTCCATATAAGAGTTGAGTTGCAAGCAGATTAGATTCTATACTTTTTTTTTTATATACGTTTATGACTGATAAATTGTTTCTCACTGTAACTTAAGTTTATTTCGAATAAACCACAGAAGAATTAAAGAAGGTATTACCATGACAGTTGTGATTACAAAAAATATACCCCAATCACCATTTAGCCAGTCAACCAATTCTCCTGATGAAGCGGCTAATGTTGTCCGACCGAGAGTACCTATTGAAGCAAGTAATGCATATTGAGTTGCTGTATACGTTCTATCTACCATCAATGAGATGAAGGCAACAAAAGCAACGGTAGCGAATGCAGCCGCAATATCAT
>LWDU01041165.1_pt1 | contig 14748 bp, 15 predicted proteins | sample 727161 | NCBI WGS metagenome assembly LWDU01 (sample SAMN04566230, study PRJNA314399) | hydrothermal vent metagenome | isolation source: deep sea hydrothermal plume seawater | place: Mexico: Gulf of California, Guaymas Basin | collected 2004-07-11 | reverse complement strand
ATGATTGTAAAAGTGCAGTTAATATAAATCCTGTTGTAATTCCTAAAAATCTATTTGAAGTCATTTTACTTAAAATGCTTCTCATTTTACTACCAGCTACTTTTTGAATTCCGTCACTCATCACTTTCATCCCATAGATGAAAAATCCAAGAGCCCCAATGAGCGTTAATAATTCAATTATTCCAAATTCCATATTTACAGATTTATTTTGGTTGCAAATTTATACTTTTTCTACTTTTTTTTTTAAAAAATCAACTAATTTTTGTATACCTTAATTAAACAGGAGAAATAAATTTCCCCAATTTGTATTTCTATTGTCAGAAGTTGCAAATCCATTATATTTTTTACTTTCATTTAGGGCTAACTCAAAATTGAAATCATTTTGATTTTGCGAATAGCAAATTCCTTTGCTCATAAAATTTGCTGCTAAATATTCTTGTTCTGTTTGCCCAGGGGTAGGAATAAAGATGGCTTTCTTTTCCAGCTTTGCTAAATCCATTACGGTTGAATATCCTGGGCGGCAAATAATTAGGTCTGATTGTAAAATAGCAGTGTTTAATTCCTTGGCATTTAGGTGTGATTGTATGCTTAAGCTGCCTATTTTCTCACTTGTATTAAGTTCTGGTTTTCCTAGTACAATTAATGATTTTTCTGTTCTGTTTTTTAGTGCATTTATTAATCCTTTTTCAAGGATCGTTCTTTGAGGTTCTGGCCCAGAAACTATTGCCAGAAAGTCATATTTTTTTTTGCTTTCTTGTTTTTCAAAACGAGATTGTGTTCCTATATATATAGTGTTGTTTGGCAAGGCATTTGGTTTGGATAAGCTGCCAGCCAAATTATTTTTTTCATCATCTATTATCCAACAAATATTGTATTTATTGATGTATTTATAATTAAAATTACGGATACTATTGCTAAAATAAGGGCTCTGTATTTGCAATTGATGGGTAATAAAAGCACAAGGTATGGTTTCAGAATAAAGTCCAAAACGATTGTCAGAAATTACCCCATCAATTTTATAATCAGTAATAATTTCAGAAAGTGTATTATTTTCTTTTCTGATATTCTGTAACAGCTTTGGAGTTTGCAAAAGCATACTTACACTCATGGGTAAATACTTAGGATATTTTATGTTGTATCCTGCAAAACGAATAATTTCTAATTGTGGAAATTCAGTGCTTAATAAATGCAATGGGCGTTCATCAGCAGCCAGTATTACTTCATAATTATTATCAATTAATGCATTGATAATAGGAATACATCTGGTAGCGTGCCCTATTCCCCAATTTAGTGGAGCTACTAAAATTCGTTTTTTTGCTTTCACAGGCCGAAAATACTTAAAACAAAGTATTTTTACATCAAAATAAAAGTTTTGGCAAAAAATAAGTTAAGAAAGTTCGCTCAGATGAAGGATTATCCTCATGTAGAAGAGCCAGAAATGGAGCTTTTAAAACAGGGGTATGCATTAAAAGGAAATTGGAAAAAGGAGTTCTTTAAAAATGACAATCCTTTGGTGTTGGAATTAGGTTGTGGTATGGGAGAATACAGTGTAGGCTTGGCTGAAAAATTTCCTGATAAAAACTTTTTGGGCATAGATATCAAAGGGGCAAGGATGTGGCAAGGTGCCATTGAATCACTTGAAAAAGGAATGAAAAATGTAGGCTTTTTGCGTATCCGTATTGATTGGATAGAAAAATGCTTTGCTGAAAATGAAGTGGATGAAATCTGGATTACTTTTCCCGACCCTCAACTTAAAAAAAGAAGAGGAACAAAACGACTAACACACCCTGATTTTTTACATAGGTATAATAATATTTTAAAGCAAGAAGGACGGATACATTTAAAAACAGACAGTCAATTTTTGCATGGTTTTACTTTAGGGGTCATTGTTGCTGCAGCTCATATTTTAGAAGATAGTACGAATGATTTATACAATGATGCGATTAAAAGAGAGCACATGGAAATCAAAACCCATTACGAACAAATTTACTTGGATAAAGGTTTGCCGATTACTTATTTGAGATTTAGCTTAAAAAATTAATGAAAGACAATTTCTTCCATAAAGTATATACTATTGTTTGCCAAATCCCTAAAGGAAAGGTAAGTACTTATGGTGCAATAGGCAAGTATTTAGGCAGCGCAAAATCAGCTCGTATGGTAGGCTGGGCACTTAACAAATGTCCCAATGATGTGCCAGCACATAGGGTTGTAAATCAAAAAGGACTATTAACAGGAAAAGTGCATTTTGAGGGCATTACCCTTATGCAACAATTGTTGGAAAATGAAGGGCTTGTTATTGAAAACAATCAAATTATTGATTTAGAAAAACATTTATGGAGTTTTTGAAAGAGTTATTCTAAGTCTAAATTTTAGTATTTCTTTTCACAAAAATCTACTATCTAAAATCTTATTACTAACATCTAACTTCCTATCTTTGCACTCATAAACCTTACAATGAAGTTGACCAAAGACCAAATAGAAAAAGCATTATCAACCATTAGTTTGCCTAATGCAGAGGAGAACATTATGGATAGTGGCGCTATAAAAAATATTCAAATTTTTGGAACAGATATTGAACTAGATGTAGAGATTAAAAATCCTACTTTACAGTACAAAAAAAAGGTAGAGGTGGATTGCATGAAAGCTATTCATAATCATGCTTTTGAAAAATCCAAAGTTAAAGTTAATCTTATTATAAATGCACCTGTAAAGGAAAAGCAAATAAAAGGAAATCCTATTCCGGGGGTTAAAAATATAGTAGCTGTTTCTTCTGGTAAAGGAGGGGTGGGAAAATCAACTATTGCCGCCAACTTAGCAGTTGGTTTATCCGATTTAGGCTATAAGGTTGGGGTAATTGATGCTGACATTTACGGTCCTTCCATGCACATCATGTTTGGTTTGGAAGGAGCAACACCTTCTGCTGTTGAGGTAGATGGAAAATCAAAAATAAAACCTTTGGAAAATTATGGTGTAAAATTGCTTTCTATCGGATTTTTTGCCCAATCACAACAGGCGGTTGTTTGGAGGGGGCCTATGGCTTCCAAGGCACTTAACCAATTATTGTGGGATACTCATTGGGGTGAATTGGATTATTTGATAGTGGATTTACCTCCTGGCACAGGCGATATTCATTTATCATTGGTGCAATCCATTCCGTTAACCGGAGCTGTAGTAGTAAGTACACCACAAAATATTGCTTTGGCAGATGCCAAGAAAGGGATAAACATGTTCCGTATGGATAGTATTGATGTGCCTGTTTTAGGAATAGTTGAAAACATGGCTTATTTTACGCCAGAAGAATTACCAAACAATAAATATTATATTTTTGGAAAGGAAGGAGCGAAAGGTTTGGCAGAGCAAATGCAAATTGATTTGTTAGCTGAAATTCCAATTGTACAATCACTAAGGGAAGCTGCTGATGCGGGTAGGCCGGCTGTACTGCAAGAGACTACTTCTATTGCTATTGAATTATTAAAAATGGCTAAAAATGTTGTAAAGGCTATTGAAAAAAGAAATACTACTTTAGCGCCTACTAAAGCGGTAGAATTAACAAACTCAAAAGGGTGCTCAACTAAATAAAATACAATGGGAATTATTACAGATCAAACAATATTGAGTAGAATTGCAGTTGCTCTTCAAGAAATCAGACCTTTTTTAGAAGCTGATGGTGGGGATATTAATTTTATTGAGCTTACTGATACCTGGGTAGTAAAAGTAAAGTTGATTGGCGCATGTAGTAGTTGTAATATTAGCATGATGACCTTAAAAAATGGTGTTGAGATGGCGGTAAAGCGTGCCGTTCCTGAAGTTAAAGAGGTTATTGAAATCTCATCTTTATAATTCTACCCTTATTTTCTTAGTTTTACTATAGTAGGTTTATTGCTATTTAGAATAAATATAAATTATTAGAATTATTTTTGTTCACTATGTTCCTTAGGTTGAAAAATATAAATTTGCGCCCTAAAATTGAATATACATTTAACATGATTCGAATTCATAATTTTAAAAGCTGCATTTTACTAATTGCAGTCTTCTTCACTTTCTCCTTTCAATCTCTCGCTCAGCCTGATGGCGCACAAATCTTTAAAGCAAACTGTACAGCTTGCCATACTATTGGTGGAGGAAGATTAATTGGTCCTGATTTAGCGGGGGTAACTAAAAAAAGAAAAGCAGATTGGTTAAAGCAATGGATTAATAGTTCGTCTGATTTTATTGCCTCAGGTGATGCTGATGCAATAGCAATTTATGAAGAATATAATAAAGTTGCAATGACATCTTTCTATTTTTCGGATGAAGATATGGAGGCTTTATTGGGGTATTTGGAAACCCCTCCTGTTGAAGAAGTTAAAGTTGCTGTCGCTACAGACGCAACTCAAGATGAAGGAATGAAGAGTTCAACAAAGATGATGATTGTTGCTTTAGTCTTATTGATATTAGTATTTCTTCTAACTTCAATAAAAAATAGCTTAAAAGAAAGTTTGGGGCAAGAAACCAAAACTGTTTCCGAAACTGTAATTGCACAGACCAATGCATTCTTAGCAAACAATATCAATAAATTATTTGTTGGTCTTTTTATAATGATTGTAGTGTTAAAATTTGTTTTTGATACTTTAATGGGTATTGGGGTTACTACTAGCTATCAGCCAGAACAACCTATCACATTTTCACATAAAATACATGCAGGTGATAATAGTATAGATTGTAATTATTGCCACTCTTCAGCTCGTTCGTCCAAAACTTCAGGAATTCCTTCTGCTAATGTTTGTATGAATTGTCACACTAACATTACTTCAGGAACAGCAACAGGAACAGCTGAAATTCAAAAAATATATGATGCAATTGGATACGATCCTGAAACCAGAACTTATATTGAAGGATATGAGCAAAAACCAATTGAATGGATTAAAGTTCACAACCTACCAGATTTGGCATATTTTAATCACTCTCAGCATGTTACTGTTGGCGGATTAGAGTGTCAACAATGTCATGGAAATATGGAAGAAAAAACAGTTGGTCAAGTAGCTACCATGCAAGAGCTTAACAATATTTCATTTAATAAAGAGAACGGGATTGAATTTGAGCACGCTACTTTAACAATGGGTTTTTGTGTTGATTGCCACAGACAATCTGAAGTAAAAATGGACGGAAATGATTACTATACAAGCATGCATGAAAAAATGAAGGAAAAATATGCTGGGGAGAAAATTACGGTTGAAAAAATGGGTGGCTTGGAATGTGGTAAGTGCCATTATTAAAAAAAATAGGTAGATTTTAATTTCTATATAAAATGACAAAAGCAAAAAAATATTGGAAAGGTTTAGCTGAGCTAAATGACAATCCCTTAGTTGAAAAGCTAAAACAAAATGAATTTGTTGAAGAGATCCCTGTTGATGAGTTTTTAGGAGATAAGGAACTTTCTGCAACCTCTACATCAAGAAGAGATTTCTTAAAGTTTTTAGGATTCAGCACAGCTGCAGCAACTTTAGCAGCCTGTGAAACCCCTATTAATAAAGTAATTCCTTACGTAATTAAGCCAGAAGAAATCACCCCTGGTGTTGCTAACTATTATGCAACTACTATGTATGACGGGCACGATTACGCATCTGTTTTAGTTAAAACTAGAGAGGGTCGTCCTATCAAGATTGATTCAAATAAATCAGCAACTAACGCAAGAATTCAAGCATCTATTCTTTCCCTTTATGATTCAGGAAGATTAAAAAACCCAATGAAAGATGGAGTAGATACAGATTGGAATACTGCTGATGCTGAAATTATTACAAAATTAAATGAGATAAAAAACAATGGGGGCACAATTGCTATATTATCTTCTACTATTATTTCCCCTTCAACTAAGCGATTAATCGCTGAATTTTCATCTGCTTACGGTAATGTAAGGCACATTCAAATGGATGCGGTTTCTTACAGTGGGCTGTTAGATGCCAACGAGGCATCATTTGGAGTGAGAGTTTTACCTACTTATAATTTTGATAAAGCAAAAGTTATTGTTTCATTTGGAGCTGACTTTTTAGGGAATTGGTTAAATGCTGATTATGCTAAGCAGTATGTTATTGCGAGAAATCCTAAAAACGGAGAAATGGCTAAGCATTATCAACTAGAATCTATTTTAAGTCTTACAGGATCTAATGCCGATAATAGAATTCAGATTAAACCTTCTGAACAAAAAGGATTATTATCTAATTTGTTTAACGCTTTAAATGGAGCGACTGCTGATCATAGAATTGAAAAATTAGCTACTGACCTTAAAAATAATACAGGAAAATCCATTGTTGTTTGTAATAGTAATGATACTGAGGTTCAAACTTTAGTAAATGCTATTAATAATAAACTTGGGAATTATGAGAATACGATATCACTTTCTAATCCTTCTTATTTAAAGCAAGGAAACGATGTAGATGTTGCTATGCTTATTAAAGAAATGAATGCAGGAAAGATTGATGCATTAATTACCTATAGTGTAAATCCTTCATATACTTTGCAAAATGCTGAAGCTTATAATTCAGGACTTGCAAAAGTTGGCTTAACAATTACTACTTCATTATATAATGATGAATCAGCTCAAAAAATGATGTATGCTTGTCCTGATAATCATTACTTAGAAAGTTGGGGAGATGCAAATCCATCAAATGGAATTTACACATTAATGCAACCTACTATTGCTCCTTTATTTAAAGGAAGACAATTCCAAGAAAGCATAATGACTTGGATGGGTAATTCTGATTATCACACTTATCTGCAAAATTTCTATACTGATATTGATTGGAATCAATCATTACATGATGGATATTTTACAAAAAATCAATTAGCAGCTAAGGTTACTTTGTTTGCGGCTAATGTTCCTTCATTTGATGTATTAAAATCAGAGGAGATAGAATTTGAGATGTATGAGAAAATTTCAATGGGTGATGGTACTCAAGCTAATAATCCTTGGTTACAAGAATTGCCTGATCCGCTTTCAAGAGCGTGTTGGGATAATTATTTAACTATGTCAGCAGCTACTGCAGCTGATTTAGGAATTACCAACGAGAATGTGTCTAATGGGGCCTTAAATGGTAATATGGTAAATATTACGGTTAATGCAAAAACACTTAAAAATGTACCAGTGATGATTCATCCTGGGCAGGCAAATGATACAGTTGCATTAGCTGTTGGTTACGGAAGAACAGCTGCAGGAAAATGTGGTGACGGAATAGGATTTAATGCTTTTTCGTTAGGAAATGGAAATGCAAAAATTGAAGTTGTTGGTGGGGAATATGAATTTGCAGCTACTCAATTGCATCACACTATGATGGGTAGAGAGATCGTAAAAGAAACTACTTTAGAAGATTTTATTAAAAATCCTTATTCAGGAAATAAGCAAGTAACCTATGCTACTCATAACGGAGACAAGCCAGCAGATCAGGTTACGCTTTGGGATGAACACGATCATTCAACTGGGCATTTTTGGAATATGTCCATTGACTTAACATCTTGTATTGGATGTTCAGCCTGTGTTGTTTCTTGTCATGCTGAAAATAATGTTCCAGTTGTAGGAAAAGAAGAGGTGAGAAAAAGTAGAGATATGCACTGGTTGCGTATTGACCGATACTTCTCATCTGATATGACAAAAGAATTATCCAAAGAAGAAAAAACATCTGCTATTGATATGTATTCTGAAATGGAAGAGCCATCAGGAAATCCTGAAGTAGTATTCCAACCTGTTATGTGTCAACATTGTAATCACGCTCCTTGTGAAACAGTTTGTCCTGTTGCGGCAACTTCACATGGTTCTGAAGGGCAAAACCACATGGCTTACAACAGATGTGTGGGAACAAGATATTGCGCAAATAACTGTCCTTATAAAGTAAGACGTTTTAACTGGTTTCAATATTCTGATAACGATAAGTTTGATTTCAATATGAATGATGACTATGGTAAGATGGTGTTGAATCCTGATGTTGTGGTTCGTTCAAGAGGGGTAATTGAAAAATGTTCAATGTGTATTCAGAAGATACAAGAAATTAAATTAGATGCTAAAAACGCAGGCACAAGAGTGAGAGATGAAGATGCGCAAACAGCTTGCTCATCAGCTTGTCCTACTAATGCAATTGTGTTTGGTGATGTAAATGATGAAACACATGAAGTGCAATCTCTTAAGAAAGAAGAAAGAGCCTATACATTACTAGAACACTTAAATACTGCTCCATCAGTGTTCTATCAAACAAAAATTAGAAATAAAGCTTAATATCCGTTAATTCTTGGGAATAAAACTTACCATGACATCACAAAAGATATAGCAAGACCAGTGGAAGGGAAAGCCAATAAATATTGGTGGATATTATTTTCATTGTCATTAGTGCTATTCATTTGGGGGATACTTTGTATGGCATACACAATTGGTACTGGTATTGGTGCTTGGGGATTGAATAAAACTGTAAACTGGGCTTGGGATATCACCAACTTTGTATGGTGGATTGGTATTGGGCATGCAGGGACATTAATTTCGGCTGTACTTTTATTATTCCGTCAAAAATGGAGAATGTCCATTAACCGTTCTGCTGAAGCAATGACTATTTTTGGTGTAACTCAAGCAGCACTTTTCCCATTGATTCACATGGGCCGTCCTTGGTTAGCGTATTACGTATTTCCTATTCCAAATCAGTTTGGATCTCTTTGGGTAAACTTTAATTCTCCACTACTTTGGGACGTATTTGCTATTTCTACTTACTTTTCTGTATCAGTAGTCTTTTGGTATATTGGCTTAATTCCTGATTTTGCTATGATAAGAGATAGAATGAGCGCAACAATTTCTCCAATGAAAAAGAAATTATATTCATTCCTTTCCTTTGGATGGAGCGGTAAAGCAAAACATTGGCAAAGATTTGAAGAAGTTTCATTAGTGTTGGCAGGATTGGCAACTCCGCTTGTTTTTTCTGTTCACTCTATTGTATCTATGGACTTTGCAACTTCAATTGTGCCAGGATGGCACACTACCATTTTTCCTCCATACTTTGTGCTAGGCGCATTATTTTCCGGTTTTGCTATGGTAGAAACTTTGCTTATTATCATGAGAAAAGTGGTAAGCTTAGAATCTTATATTACTATAAAGCATATTGAGTATATGAATGTGATTATCTTACTTACAGGTTCGCTTGTAGGTACCGCTTATATTACAGAGCTATTTATGTCATGGTATTCAGGAGTAGAATTTGAACAATATGCTTTCTTAAATAGAGCAACTGGTCCTTACTGGTGGGCTTATGCTATTATGATGACTTGTAATGTGCTAACGCCACAACTGTATTGGATCACAAAAATTAGAACTTCTTTTGTTGCAACATTTATCTTGTCAATATTTATAAATATTGGAATGTGGTTTGAGCGTTTTGTAATTATTGTTACTTCTTTGCATAGAGATTATTTGCCATCTGCATGGACAATGTTCTCTCCATCTTTTGTTGATATTGGAATTTTCTTAGGTACAATAGGATTCTTTTTCACCTTATTTCTATTATACTCTAGAACATTTCCAGTGATTGCACAAGCTGAATTAAAATCTATTCTTAAATTGTCAGGATCGGAATATAAAAACAAGAAATAATGAGTAAAAAAACACTATACGGAATTTTTGATTGCGAGCAAGTTTTATTAGCCTCAGCAAAAGAAATTCGTGCAAACAAAATTGAGATTAAAGAAGTTTACTCTCCTTTCCCAATTCATGGTTTGGACAAAGCATTAGGCCTTAAAGAAACAAGAATGGCAATTACTGCTTTTATATATGGTTGTATAGGGTTGTCTTTAGGCGCATTAATGATTTATAATATCATGATTGTAGATTGGCCACAAAATATAGGCGGTAAACCAAATTGGACTTTTTACCATAATATGCCAGCATTTGTTCCTATTTTGTTTGAATGTACGGTGCTGTTTGCAGCTCACCTTATGTCAATTACTTATTTAATCAGATGTGGATTATTTCCAGGAGGAGAATCCGATAGTCCCGACCCAAGAACTACTGATGATAAATTTTTAATGGAGATTGTAGTAGAGGGAGATTTGGCTGCAGCAAAAGCAATGCTTAAAAAAACTGGAGCTACTGAAATTAACGAAAAAGACGCATAATTATGAATAAATTAATCTTAAAATTAGCCCTTATTTCATTAGTAGTATTCTTCTCTTCTTGTGGAGGTGATTCTGATCCAGGATATGAATTTATGCCTAATATGTATCGTTCGCCATCTTTGGAAACTTATGGAGAAAATACAATTAATGGAATGAATGCTCAACTTCCAGTTGAAGGAACAATTGCCAGAGGACATCTTTTAACCTTTAATTATGATGGAACTCTAGAAGGATATTTAGCAGCAGGAAATACGACCGTTAATCCTATTCAGGATAACAAGAAAACACGCACTGAAGGTAAAGCTCTTTATGGAATGTTCTGCGAACATTGTCATGGAGAAACAGGCACTGGTGATGGTACTATTAAACATGCAATTTATTCTGCAGTACCTCATTATAATGATGAGAAATTATTAAGAAGAGCTGGTGTGCCAATGAACGAATTAAAACCAGGACATATGTTTCATGCAATTACTTATGGCCTAAATGCTATGGGTCCTCATGCTTCTCAAGTTACAGAAGAAGAAAGATGGCTAATTGTAAATTATGTTCAACAAGAGTTGCAAAATTCAGGTAAATAAAAAATACATATAGAATGTTTACAATAAATAAAAAAGCAAAGAATTTCTCAATGGCACTTATGGCTATTGGACTTATTGCATTGACTTACGGATTTTGGACTGATACCCACAGGGCTTGGCCAAGTTTACTCTTTAATAATTACTTTTTCATAGGGATTGCAGTATTTGGCGTATTCTTTGTTGCACTACAATATGTAGCTGAAGCTGGTTGGTCAATTGTACTAAAAAGAGTTCCTGAAGCAATAATGGGTGCATTGCCGGTATTTAGCATAATTATGTTACTAATTATGGTAGCTGCCATTATGCATTGGAATCATATTTACCATTGGTTACATGAAGGTATTATGGATCCTACAAGTGAACATTATGATAAAATTCTTGCTGGTAAGGAAGCATATTTAAATGCTACTTTCTTTATTACAAGAACAGTTTTTTACTTATTAGTGTGGAACTATTTTGCGAAAAAATTAAGAAATTTATCAGTATTAGAAGATCAACAAGGAGGAACAGCTATTCATTTTAAAGGAGTTCGCACTTCAGCATGGTTCATGGTATTTTTTGCCGTAACGTCTGCAATGGCTTCTTGGGATTGGATTATGTCAATTGACCCGCATTGGTTTTCTACAATTTTTGGATGGTATGTTTTTGCGGAATGGAGTGCAATTGGTTTTACTACGGTTTTATTATTTACACTATATTTAAAAAGACAAGGATATTTACAAGATGTAAATGAGAATCATATTCATGATTTAGGAAAATGGGTTTTTGCCTTTTCATTGGTATGGACTTATATTTGGTTCTCGCAATTTATGCTTATTTGGTATGCTAATATCCCTGAGGAAGTCACCTATTTTACAGCTCGATTAGAAGTAGAAAATTATAAATTTTTATTTTGGTTCAGTATGATTATTAATTTTGTTGCACCTATTATTTTACTTATGAGTAGAGATGCAAAAAGAAATAATGGAAGGTTAATTTTTGTGAGTTGTATAATCCTTTTAGGACATTGGCTAAACTCGTATTTATTGGTTACACCTGGCACTTTAGGTACACATGGTCATATTGGATTTACTGAAATTGGAATGGGATTAGGTTTTGCTGGACTGTTTATTTATTTAGTATTAAATGCACTAACTAAACAGCCTTTAGAAACTAAAAATCATCCTTTCTTAGATGAAAGCAAACATTTACATACGTAAGATTGTATTGTTAATATATTTTAAAGGGTCAGATTAATTTGACCCTTTTTTTATACTTACTTTTGCTAAAACATGTCAGAAGACTACAATATAGAAGACGAACAGGTAAATGAGGAGCTTGAGACCGAACAAGTGCTAAGGCCAAAGCAGTTTGAAGACTTTGAAGGGCAAGAAAAAATTATTGATAATCTGAAAGTGTTTATTCAGGCAGCAAAACAAAGAGAGGAAGCTTTGGATCATGTGCTACTGCACGGCCCTCCTGGGCTAGGGAAAACTACTTTGGCTAATATTATTGCGAATGAGTTAGGGGTAAATATTAAAACAACTTCTGGACCTGTATTGGACAAACCAGGAGACTTAGCTGGCTTGCTGACTAATTTGGAAGATAGAGATGTTTTATTTATTGATGAGATACACAGGTTAAATCCTATTGTTGAGGAATATTTATATTCTGCTATGGAGGATTATCAAATTGATATTATGATTGAGTCAGGACCAAATGCGCGTACTGTTCAGATTAAGACAAATCCATTTACTTTAATTGGGGCTACTACTCGTTCAGGGTTATTAACTGCACCACTCAGGGCTCGTTTTGGCATTAACTTTCGTTTGGAATATTATATGACAGATGTGCTTTCTAAAATTATCAACCGATCTTCCTCAATATTAGATGTAAGTATTGCTAAGGATGCTGCTGCTGAAATTGCTGGTAGGAGCAGAGGAACACCTAGAATTGCGAATGCATTACTTAGGCGTGTTCGTGATTTTGCTCAAATAAAAGGGGACGGGAGTATTGATAAAAAAATTACTAAATATTCTCTAACGGCACTTAATGTAGATGAACATGGTTTGGATGAAATGGATAATCGAATTTTGACCACTATTATTGATAAATTTAAAGGAGGACCTGTTGGTTTGACTACTATTGCTACTGCTGTTGGCGAGCAATCAGGTACCATTGAAGAAGTATACGAACCTTTTCTTATAATGGAAGGTTATTTAATGCGTACGCCAAGAGGAAGGCAAGCTACAGATTTAGCATTTAAACATTTAGGAAAAACAAAATCAGCTGATCAAGGAAATCTGTTTTAGGATATTTGATCAAAGACTTCTAAGATTGTATTTTTGTATTGAGAAAATGTGGTGAGTGCCCATATTTTTAAGCTAATTCCTTCTTTATTGTTAAGCCAAGTCGCACATTTATGTAATTCTTTTCTGAATAGTTTTTTGTCAAAACTTACTTTACCAAGTATCTTTTTACTGAATTCTAACATAGTTTTTAATGTTTATAATTACAATAACCACAATTTCAATAATTTATTGTTTTGCACCCCAACTATATGCATTGTTTTGCAAACCACTGAGTGTTAATACTCGATCAATTACAGTGGCAGCAAGGGCTTCAAAAGTTTTTGGCTTGCTGTAAAAAGATGGAGTTGCAGGGCAGATGATTCCTCCAGCTTCAGTGATTGTTTTCATATTATTAATATGAATCAAACTTAGTGGAGTTTCTCTTGCAACAATAATTAACCGTCTTCTTTCTTTTAAGATAACATCAGCTGCTCTTGTAGTCAAATCATTACTAATTCCTGCAGCAATCCTCCCCATAGTCCCCATTGATGATGGGCATATAATCATAGTGCAAAAATTAGCAGATCCTGAGGCAAAAGGTGCCATAAAATCCATTTTATCATAAAAAGCAAAAGAGTATTTCTTATAATCTGAATTGTCTAGTTCTGTCTCCCATACTAATTTTGCATTGTCGGACATTAATACACCAACTTCAGCTATTTGTGCTTCTAATTGAACTAATTTATCAAAAAGTACTTTTGCGTAAATAGCCCCACTAGCCCCTGTTACTGCTACTATTAGTTTGTGTTTATTGTTCATTAGAAATTGTAATGTAATGCAAAACTAAGTACGGTATTATACTGTCCTTTATAGGAATAATAGAATTACTAATTCTACTGTTCAGGATTATTTTTTTGCTTAAATGATAATTAATTCCTGCGAATATTCCAAAGTCATATTTTTCAAAAGAAGGGTCTATTTCAATTTCAGAAAAGTAATCATTCATTTTAGAGCTCATAATAAATGCAGGTAAAATTCCAAGTTCGACTCCAAGACTCTCTTTTTGTTGCAGATTAATACTTATTGGTACTTCCACGTAAGAAAGTGTAATTTCTTCTGTAAATGGATGTTTATGAAGATTAGGATTTCTACTTCCTTTTTCAATGTAGGTTATTTCTAGCTGAACCTTTAAGTTCTCCTTTATTTTTAAGTTGGTATATACCCCAGCTAGCAAGCCAATTTTATTAAACCCACCCAACATATCTCCAGCCACTTGGCTTGTGCTAGCTCCAGCTATTATTCCTCCATCAAAATTTTGTGCTTGGATGCTTATTGTAAGAAATCCACAAAAAAGCAGTATTGCAAATTTCTTTAGCATATTATCTTAAACTAACTCCTAATCCTAAAGTAGCTGTTGGGTATTCAGCAAATGTGTAATCTGCCTGTATTGTAATAAGAGTGATATTTAATCTTAATCCAATATTTGCTCTTAAATTCTTATTACTTTCAAAAGCTACTTCTATTTTTTCGTTAAATTGAACTCCCCCTAAATCAAAATTTGCATCTGCAGCAAAAGTTGTAGTTGATGAATTGTATCCTACACCAGCATATCCAGTAAGCATTAATAATTTTTTAGAAGCAATTAAATTAATTGTAGTAGCCTTGGTGTTTAAGGAAACTTCTTGTCCAGATATTTTCAGTTCTGTATTAAGAGTTGTATAACCCCCTTGCAAAGAAAGACTCATTGGGATAGCATCTCCAATTGCAGGAATCCATTG
>LWDU01036951.1_pt1 | contig 14752 bp, 12 predicted proteins | sample 727161 | NCBI WGS metagenome assembly LWDU01 (sample SAMN04566230, study PRJNA314399) | hydrothermal vent metagenome | isolation source: deep sea hydrothermal plume seawater | place: Mexico: Gulf of California, Guaymas Basin | collected 2004-07-11 | reverse complement strand
TACTGGAAAGGGTATCGAAGGAAAAACCCTTTTCTTTCCCGCCCCCTGACAAGAGTGGCACCGACGAATTGGGGCTATCTGCACCCCTTCTGAAATAATAAAAGTGCCCGCAATTGGTGAGGAATACTCGTGGAACTGCAATCCTTTGACCGCAATAACCTCATTTTCAAGTATTCAGAATCTCCTGAACGATCCGGCTCTCCCGTTCATTGGTCAAGGACTGGTCTCTTCCGTTGTATGTAAACTGAAGATTCTCGTGATCAATGCCGAAAAGATGAAGAACTGTCGCTTGATAATCATTGGGGGTCACCCGATCCGCCACGACCTTATGACCGAATTCATCGGTCTTACCGTAGGTCATTCCACCCCGCACCCCACCGCCCGCCAGCCAACAGCTGAAACCCTGTCCATTGTGATCCCGTCCGGATTTTTCGGCTGGACCATGATTTTCCGTTACCGGGAGCCGACCGATTTCGCCCCCCCAATGAACGAGGGTAGAATCGAGAAGACCTCTTGACTTCAAATCCTTCACTAAAGCGGCAGCAGGTTGATCGGTTCGGAGACACACGGCAGGGAGAGTTTTTTGAATACTATTGTGGTTGTCCCATGGTTGCCCTCCTAAAAAAATCTGAACAAACCGAACTCCCCGTTCAACCAACCGTCGGGCGATCAGGCAACGTGTGCCATAATCCCGAGTAGCTGAATCATCAAGACCATAAAGCTTTTTCGTGGCCTCAGACTCGCCGGAAATGTCTAGAGCCTCCATCGCGGCAGTCTGCATATTCGCCGCTAATTCGTAACTTTGAATCCTGGCCTCCAGATCAGCTTCTCCGGTATGTTTCTCAAGGTGGGTCTGATTCAAGGATCGTAGAAACGAAAGGTTCTGCCTCTGCAACTCACCCTGTAGATGTTTCGGCGGGGTCAGATTCAGAATGCGTGGACTTTTAGGGCGAAGCACTGTTCCCTGATACAATGGCGGCATCCACCCATTGGACCAGTTATGCACTCCATCCACCGGATGCCCCCCCGGGTCACTGAGGACCATATAGGCCGGAAGATTCTGATTTTCCGTCCCCAATGCGTAGGTTAACCATGAACCCAGGGTCGGACGACCGGTGACCGCAGGAATGCCAGAATGCCAATAGCGGATGGAGACTTCGTGCCCATTGAAACCGGTATGCATGGACCGAATCAGGCACAGGTCGTCGACGATACTCGAAGTATGCGGTAGCAGTTCCGAAATTTCGGTGCCACATTGGCCATGGGCTTTAAATTTCCATGGACTGCCCATCAACGTTTTGCTGGCACGATTAAAGAAACTGTATTGGATATCTCCCGAGTATTGCTCACCACTGCGTTTAAGCAATTCCGGTTTGGGATCTGTTAGATCCATATGAGAAGGGCCGCCATGCATAAACAGGGAAATCATAGCCCGCGCCTTGGGTTCCCTGTTTGAAACTTTCGGTTTGGTATCAAAAAACTCTGCTGGCTTCGGTTTTCGGGTCGCCTCGGCAATCAGTCGATCCTGCATCAGCATGGAGGCCAATGCAATTTGACCAATGCCCATCGCGTTTCGGGCCAGATACTCGCGTCGGGATATACCGTGTGGATTCATAACTTGAAATTAGTCAACGTATAGGAATTCATTGGAGTTAATCAGTGCCTGACAAAGATTGGACATCACAGATTCAAGCAGCTCCGATTGTTTATTTTCGATAGGTTCCCTGATGATGTGCTTTAACTGATCCGAGATAAATTCAAGCGCTGAAGAAAGTTCACCGGAAGTCACCGGTCGGCAATACGCCAACTCCCAGGCCCGGGCAACAGTTTCTGGCAAGTCTCGAAGGGCGCTTGCACCTAAGGCATCATGCTTGAATTCAGGTTGCCACAGCACTTCAGGAAATGGAAAAACGGTGATTTCCTTCATAGCCCGTGTTGCCATACTTTTTGCCTGTCCTAAAACAAAGTCACTGTTCATCATCAGAAGCGACTGAGGCGCCACAGTTGAATTGATTCTGCGGTTACAGTTCACCTCCATCACCGGCGCATCAAAGGCAGTCAATATTGCCAATGGACGACTGCGTTGAACTTGCACATATAGGCTGCGCCTACTTGGATTGCCCGCTTCAACAATCTGCCCCGCGTCGTCCGATTTAACCGCCACGGGCTTTCCGTAGAGAGTATTCTTTAAACCGCCGGCTGCAGACAATATTCGATCCCGCAACGCCTCACCATCCAAGCGCCTCACCGGCATCTTCCAGTAAAGAAGATTGGCAGGATCCACTTGATTACCCGGCGCGGCATTTCGGGATGACTGTCGGTAAACTGTCGATAACATGATGACCCGATGCAGATGTTTCAGGCTCCAATTACTATTCACCATTTTATCGGCTAACCAATCGAGCACTTCGGGATGAGTCGGTTTTTCACCCAGGGCACCGAAATCCCCCGGAGTTCCGACTAACCCCCGGCCAAAATGATGCAGCCAGATTCGATTGACGATCACTCTTGCAGTCAGGGGATGCTTACCACTGACAAGCCACCGGGCAAATGCGAGCCGTCGTCCAGAGGTTTTTAGATCAGAACTATTTTCAGGGAAGACGACCGATTTCAGAGAAGGAGAAGTAATAGCCAGTCCGGCGGGACTGACTATTTCTTTCGGTTGTTTTGGATCACCTCGGTAAAAGACTCGGGTGACCGGGAGTACATCAGGTTGTTCAGTCACAACCCGGAGAAACTCTTCAACCGGTTTCCTGGAACGAATCCTGCCGATCTGTTCATCGTATTTCTTCAACTCATCTGCTGCTTTCTGGTTGTATTGGTATAGGTTTCCCGAAGTAATCAGAATATTGGGATGTTTCTTCAACAAGTTCTTTTGATTTCCAGTTCGCTCTTTACCGGAAGCTTGATAAGCAGCGCGCAGCTCACTGATCAGCGGCTCTTTATACTTAGAAAGCTCCTTGTCTAAAGCTTCAGCCATATAAGTTGCTAGTTTCTTTTTCTTCTCGGACGACACGACCCCAGCCTCTTTCTCAATGTCCTGTGCCTTCTTCTTTTCCTCATCAGTATAGAGAGAAACCCGGCGCTCAATGGGGGTTCTCCAACGATCCCCTGAGAGCGCAGGTTCGAAAACCGCCCGAAGTTGATAATAATCCTTTTGAGAAATTGGATCATAACGATGGTCATGACATTGCGCGCAACCGACAGTCAAGCCGAGCAATGAGGATGAAACAATTTTAAGCGAATCGGCAATCATGTGGTTTCTACCCACTTCATCCCCGGCACCGCTTCCCGTTCCATCCGCAGCCATTCGGTGCCCAGCGTTCCCCATATTGCGGGGATGCGAGCAATCTATTCACCAATCGTTCGTAGGCATCAGGTGAAGATTCAGCTAGAAACTTTTGTATCTCTTCAGTAGATGGAGGCAACCCGACTAGATCAAAATACACCCGTTTCATCAGAGTCAACTTTGAGGCATGCGGTGAAAAAGTAAGATCCTTCAAATGCATGGATTTCAACAGTAATGCATCGACCGGGGTCCGGACTTGGGCATGGTCGGAATAAGGAATCTGCTCGGGTCGCTTCACTGATTGAAAAGACCAGAACGCCCTTTCTTCCTCAGTGATTCTCAGACCGGGATCTATGGATTCCGGCTCGGGGCGGGCGGTTTTTGCTCCCTGACGAATCCATTTTTCGATGATCGAAATCTCTTCATCGGTCAGGGTTTCCCCTTGGGGTGGCATCTCCTTATCACGTAATCGCTGCAGCAAAAGGCTGCCCTCCGTATTTCCAGGTTGTACCGCCGGCCCGGTCTTTCCACCCTGAACCATGAAACGTCTCAGGCGTAAATCAAGCTTCCCTTTGATTTCATGTTCGGCACCATGGCAATCCAGACAATAAGCCCGCAAAATCGGACGAATATCTTTTTCAAAAGTAAGAGGATCTTCCTGGCCGGAAAGGGAACAAACCAAGCTCGGAATGAATAACCCAGAAAAAGTGAGAAGAGTTAATCGGACTACTTGGTTGAAGGGCACGTTATGAATTTATCGGANNNNCGGTTTCTACGGTATTTCTTTCGGGCAGCCTGTCGTTCTGCTTCATTCAATTTGCCATCCCCATCCTGATCGAACTGATCGACAAGCCGACTCAGGAATGATTCCCGGTTACGTGTGTTTTTTCCGGAAAATTTCCTGTTAACAGTTTTTGTTGCCGCTTCTCGAACATGCTTACGGATGGCCTGATTGAGTTCCGGCAACTGTTTCGGATCCATAGCCACCACCTGAAGTGTTAAACTTCCCATCTCATCGTCAGATTCCCTACCCCACCGGACTCTTTTGGGCGGGATATTCGGATTGTTGATATTCTCATCCGAATTATCCCAGACCACCTCCGCATTGATCCGCGTACCTTTGGGCAAAATCACATAATCCTGATAGACGTACTGCTCCTGCCAGGAAAAATCCCATGCCGGAATATTCAGAAGTTGTTTCTTATTGCCATCAGGCAGGGTGGCACCCATCCACATTGATTTCCCAAGATAATGAGCATGGGCACTGACTCCAAACGCCTTGACATCGACTGGGAGCACGAAAAAGTCTTTCTTAGAATAATGATTTTCTCCGGCAGGAATATCGACATCCGCCAAGGCTCCAAATGCAGGCGGCAACTGGATCGCCGTGAAGCCCTGCTTCGGGGGCTGATCTGAAAAATAAAGACCGATCGTCGAGGTTTCCTTCTCTTCTTTGCCAGACGGATGAAAATGAGTGGAGAGAATCAGGTCAGCATCCTTCGGCAACTTGTAGGCAAGACCCTCCGGCAACATGCGAGGCACACCACCAACAGCCCAACCACCGAGGCGCCCGTTGCGGATCCCCCCCTGCCGCATTCTCCTGAAACCTGGAACAGGATCCGCCGCATCCTGTTCCATAGCTTGTCCGGTGGTATCGTAGAAAAACAGAGAATGATGAACGATTGAACGCACCCCGGGGCGAAATTCGATAGCCGTCACCCATTTGTCCTCCGTGAGATTCAATGACACGACGAAATTCCGGTAGATATCAGGCCCTTCAGCAGACAGAGTGTATCCTTCGGTCATTTTAACGACCGAATCCGGTTTCCCCAACTGCCAGCCGTTTACAAATTTCGGCATTGCAGGTAAAAAGGATGGATCTCCTTCCGGCATTCCCTTTGTTACCCACCGCCGAATCAGTTCGATCTGCTCTTCACTTAAACGACGTTCCCCTTGAAAAGCGTAATCCTGCGAGCGAGCATGCCAAGGAGGCATAAACCGATCCTGTGTTACATCCGCAATCATTCGGCCACGTTTCCGTACTTCCTTATAGTTGCTAAGCGTAAATGGAGCTGCCTCGTTTTCACGATGACAGGAGGTGCAATGGTTGAAAATGATCGGAGCAATATGTTCCGAAAATGTCGGAGATTTAATTTTGTCCGGCTGACCCGTTTCTTCGGAAAAGGTCCGGTTTGTCAGAATACCGACAACTGAAATCACAATAAGAATCGAAGGGTGACGATTTAATTTCATGGCCATCTTAAGTAAAGCTCCTGGTCAATGTCCGATGTGAATTCACCCATTGATTTACAACAATACATTTTAAGCATAACAGGTAATCCATGAGGACATTGGCGTGGCCTAATTCCTACAGTGCTTCACCAACTCGATCCTGAATTGCCCGAAGCCTGATTCTATGCCACAGTAACTACAACGGGTTGAGGCAACCGTCAAGCAGACAAATGACAAAATAGATGAATGGACTGCCGCATCCTCAGCCGGCTTTTCAGAAATTATCGGATACTTCAATGGTCGCTCGATTGATTCACAATGCACTGAGGCAAATGATGCGGCAACCCTTTCGCACCCTTTTGATTCTTCAGGGGGTGATCTGGGGAACCGCTTTGGGTGTGTTTCCTCCGGCCATTCTCAAGGGAACTTTTAGGAAAGCCGAATGGGACGCTTCAGCACAGGGCACGAACCGGATTGTGCTGGCCTTGGAACATTTGGAAGTTGCCGAATCATTTTCCTGGAAAGACGTTTCATGGATCCGTGAAAACTATCAGGCAGAAATCGATCATATCAGTGGCTTCGCGATGGTAAAACCGGATACCAAACAAGGTCAATGGATCTTGGCCACCGATACGGCAGCCATGGCAAGCAGAGCCATGAAAGTATCGTCAGGGCGCTTTATATCCACAGAAGAATTGAACTCGGCATCCAAGGTCTGTGTTCTGGAACATAAACTAGCAAGAAAACTGTTCGGGAATGAAAGTCCGCTTGGCCAGTCGTTTCAAAACCAAGATGGCATTGAATTTGAAATCATTGGAGTGGCTTCACTCGAATCCGGGGTTGGCGAAAATCTCGATGAGTTCGGCTATGAATCGGGTCATCCCATGAGCCGCTGGATCCAGGAATTGAAACGGAACATTGGTGTGGTGGACGATGATCAAGTTAAACAGCTGAAAACCGGCCTAAATGTCATGGTGCCCTTTACTGTGTTTCCTGAGATTTCCCCCAACATCATTGAAATCCGGGCAGAACCAAATCGGGTGATGAATTTACGGGACCGCTTAAAGACCGATTTGATCGAGACCGGCTACCAACCTGTGATCTATACCAATGCCTTGCTTCCATTCCTTTATGGACAAACCTTGGATACGTTCATCGAACTGAACAGGATTGTTTTTCTTTTGTGTGTAATTGTCGGCACCTGCGTCGTCTGCGTGCTGATGGTATTGTCCGTCGTCGAACGCCAGCGAGAGATTGCCATTCGGCGAGTGGAAGGAGCCAGACAATGGCACATCGCCTTTCAATTCATCGTGGAAACGGGAACCCTCTGCGCCGTCGGAAGCGTCATGGGAGTCCCGCTGGGCCTAGGCCTTGCAGCCATTCGCTGCGCCCTTGAACCCCTAGCCTCAGTCGATTGGATGTTTCCACCTTTTGAATCATTCTTGATTGTGGCAATCGTCACGGGCATCGGACTGGTTGGCGGCTGTCTGCCAGCATGGAGGGCCGTTCGAAGCGATCCAGTAGAGATCCTCAGATATGAATAATTCCAGACGAATTCGATCCATGCTTGTCTTTGCCCAAAGAGGTCTACTGAGACGCCCCCTCCAAACAACTATTGCCTTGGCCGGAACCATGACCATCATGGCGGTCCTTTCCGGAATTAAGGTTCAAATGTATGAGGATCTGAAACAGGTCGGATTGGACGTGGTCAATGTACAACTGGTACCCAACCTGGAGAACCTCTTCATCGGTCCATTGGTTACCGAGGATACCCAATGGATGCAGGAGCAATCTAAAGGAGGACTTCTAGCCCCTTTCCGAGCCGATATGGCGGTTGGAGCAAACCTTGAAAACCAGCAAACACTCGAATTCCTTATCTTGGAAACCACTCACGAATGGGGCAACATCGTACCTCTGAACATTTCCGAAGGCCGATTTATTTACAAAGGAGAAACCGAGTTCTGTGTTCTCGATGAGTGGATAGCGGATCGCTTCTTTCCTGAAGGCAATGCTGTTGGAAAAGAATTGTTCATCAATGCCAGTGAAGGGATCAGAAATCTTACTGTAGCGGGTGTTCTCAAGGATCCTTTCGAGGTCCGAAAAAAGTTCGATGAATTGGATTTTGCGGGTTCGGCCAGATCAACCCTGAATCGCATGCTGGAGTTCAAAAGCATCTACATACTGGGAGATTTTTCGGAACCGCATGAACCCATTCACGGAGCTGTGATCAAAGTCCCCAAAGACATCGATGCCCTTAGCACTGCCAAGAGTATTCAGAAGGAAGCGAAACGCCGCGACCTGCCAGCCATCGCGTGGGCACGGAGCCAATGGGTAGATAATGTGATGCGTGGCGCAGATTTAACGACTCAGGTTGCCGGCATGCTGTGGATCGTAGTTTTGCTAGTAACCAGTGTCATGATTCTGACTATATCGCTGGTGGCGATTCGAGAACGGTATTATGAATTGGCGGTCCGCCGAACTGAAGGCGCACGTCGCCTGCAGATCGTGTCACAACTGCTTCTCGAAAATATGATATTGAGTCTAACTGGCGGATTCCTGGCCATCGGACTGGCTCATGGTGCCGGTTATTTACTGGAAACCCGCTACTTGTCATGGTCTCCAGCCTTTCTGCCTCATGAGATGGCTCTGGCCATCGGTTTGGGAGCAGGACTGGGCGCCTTGGCTACCATCTTGCCAGCCTACCGGGCCGCATCACTCGACCCGGTGAAGATTTTGAGAATTGCGTAAAGGGACGAATCCGCGATTTCGATTAAAAAAAGGAATCATTATAGGTTCGACAGCAACAGGATTCGGAGATTTGAATTTCAGGACTGATCAATGAACAAGAAAACAGGAAAGACAAATAATCGAATTCTGCTACACCTGAATGGAATTCGCAAAACCTACCAAGATGGGATCCTGAAAGTTCACGCCCTTAAGGATATCAACCTCGAAGCCGAACGCGGTGAATTGATAAGCATCATGGGACCTTCCGGATCGGGAAAGTCGACCTTACTCCATATTCTGGGCTGCCTGGATCACCCGACTCAGGGTCAGTATTATTTTGATGGAGAAAATACGGCAACCTTTGATGATCGGCAATTGACCCTTACCCGCAACAAACGCATAGGTTTTGTATTCCAATCCTTCAACTTGCTGCACCGTGAAACCGCACTGGAGAATGTATCTCTTCCATTAATGTATGCCGGAGAATCAGGTATTCAATCCAAGGCTCAGGAGGCTCTTGAAAAAGTCGGATTAGGGGCTCGATTGAATCACCGCCCAGGTCAACTTTCAGGCGGCGAGCAGCAACGTGTTGCCATCGCCCGGGCCATGGTAAAAAAGCCGGATGTAATCCTGGCAGATGAACCCACCGGCAATCTGGATTCACAGGTCGGCAAAAACATCATGAGGGTCTTTCAGCAAATGCATGAAGAGGGCATGACGATCATTCTCATCACCCATAACCCGGAAGTCGCACAGTTGGGAACAAGGCTACTGAAACTTCACGACGGACAACTGGAAGAGTGAATCATTCGCCAGCCGGCAAAACTTCCCACACTGAAAGGGCTGGAGTGAATTTAGGTAAGCACAAGAATGCGCTATCGTCTCATTTACTGAGAGAATAACGAATCACTTCTTTCTTCTCCAAGTTTGCTTCAATTACGGCTTTATCGCGCCAAACCGGACGAAACTTCTTTTGTGAAAACAGATCCAGTTGATCCCCTCGATGAGATGAATGGGGTTGAGTGGAGTTCCCATAGGTCATCAGAGCTTCCGCTCGAACCGGATCCGAAAATTCAATGAAAGCCACGTAGGAATCCCCGCTCTGGCCGATGTATTTTTTTGAACGACGATCCTTTTTATAACTGACAACTCGAAAAACACCCAAGGCCCCGGTGGCTCCATTGGCAGGCAAATCTTTCCCGGCATAACGCAATCGATAAACCTTACCCCAGGGAACATCAAGGCTACCGTAATCTTTGCGTACCCTGTCAGCCACCTTGAGCAGAACGCGCACCGCTTCAGGCGGATCTTTTAGTCCGTCAGGGGTTTCGCGCGGACGCTTCGAGTTCCAGTTTTCCCGGTACATACCGGAACCCATTTCGAATGCCCAAGCAGCAAACAATACCGCACCTCGACTCTCCGCATCCGCATTTCGATCCCAGTTCTTCAATACTTCAAATGCTTTTTTCGATTTTGAATTCCCATACTTTTGAACCGCGTGCTCCAAATCATCCAGAATCCGATCTGCTAATTCCATCCGCGTGGAAAGCTTGTATTGCTTCAGTTCGTCAAAAGTCACACTTGAATCACCTGCAACCATTCGAACCGAGCGTTGCGGACGAAGCGCCATTCCCCTGGGAGACATATAATCCGGAAAATTGTCAGGATTCAGCATTAGGGGAAACGTGCAGGTCCAGGGAGGATCGTTAGCGTTCTGAACCCACCCCTGAGGAGGATCAATCACTTTAGGGAGATCTTCATAGGAATGTGTTTCGGTCCATAGCGTCGATGAGTCTATTCCAGGTATGATCCCTTTCCAGTATTTCCAATCGCCGGTCGGACGCTTTGGCACCTGACCACCATGCAGCATCATGATATGCCCTTCACGGTCCGCGTAGATCGTATTGAACATCGGCATCTGAAGTCGTTTCTGTGCCACAAGAAATTCCTCGAAATTTGTTGCCCGGATCATGTCCCAGTACTGCTCATCTATACCTGGTTGATCCAAGCCGGCGATTCGAATCGCCAATGCTTTCCCCTTCTTCTCGGAAACCACCGGTCCATGAATGGACCGTTTGACCTTCAGTTTTTCTTCTCGAAAAGTCTGATCTTTCAATTTGATCTTGATGGTCTGAGTCTCTATCACCCTCGCGAAGCGTGAGTTCATAGAGATCGGCCCCGTCATAAGTATTTACCGTATGACTCCATCCGAGATAATCATTGAATGCGATTCCAAGCGAAGGCATTCCTACCAGGGAGGCTCCATAAGCGTTGACTCCAGGGGTGGTCAGTTGTGCCTCATAGAAAAGAAACAGATCACTCCAAGGCAGGTGCGGATTGGCCAACAACAAACTATTGCCACTTGCAGATCGGGAAGGGGCGATGGCCCATGCGTTGGATCCTCGTTCCTCCTTCCAATTGCCGGCATTCTGCATCGAGCCTCGGGCAATGAAGGTCAGGTGTATTGCCTGCTGGGCGTGGGCAGACGGATCAGACACCTGAACTGGCAGCACATTTTTCACGCGACCTGATATATTCCGAGGATTCGCTTTGGCATAGGCATTCATACCGTCGACAAAAGCCTGCGAAAGTTTCTGAAATTCGGGACTCTGGGATTGACGCCATTTCAAAGCCCGCTCAGGAATCCCAAGAGTTCGGATTTGGCGATCGCTATTCAGGTATTTTTCGCCCCAGTATTCAGCCGCACGACCTCGGGCACGACCGTAAAGCTCAAGAATCAGATCTCCATGACTATGCATCTGCGCCCAGCCATACCCGAAGAATAGATCCTGATCATTCCGGGCAAATATATGGGGTATCCCCCAAGTGTCCCAAAGAATCTCCGACTGAGAATCTTCGACAGTCTGACCTTCGAGGGAAATTAAAACCGAGGATACAAACTGAACGGCAATGATTATATTAAAGATCACCCTGTTCATGATCTTTGGTCGGGCGACACCTCTTTCCTGAATCATGACTACATTCATTCAATTTGATTCCAACACATAGATGGATGCGAATGTGCTCGGTTGGCCGGAATCTCGAAGTGCAATATGTTCCATCACATCACGCTCAATCGGAATGGAATCAGCGATGGTTTTCCCGTTCAGATGAACGGTCTGAGTCGATTGGTTGCGGTCAATTCGAAGGCGACTCCATTTACCGGCAGGAATTCCGGCCAACGCTTCTTTCATCTTCGCTGGAATCGTTTTCATTCCCCATCCTTCATCACTCCCAAGAACCAGCGGGCATTGTCGAGTGTCTGACTCTTTCCCATTCCACTGAAAATCGATCTGAACAGAATAGTTTTTATAAGACTTTTCGGATACCAGATTCCGACGTTGATTTTCATTTGATTTACAGACCAGTCTCCAATCCGAACTTTTCCAGATTTCCTCGATTCCCTTCCCCTGTTTCCAATTTCGAAGATCAAGACCGGAATATAGACTCTTAAATCCTTCCACCAAAGGAGCGGTATTGGTTTCATCGGCTCCTGCAGAAGGCAATTCGTAAATCTTCAGATTACGAAAATGACATTCTGAACCTTCCGCTTCAAGACAGATATACCCTTTCTGGTAATTACACTGCCTACCTCCAGTGACGAACTTACCGTTGACCGAAAGCTTTATATCGCCATCCACACAGACGATCACATATCGATTCCATTTACCAAAGGGCTTCGAGCGGTTCTCGGTTGGAAAACTACGCTGTCCTCCCCTGCCATTATCGGGAACCATTGTAGACCCATGTATCGGGAAAATATCCCCGTGACAAGTGTGACTTCTGGTATCTCCATAGCCATTTTCCAGAACCTGAACTTCGACTCCCTTGGCAAAAGGCACTCCCGGAGCGGAAATCCCTTCTGACCAGACAAATATGCCGGCGTTGCCTCGCGGTTTCATATGACGCCATTCGACCTCGAAAATATAGTTCTCATATTGTCGATCCGTTCGCAGCACGCCGGTCGGCTTTCCTGTGCTGATGATCATTCCATCTCTCACGGTAAAAGTTTCCGACGCGCAATTCACTTGAGCCCAACCGTCCAAGTTCTTCCCGTTGAACAAGGGCACAGGCCCCTTGGGGGATTCCTGTTCTGAATAGGCGTTCACCGCATCGGAAAAGCAAAGGGAAAAACAAACCAGAGAAAGAGATAGCGGAAAAAACAGTTTGAGCCATCGAGAAGGACGTAAGGTTTTTATTGGCATGTCTCGATTATGCAGGAGAACATTGGGGAGGTCGATGTGAATTCAGCCCCTTCCCAGAAGCGGCATGCTGTTGGGAAACACAACACTCTCATACAGATTGACTCCATCGGGCAGCGTCGCAATCGTCAAAGCCACTTTGGCAACGGTTTCCGCTGACATCAAACCCTCCTTTTGAGATATCGATTCCTTGCCGTTCCAAAGGGGAGTATCGGTATTGCCCGGATGTATAATACTGGCCGTCACACCGAAATCCCTGCCTTCCAACGCAATGGATCGAGTGAGCCCGTCCAGACCGAACTTTGAGGCATTATAGGCAACCGCGTTGGGCCGCGGCGTCAAAGCGGAAACACTCCCGATATTGATGATGCGACCGGATCGTCGTTTCTTCATGACTCTGAAGGCTTCCCTCCCACATAAGAATGCGGCCGTGAGATTGATGTCCAACACCTGTTTCCAAACCTCGAAATCAAAATCCTCAAGAGGTCCCCCCAACGCAACACCCGCGTTATTGATCAGAATATCGACGCGATCATGAAGCTTCATGACATTTTGAAATAACGCGATCACCTCATTTTCGATGGTGACGTCGGCAGTCATGGAAACAAAACTCCCCTTCATCGCTTCCACCTCTTCACCGACCCGATCGAGCTTATCTGAATTCCGACCAATACCTACAATAATGGCTCCCGCTTCGGCAAAGGCAATGGCAAGACTTCGACCGATGCCGGAACCGGCGCCGGTAATCATCACGACTTGATTTGAAAGGCTTCGGTTTTCCATAATTCATCTCGAAAATTGATTCTAAAATGTGCCTTTACATGCTGAAACCGGTCACGGTGAGGCCAGGCCGGTCCTTCAATTAAGGCGTCACCTTTTATGAAATTCACCGTCCTTCATAATGACTGAAAGTTTACCCGGATCCATAAGGACCTTCAAGTCCTCAAGAGGATCTCCGTCCACAAGAAGGAGATCCGCCAGAAATCCCTTTTTAATCTGCCCCAGGTCATCGGCCAAATCCATGGCTTCTCCTCCGTAGCGAGTCATCGTCAACAGGGATTCCATAGGCGTGAATCCGAAATAACGAACTATATGATCGAGATCCCGGGCATTGTTTCCATGAGGCGTCAGGGCAAACCCATAATCCCCTCCTCCCAGAATTCGCACTCCGCGAGTCTTGAGTTCCCGGGCGACTCTGGCCGCTCCTTCCAGTTCCTCCCGCAAACCCATGGCAACTACCTGCTCTTCTGTGAACATGTCATTCTTTTCCCAAGCTGCCACTGCGGTGAATCCAATATTAGGACTGACAAAAACCCAGTCTTTGTTGGCTTCCAAGCAATCCAGGGCTTCTTCATCGGCAAAGTTCGCGTGATAGATGATCTTGACCCCGTGCCGGACACACCGTTTGACTGACTCGGCGCTTCGGGCGTGGGCGCTCATGCGCTTACTCAAAGCGCGGACTTCCTCGGCCGCGGCGGCCACTTCGGCTTCACTCATGACCGTCGTTTCCGATCCGGCATGGGCAACGAAACTGTCCCCGGATACTACCAGTTTAATGATATCCACACCTTCGCGGATCAGTTCCCGAGTTGCTCTACGATAGGCTTCAGGCCCATCGAGCATCCATGCCATCGATTCTGTGTGAGGGTGATGAAACGTCCTCATATCGCCCAGTCCACCAGTGACCGTCAGCCAGGGGCTGGCAGCCAACAAACGGGGCCCCGGAATTCTTTTTGCATTGATCTCATTTCGGATCACCACATCCAGTCTCGGTTTGGCGGAAGCAGCGCTGATGCAACTGGTAATGCCATGATCGAGATAGAGCCGGGCATTATGCATCGTCAAAAGAATATGCTCCTCCGGTTGAATCGCACCCAGTTTTGCCAAATCTTCGGTATTATCGATGCTTAAATGAGCGTGCGACTCGACCAACCCAGGCATCAAGGTTGATTCACCCCGTCCGTCTATGATTTCGAGGTCTCCAGTAGGGGATGAATTGCCTGCCGTGAAAATCTCTTCAATTCGATTGCCGGAGATCAAAACATCGCCCAGGTAAGGATCTGCCCCGGAACAATCAAGAACCCTCACATTTCGAAACAGCGTGTCTTTTCTCATTATTACTGAGCAATTACGTATTTTTTAATCTTATTAGCCCTTTTTATGGGAATTCTGAAATTATAGTCAATATTTGAGTTTTCCGCAAATTGAACTATGTGCGAGCTCAACATCAATGACACAGATCCGTTCAGTCAGGTATGGTTTTTACAGGGTGGATTCCGGTTAAACTGCGGCCCCTTGCCTT
>LWDU01037420.1_pt1 | contig 14754 bp, 15 predicted proteins | sample 727161 | NCBI WGS metagenome assembly LWDU01 (sample SAMN04566230, study PRJNA314399) | hydrothermal vent metagenome | isolation source: deep sea hydrothermal plume seawater | place: Mexico: Gulf of California, Guaymas Basin | collected 2004-07-11 | reverse complement strand
AATGTCGAAGAGTATGAAGAGATCGTGCGCTCTGGCCTCGCTGCCTCGCCGGTCGCTCAGGTGCTCGTCGATGAAAGCCTTCTCGGCTGGAAAGAATTCGAGATGGAGGTCGTCCGCGACAAGGCGGACAATGCCATCATCATCTGCTCGATCGAAAATATTGACCCGATGGGCGTCCACACGGGCGATTCGATCACCGTCGCGCCTGCCCTGACGCTGACCGACCGCGAATACCAGATCATGCGCAACGCCTCGCTGGCTGTCCTGCGCGAAATCGGTGTGGAAACGGGCGGCTCGAATGTCCAGTTCGCTGTGAACCCCGACAATGGCCGTCTTGTTGTCATCGAGATGAACCCACGCGTAAGGCGACTGGTTTCCCGATTGCGAAGATCGCTGCCAAGCTGGCCGTTGGTTACACGCTAGACGAACTCGACAATGACATTACCGGTGTGACACCGGCCTCCTTCGAGCCGACCATCGATTATGTCGTCACCAAGATCCCGCGTTTTGCCTTCGAGAAGTATCGCGGGTCAGAACCCACCCTGACGACGGCGATGAAATCCGTCGGCGAAGCCATGGCCATCGGCCGCAATTTCCAGGAAAGCGTCCAGAAAGCGCTCTGCTCGCTCGAGACCGGCCTCACCGGCTTCAACGAGTCCGAAGTGACCGGTAGCGAAGCACTTCATTCTGCACTGGCCCGCCCGACCCCTGACCGCCTCCTCCATGTGGCGCAGGCTCTGCGTGAGGGATTCAGCGTTGAGGAAATCTACCGGATTACCAGTATCGACCGCTGGTTCCTGCGCCAGATTGCAGGCCTCATCGAGACCGAAGCCAATGTGCGCCGCGATGGCCTGCCGACAGACCGCTACGGTATGACAGAGTTGAAGGCGCAGGGTTTCTCCGACGCCCGCCTTGCCCAGCTTACCGGTCAGTCCGAAGCCGGTGTCCGCACTGCGCGGCATGAGATCGGCGTGCGCCCGGTCTACAAGCGTATCGATACCTGCGCGGCCGAATTCGCAGCCAAGACGCCTTACCTCTATTCGACTTATGAGCACCCGCCCTACGGCAAGACAGAAGCCGACGATGAGGCGAACGTCTCTGACCGCAAGAAGGCAATCATCCTTGGCGGCGGCCCGAACCGGATCGGCCAGGGCATCGAGTTCGACTATTGCTGCTGCCACGCCGCTTTCGCGATGGAAGAGGTCGGCATTGAGTCGATCATGGTGAACTGCAACCCGGAAACCGTCTCGACCGACTATGACACCTCCGACCGGCTCTATTTCGAGCCGCTCACCCATGAGCACGTCTCCGAAATCATCGCCAAGGAACAGGGCAAGGGCGAGCTGCAGGGCGTCATCGTCCAGTTCGGTGGCCAGACCCCGCTGAAGCTTGCCACTCCGCTGCACGATGCAGGCGTCCCGATCCTTGGCACCAGCCCGGTCTCCATCGACCTCGCGGAGGACCGTGAGCGTTTTGCGGCCCTGCTCGACCGTCTCGACATCAAGCAGGCCCCGTCTGCCACCGTGCGCTCTGAAGAAGAAGCCCTCGAGATGGCGCGCAAGCTTGGTTATCCGATCATGCTGCGCCCGAGCTTCGTGCTCGGTGGCCGCGCCATGGAAATCTGCCGCGACGATGCCGACGTGAAGGCGTTCGCAAAAGAGGCCATGAAAGTCTCCGGCGACCAGTCGCTCTTCCTTGACCGCTACCTTTCCGACGCCATCGAAGTCGATGTCGATGCCCTCTGCGACGAGACGAATGTCCATGTCGCAGGCATCATGGAGCACATCGAGGAAGCCGGCGTGCACTCCGGTGACAGCGCCTGCGTCCTGCCGCCCTATACCCTCTCCGCTGACATCATCCAGCGCCTCTCCGACTCTGCCGCGGCGCTCGCCCGTGAGCTTAAGGTGCGCGGCCTCATCAACATCCAGTTCGCTGTGAAAGATGATGAGATTTACGTGCTGGAGGCCAATCCGCGTGCCTCGCGTACGGTCCCATTCGTGGCAAAGGCCGTTGGCGCCCCGATCGCAAAGATCGCCGCCAAGGTCATGGCTGGCGCGTCGCTCACCGAATTTGACCTCAGCAACGCCAAGCCGCGCCGTGTCGCGGTCAAGGAAGCCGTCTTCCCCTTTGCGCGCTTCCCGGGTGTCGATCCCGTGCTTGGCCCGGAAATGCGCTCAACCGGCGAAGTCATGGGCTGGGACGATGATTTCGGCGCGGCCTTCCTGAAGTCGCAGATTGCCGTCGATGTGCACCTTCCGCGCGAGGGCGCCGTCTTTATCTCGCTCAAGGACAGCGACAAGCCATTGGTGCTCAATTCGGTTAAAGAGCTTGTGGAGATGGGCTTCAGCCTCATCGCGACGAGCGGCACCGCCACCTTCCTGGAAGAGAGCGGCATCGCGGTTGAACGCATCAACAAGGTGATTGAAGGTCAGCCCCACATCGTCGACCGGATGATCAATGGCGGCGTCCAGCTTGTCTTCAACACAACCGAAGGTGCCCAGTCGCTCAAGGATTCAGCCTCTATTCGGCGCACAGCCCTTACCCGTAAGATCCCATATTTTACAACGCTTTCGGCCTCGATTGCGTCGGTCCAGGGTATTCGCGCGCTGCGGGAACGCGAGCTCACAGTTCGCCCCTTGCAGCAGGCCTGACACAACCCCACTTGACGCAAAACGCGTTTGGACAGACGCTGACACGTTAAACAGACGGTTATTCTCGATATGCAAAGAACACCCATGACCGCCGAAGGGCATGCTGCCCTCGACGCAGAACTCAAGCATTTGAAGTCGGTCGAGCGTCCGGCTGTCATCCAGGCCATCTCCGAAGCCCGCGAACACGGCGACCTGTCGGAAAACGCCGAGTATCATGCTGCCAAAGAGAAGCAGAGCTTCATCGAGGGCCGTGTGGCTGAACTCGAAGACAAGCTTGCGCGCGCAGAAGTGATTGATGTGACCAAGCTGAAAGGCGACAAGGTCGTCTTCGGCGCGACCGTCACCCTCATCGATGCGGACACCGAGAAGGAAGTCACCTATCGCATCGTTGGCGAGGATGAAGCCGACATCGCCAAGGGCAAGGTCTCGATCCAGTCGCCGATTGCTCGCGCGCTGATCGGCAAGACGGTTGGCGACGAGGCAGAGGTCGCCGCACCCGGCGGCGCCCGCGTCTATGAAATCGAGAACGTCGAGTTCAAATAGGCGGCATTCCGCGACAAGATTGAAGAGCCGGCAGGGACCACCTTGCCGGCTTTTTCTTTTCCACATGAAAGCGCGGGTGCACGACGCGGCGAAAGCTGGCACAAACGCACCTTAACCATGACCACTAGGGAAAGGCGCAGCACGCATGGCTCCGGCCTCTCAGGCAGACGATCAGCTAGGCCCTTCGGTCTGGGGTGTCTCTGATGGACGCGCAGGCAATGCCGCGCAGGTCCGCGCCGTCATGCGTGCCCTGTCCAGCACGGGCCGCTGGATGCAGATCGCCCACATCGCTGGCGCAGGTCACCGCGAAACGCCAATCGAGCTCACCCCGCGCGCGCCATGGACGCTGCTGCCGGGAGGCAACTGGCCCATGCCGCTTGCCGCCCTGCCTAAGGAGCAGCGCAGCCTCTTCCAGCCTCCCTTCCCTGATGTCTGGATCGCCGCGGGTCGTCGCAGCGCGCCTTATACGGCACGGATCAGAGAGATGTCTGGCGGGCGCACGCTGACGGTCCAGATCCTCGACCCGAAGACCTCAGCCGACAAGTTCGACCTTCTCGTCGTGCCACAGCATGATGACGTCACCGGCCCGAACGTGATCCAGACGGTCGGTTCGCCCTCTCACTTTGCCGCCGACGACATGGAAACCGCCGGGCAGGCTTTCGCTGACCTCGCCGATGAGCAGGGCAAATCCTGCATCGTAATCCTCGGCGGCAACTCCAAGGCACACCGCTTTACGGAGGCCGCCGCCGACCGTCTCGAAGCGCAGCTTGCCGCCCTCGCCCAGCAGAAGTGGCGCCTGCGCATAACCGCCTCCCGGCGCACCCCGGTCGAGATCGTCGCCCGCTTCCGTGCCTTTGCTGACAAGGTGGGCGCACGCTTCTGGTCCGGTCCGCAGGATGGCCAGAACCCCTACCTCGCCTGGCTTCTCTATTCAGACGCCGCCATTGTGACAGAAGACAGCGCGAACATGCTGTCCGACGCCGCCTGGCACGCCCTTCCCATTCATATCGCGCGCCTCGAAGGCTCCAGCCCGAAATTCGACCGCCTGCATGAAAGCCTGATTTCGCGCGGCTGTGCGCGCTGGTTCGATGGCACGCTGGCCCACTGGCAGTACCCGCCGCTACGCGAAGCCGACCGGGTTGCTGACGCCATCATCGAAAAACTGATTGCCCGCCATCCGCAGCCCGCGCTGAAAGATGTGAAAGATCAATCCGTTGTCCTGCCCGACTGGTTGGAATGAGACGTAATCACATTCTCAACTAATTGTTTTTTTTGCATTTTTTCTTGACTTCGACGCGAGTCCCACGATCTTGCAGACATGGCACACACCCATTCGCACGGCATTGGACACCATGAGCACCGTCACCATCACGCAGTGACGGAGACGGCTGACGCACGCAAGCGCGTCGCCATCGCTGCCGTGCTCACCTTTGCCTTCATGGGCGCGGAAATCATCGGCGGCATCATCTCCGGCTCGCTCGCCCTGCTGGCAGATGCGGCGCACATGCTGACCGATGCTGGCTCGCTGGCGCTGGCATGGGTCGGTTTCCGGCTTGCGGCGCGTCCCGCAGATGGCCTGCGCAGCTTTGGCTTTGCCCGCTTCAAGGTGCTCGCCGCCTTCGTGAACGGTCTCGCCCTGCTCGCCCTCGCCGTCTGGATCGTCTGGGAAGCGATCCACCGCCTTCTCGAGCCACAGCCCATCCTTGGCGGCATCCTGCTTGGCGTGGCGATCGCAGGCCTCATCGTGAATATCATCGCCTTCTTCATCCTGCATGGCGGCGATCATGATGACCTCAACATGCGCGGCGCGATCTGGCATGTCGCGGGCGACCTCCTCGGCTCTGTCGCAGCCATCGTGGCCGCCATCCTCATCCTCGCGACCGGCTGGACACCAATTGACCCGATCCTTTCGGTCGTCGTCGCCCTCATTATCGCTGTGGGCGGATGGCGCGTGACGCGTGAAAGCGCGCATATCCTGATCGAGGGCGTGCCATCAGGCCTCAGCCCCGATGACATCAAGAAGGACCTCGAAGCCAATCTCGAGGATGCTGCCCGCGTCACCCACATCCACGCCTGGGCGCTGACAGAGCAAAAGCCGCTCGTCACCCTGCCTCGATATGGTCCGCCGCGCGGTAAAAACCCGGCTGCAACAGCAGTTTGGCGTCAGTCATGCCACGGTCGAAGTCCACAAGGCGCCAGACCTGCCCTGACCTCTCGCACTGCTGCTGTGCATGTCAGGGGCTTTATTCAACGGCAAAGAATCCCCATACCTGTAGCCCAGAAAACAAAGACTGGCTGACGAAACCGGCCAGAAGACTGGAGCGGGTGATGAGCGAGACAATCCATTCTGATATCCTGATCATCGGGTCCGGCCCGGCAGGCTGGACAGCCGCGATCTATGGCGCCCGCGCCCTGCGCGACACGCGCGTCGTGGCTGGCCTGCAGCCTGGCGGCCAGCTGACCATCACGACCGAAGTGGAAAACTATCCGGGCTTCGCTGAAATCCAGGGCCCGGAGCTCATGGAAAAGATGCGTGACCATGCCGAGAAGATGGGCACCAAGGTCTCCGAAGATCACATCGCTGAAGTCGATTTCGAAAGCCGTCCCTTCCGCGCCATCGGCGAAAGCGGCACGACCTATACCGGCGATGCCGTCATCATCTGCACCGGTGCACAGGCAAAATGGCTTGGCCTGCCGTCAGAGGAAAAGTATCAGGGCTTCGGCGTCTCCGCCTGCGCGACCTGTGACGGCTTCTTCTATCGCGGCAAGGAAGTCATCGTCGTTGGAGGTGGCAATACAGCCGTGGAGGAAGCGCTCTTCCTGACGAACTTTGCGTCCAAGGTCACGGTCGTTCATCGCCGCGACGGCTTCCGCGCAGAAAAGATCCTGCAGGACCGCCTGTTCAAACACCCGAAAGTCGAAATCCTCTGGGACACCGTGCTCGAAGAAGTCATCGGTGAGGATAACCCTCCCGGCGTGACGGCTGCTCGCCTCAAGAACGTAAAGACCGGCGAGGAAGAAACCCGCGACGTCCACGGCGTCTTCATCGCCATCGGCCACGCCCCACAGACCGAGCTTTTCAAGGGCAAGGTCGACATGAAAGCGAACGGCTACCTCATCACTGAACCCGGCACGACCAAGACGAACATTCCGGGCGTCTATGCGGCTGGCGATGTGACCGATGAGACCTACCGCCAGGCTGTCACAGCTGCTGGCATGGGCTGCATGGCCGCCCTCGAAGCCGAACACTGGCTGGAAGAGCAGGTCGCCATCAATGAGGCCGTCGCCGCCGAATAGAGCGGCAGTAGACAGACCCTGCATCACCGCTATTCTTGCCCTCATGGGGACGCGAAAACACACTGCTGGCCTGCTCGGGCTTGCGCTTCTGCTTGCCGGTCCAGCCTTTGCTGGCCCGCCAGAGCTTGATGCGGCAATCGATGCCTATCTGGAAAAGGACTATAGCGAGATCGCGCTGATCCGCCGCTATGCCGATGCGGGGGAAGCCGACGCCCTCGCCATTATCGGTCAGGCCTATCTTTACGGGATGGGCTATGCGCGCGATCAGGATCTTGGCGTCACCTATCTCACACGCGCGGCCGAAGCCGGCGACTGGCCGGCCGCAGTCCAGCTCAGCCGGATCTATGCCTATGGCGACGCCGGACAGGTGAAAGACGAGGCGAAGTCGGCGGAATTTGCGGTTCTGGCTGCGAAGCTGGGTGACCCGGCCGGACCAAGACGCCCCGCGGGCGGCGGCGCCTATCTCTCCCCTGCCCCCGTCGACGCCGCGCCCGCCCCTGTCCAGACGACAGCGCCCGAACCGGCTGCCCCCTCCGGCGAAAGCACCATTCTCGCCCGCGCTCGGGCGGGAAGCCCCGATGCGGCGCGCCTTCTCGCCCGCTTCTGCCTGCGCCAGAACCAGTGCCCGTCGACCCGCGCTGAGGCACATGACCTTCTTGTCGCCGCCGCCCGCAAGGACCCGTCAGCGGCCACCACGCTCGGCGCGATCTACCGGGACGGTGTATGGGGCGGCACTCCGCAAATGGTCGCTGCTGCCCAGTGGATTGGCTACGCATTCGAGCTGGGGCTGGAGAGCGCGCAATACATGCTCGAAGACCTTCCCCGCGATGCAGTTCGCGAGGCCGGGAAGGAGCATATCCTCATTCAGCTTGAAGCCCGCGACCGGGTCGCCGTCGCCGCTGCTGCGTCCAGCCACCCGTCGGGCGCCGCGCCGCCTCCCGGCCAACTCGCCGCCAGCCTGGCCGACGCCATCTTCGACCGCGCGCCAACGCCAGATCCGGTCCCCCTCGCCAGTGGCCAGCGCTTCGCCATCCTCGCCGACACCCCGCTCAGCCCCCATGGCGATGCCGCCGCTTCCTGCCTGCTCGTCATCGAGAAAGAACTGGACACAGGTCGCTCCGAGCTTGCCGAAACGGCCCTCCTGCAAGCTGCCGCCAATGCCTATCGCAGCCTCGTCAACGACCCGACGCGTAATGGCGGCCTCGACAGGGACGCCGTGACCATGGCCGTCATCAGCCACGAATTTGCGCTGCGCCAGCGCCCGTCCAGCGCGCCAACCGCGCTTGACTGCCGCCGTAACTACGTGCCGCTTCTGGCGGCAGCTTCCGGAGATAAGCCCTAGAGAAGGTCCGCCGCGCGCGCCTCGATCTGTTTGCCGCTATGGCCCCGCGCGAACGTCCAGAAGTCCCGCGCCCGCGCCTGCATAAGACGGTCCATCTCGCTATTGGCGCGCGCTTCAAGGGCGCAGGTCAGAACCTCGAAGATTTCATCCTGATTGCGCCGGTAATCCTGAGCGGCGAGCGCCCGCGCATACTGCCAGCAGATCGACGCATTGTCCGCATCGAGCTGCCGCGCCTTTTCGAAATGCTCCCGCGCTGTAGAGAGGCTCGCTCCAAACCAGGCCGCCCCCAGCGACCCGCCCCGGTGAAGCACTTCGACATTCCAGACGGCCAGAAAGCCGTGTGCATAAACATTGGAAGGGTCATCCTCCAGAACACCTTCGGCAAGTTCGCGCCCCACCTTGCCATAACCCGCATTCAGCACTTCGCGTGTACTCATCAAGCGTGATTGCATGGACAGCGCGATGGCAAGCTGCAGGCGCGCCTCAGCATGATCAGGCTCTTCCTGCAAAGCCACACGCGCCAGCTTCTCAGCCCGGCGGAGCACCGCTTCATCAAGCGTGCCGGCTGCGACCTCATTGGCAAGCAGGCAGCGCGCCGCCCGCGCCAGGTTATCTGAGCCGCCTGCCTCTTCGGCGATGCTCGCCGCTTCAAGGTAGCGTCCGGCGGCATATGCCTCCTCGGCAGGATCCGCCACGGCCGGCGATGCGGCCATGAGCAAAAGTGCGAGGGAAACAGCAATCTGCCTCATAGTGGTTGAGGATAGCGCGAAATACCGCCCCGCCAATCGGCTGCCAGCTTCCTTCGTCGTTGCCTGTTCGCGCCCACCCTCCTAGTTTCGCCAAAGAAAAAGAAAACGGGGGGATAAAAGCCATGGCTGAGGGAATGGCGCGCGGGAAAGCTGACGAGAAATTCGCAAGCGTGCGCGAGCAATTTGAGAAAAACCTGCAGGACGGCACCGATATCGGTGCCTCTTTCTGCGTGACCAAGGATGGCGAGACCATCATCGACCTCTGGGGCGGCTATGCCGACCCGGAAAAGACCCGCCCGTGGGAAAAGGATACGATCGTCAACGTCTATTCAACGACGAAGACGATGACCGCCCTGACGGCGCTCTACCTGTCTGACAAGGGCCTGATCGATTTCGACGCGCCGGTCGCCGAATACTGGCCGGAATTTTCCGCGAACGGGAAAGAGAAGGTGAAGGTCTCTCATCTGATGAGCCACTCCTCCGGTGTGCCCGGCTGGACCGAGCCAGCGCCAAAGGAGATGCTCTATGACTGGGACCTCGCCGTCAGCCTTCTGGCCGCGCAGGCTCCGCTCTGGGAGCCTGGCAGCGCCCCCGGTTATCACGCCATGTCGCAAGGCTATCTTGTCGGGGAAGTGATCCGCCGGGCGAGCGGGCGCACCGTCGGCGCGGTCTTCCGGGAAGACATCGCAGAGCCTCTTGGCGCAGATTTTCATATCGGACTGCCCGCATCAGAGGATCACCGCGTCGCCGACCTGCAGCCCCCACCAGCAGCAGGCGGCGGCTTCAGCTTCGAGACCGACGTCAAGAAGGCCGCCTTTGCCAATCCGCCCATCGAAGTCAGCGAGACCCGCACACGCGCCTGGCGCGGCGCTGAAATCCCGGCAGCAGGCGGGACAGGCAACGCTCGCTCGGTTGCTGAAATTCATACCATCCTCGCAAATGGCGGCGTCTCGCAGGGCAAGCGCTTCCTCTCCGAGGCAGGTTGCCGCAAGGCGCTTGAATGCCAGGTCGAGGGCACCGATCTCGTGCTCGATATGCCGGTTCGCTATGGCATGGGCTTCGGTCTTTCCGGACCGATGTCGCCAGCGCTCCACGATCAGGCGATGTTCTGGGGCGGCTATGGCGGTTCCATCGTCCTTATCGATATGGCCGCGCACACGACGATTGCCTATGCGATGAACCGCATGCAAGGCACCACCACCGGTGATATGCGAGCGATCACGCTCGCTGCTGAAGTCTGGCAGGCGCTCGGCGCCGCATAAGGAGAATGGATGGACAGGCTGGACGCAGATCTCATTGTCATCGGGGCCGGGGTCATCGGACTCGCCGTCGCGCGTGCCTGCGCGCAGGCGGGACGCGATGTGATCGTGCTTGAGGCTGAAGACCTCATCGCCAGCCACACCTCGTCACGCAACTCCGAAGTCATCGATGCCGGGCTCTATTACCCAAAAGACTCGCTGAAGGCGCGCTTCTGCGTTGAAGGGCGCCGCAAGCTTTACGCCTATCTTCAGGATCATGGCGTCGATTACAATAATTGTGGCAAGCTCGTCGTGGCCCACCCGGATGAAGAAGACCGCCTTGCCGATATCCTCGCCCGCGCGCGTGAGAACGATGTCGAGGACCTCAAAATCATTCCCGGCGTCGAAGCCCGCCGGATGGAGCCTGCCCTCAGCGAAGACATTGCCGCCGCGATCCACTCGCCCGTCTCAGGCATCTTCGACAGCCATGGCTATTTCCTCGCCCTTCAGGGCGAGCTGGAAGACGCAGGCGGCATGATCGCCTTCGGCACGCCCGTCACCGAGGGCGCGCGCACGGCAGACGGCGTGGAGCTCATCACCGGCGGCGAGACCCCCGCCAAGATCACCGCCCGGACCGTCATCAATTGCGCAGGTCACCGCGCCATCGAACTTGCCCGCCTGATCGATGCCGACATCGACCTGCCGCAGCCGCATTATGTGAAGGGCAGCTATTTCAGCATCCTCGGCAAGACGCCCTTCTCGCGCCTCATCTACCCGATGCCGGGCCGCGCCAGTCTCGGCCTTCACCTCACTGTGGACCTTGCAGGCCGCGGCAAGCTCGGGCCGGACGCTGAATGGCTGCCGGATGATGCAAAGCCTCCCTTCAATTACCAGGTGGATCCAGCGCGCGCCTCGCTCTTCTACGACTCCGCGCGCCGTTACTGGCCAGGGCTGCCGGACGGCGCGCTCACGCCGGACTATGCGGGCGTGCGTCCCAAGATCGTAGAGAAAGGCGCCCCCTCCGGCGACTTCATGATCCGCAAGGAAAGCGAACACCTCATCCACCTCATCGGGATCGAGAGCCCCGGCCTCACCTCCTCGCTCGCCATTGCCGATCATGTCGCAGGCTTGCTGGATTAGGCGGTTGCACGAGCCATCTTCAATGTGTATTCAGCCCGCTTCGCAGCCCGCTCTCAGCGGGTCCTGCGGCATCGCCCCATGGGCCGATCGGTTCGGTAGCTCAGCTGGTTAGAGCGCACGACTCATAATCGTGAGGTCGGGAGTTCAAGTCTCCCCCGAACCACCATTTTCATCCAATCAAGCTGTGCGGCCTATACGTCGCGACTTCTCTTTCTTTGCAGGCTGCCAAAGGTATCGATAGACCCCGAACAGGTTGATCGCGAGCAGAACGATATTTTGCAGCGCCAGCGGCGCTTCGTCCTGAAGCGTCGAGGCCCAGACCCAGGCCGCTGACGACAGAGAGAAGATCAGGAAGCCGAGCCCGGACCATTTTGCGCCCGCATTCAGTGATACCAGCAAGGCGGCGAGGATACACGAGAGCGAAGCGAACCAAGTTAGCGCGTCAACCATGGTCTACTCGTGTCGCAGAAGTTCGAAGTCGATCGGCTTGTAGGTATGATTGTTGGACAGGCCCGCGGAGCAGGCTGTCAGGGCGACAATCATATCCATCTCGGCACGCAATTTGATGGAGTCACCAGCCTTGCTTAGCGGCGGCCTGACATCAATTTCGCCCGTGTCACTGTTCACAGCCACATGCATAAATATGTTGAAGGCGATCGGGACGCGGTCGGGCTCGATGCCATAAGGCTCCAGCGCCATTTCCAGATTGCCCTGGCAGCCTGGCGGCGGATTTGTCTCATCATACAGCTTGCGGAACATCTCCCTCGAGCAAGGCGTAAGCGTAAAATCGTGCCGCTTCACATCATCGGCTATGATCTCGAACATCGGATTGCTCCGATTGGAATAAAGAATGTCGCCTGTCGAAAGAAACATTTTGCTCGCATAGTCGATTGAGCGCCCGGACGAGATGTATTCCCTCGTGTCGGCGGCGCTGAACGCCACCATGTCGGACACTTGTTCGCCTTCGGGGTCGGTTACCTTCAGAACCTCGCCCTTCTTCATCTTGAAGCCTTTGCCAGATCTCGGCGCAATTCTCTCGGTCAAGTTACCAACTCCTTCTTTTCGAATGGACAGACCCAGTCGGAGTCGACTTCCCTGCCACTGTATTGGGCTGCAGCAGCGCCAAAGCCGTGGTCTGCCAGCATGGGGTTGATGCTGCCGGAAAGGGCTTCGTCACGCTGACGGATCACTTCCTGCATTTTGGCGTAGCGTTTATCCTCGCGCAGTCGCTCAAACTGGTCATGCGAATTGAAAACCAGCACCGGATATTCAAACCGGCGGGCCGGACGGGACGCAGCTGGGTGGAGGCCGACCACGAAAAACGCGTGCCCCGCCAGACTCATCGAGAAATGGCTCGATTGCGGGTCCCCGGATACATTCGTCGCCCAGGCTCCGCCCGAGGCAACATCGAGATTATGGAGCGATTGCAGCCTGTCCCACAAAGCTCTTTCAAACTCTGGTTCGGTCGACGGTGCCTCATCCGGGAATATGGCCGCGAATGAGCGAACGATTGGGCTGTTTACATCGATATTGCGCAGGAAACTGGTGAGTTCGCGCTGAAGCTCGAAATCATCTGACGTTCGCAGAATTGATCGATAGCATCGTGTTTCCAGACCTTCGCGAACGAGAGCTGATTTTGCGCCGATGCACGGGAAGTCATCGGAAGATATGAAATCTTCAAATCGGCTCACGATAGGATTTTTGCCGTCTGTCATGGATGTCTCCGTTGGACAATTGCATCACAAACGGCAGGTGTGGCGGCCTTGTTCCTGCACCACCTCACATTGAACGGCGCGATTACACCACAACTTATCTGAGGTTAGGAAACGAGCGTTTTGACCGGGCTACCCCGCTCAAATCAAACTGGCGACTTTGACTCGAGCGGGCTCTAAAGGTATAAAACTTTAACTTTGTAGAGAAGCCTGCTCACTTTTGACGTAAGGTCGCTCCAATGAACACGCCCGAATATCAAGACCTGATCGACATGATCTACGTGTCGGTTCGCACGGCGCCCGAAGAGACTCTGAAAGCGATCGGAAAGCCCGATACGCCTGAAGGCGACGACGCGACGATGCAGCTATCTCGGCGCATTGCCGGCGCTGTTGAGGAAAGCACCAGACGTCTCGATAAAATCGCCTGAAGGACCATCAGGCTGCTACCTTACCCCAAGGACCAACATACCTTGATCGGCTCCGGCTCTTTTGAGTTTATCGAGCACCTGGTCCCGCATAGCCCGGATAAGCTGGCTTACGAGCAGCGCCGCCTCGCTGGGTTAGAGGCCGCACCAGAAGTACCAGTCCGCCAATCACGAAGCATGCACTGACCGCCCAGACATGCGGCCACTGATAGGCCTCAGCAAAGCGCGCAGCATGCACACCCACTGCTGCGAGCAGCGACACGCCGAAGCCAAGCCGCATCCAGCGCGCTGTCTTCACCTGATCTCTCAGCACAAGGCCAAGCCCGCAAAGGGCGAGCGCGCCAAGCCAGAACACCGCTGTCAGAGAGACCATGCCGACGCCAAGCAGGCTCACCGCCAGCGTCGCTGCCAGCAGCGCCGGGCTGCCCCAGACGAGTGCGGCCCAGGCAGCTTCGAGCCTCGGCATGCCGCGTCCGGCCTCGGCACGTTTCAGGAAATAGATGTTGAGGCCCGCCGCGACGACGATGCAGAGGCCGACACCCATCACGAAATAGGCGACCTTCATGGCGAGGCCGCCAAAGTCGCCAAAGTGGAGCCGGTAGGTCGACATGGCGATCTGCTTGCCCGCCGCGCCGTCCGTATAGCCCGCCTTGCCCGTATAGGCGCCGCCCGCGTCGAACTCATACATCTCACCGTAGGCGAGGCGATCGGTGTGCTCGCCATAGATCGTTGTGTGCTGGCTCGCCGTGCCGGGGTCGTGAACAATGGCGAGGAAGGGCTTTGCATCCGGCACCATCTCTTCCATCGTGACCAGCGCCGCGCCTATGTCAGCGAGCGGCGCGGGGCTCTCATCAATCTCTCCCTCCTCGCCGAAAATGGACTCTGTCAGTGCGCGCGGGTCGCCATCAAAGCTTGTCTGCGCCAGCACCATCGCCACGACAACGAACAGGCCGATCATCGCGCCTGTCACTGCCACGGCAATCGTGAAGGGCGCGGTCCAGACGCTGAGCCTGTTGTGCAGGTCTGCCTGTACCAGCCGCGCCTGTCCCTTGCGGCGCAGGCGAAACGCGTCGCGGAAGATGCGCGGATGCGCGAGCAGGCCCGACACCGCCATCGCCACCAGCATGACGCCCAAGATAGCGACGACGATCATGCCAAAACTGGTCGGCAGGCTAAGGTAATAGTGAAGGTGGATGAGGAAGTCGTTCCACGCGGTCTCATACCTGCCGGTCATGGCGCCCTGCGCGTCCGCCGTCTCCAGCCCGTCATCGCCGCCAATGACGAAGCGCTGCCAGTTGTCTCGCGGCAGGTAGAGATAGAGGTGCGTGGAGTCCGGCTGCTGCGCCATGACATTTATCGCTGCGGCCTGCGCGATCTCTGGCGAGACGGCCTCCACCGGCGCCTGGACGGGGTTTTCCCACCAGCCGATCTCATCCTCGAACATGGCCACGGTGCCTGACAGGCAGACGATGAACATGAGCGCGCCGATGACCAGCCCCATCACTGAATGCGCCGACAGGGACCTGTCCACGCGCGCCTTGCTGGATTTTGGCCAGATAGAAGTCGCCATGAAGAAATGCCTTTCTAGAGCGGCAGGAAAGCAGCGATGAGACTGAAGGCTAGCGCGCCCCCCGCGAAGACCGAGCGCCGCCCGGCC
>LWDU01041026.1_pt2 | contig 14757 bp, 14 predicted proteins | sample 727161 | NCBI WGS metagenome assembly LWDU01 (sample SAMN04566230, study PRJNA314399) | hydrothermal vent metagenome | isolation source: deep sea hydrothermal plume seawater | place: Mexico: Gulf of California, Guaymas Basin | collected 2004-07-11 | reverse complement strand
GGGCATTAAGTACGACTCTGGAGGCTGATTTTTGCATTGCCGCACTCAATGAAACATTAGAAGGCGAAAGTTGCGAGATTTTTAATACCGATCAGGGCAGCCAGTTTACAACACCAAGGTTCACGCAGCCCTTACTGGACAAGGGAATAATGGTTAGCATGGATGGCCGAGGGCGAGCTTTGGACAATATATTCGTAGAACGCTTATGGCGATTGGTCAAATATGAAAAAGTTTATTTGAGTGATTTCAATACCGTAAACGAGGCCTATGTTGGTCTAAAGGAGTACTTTGAATTCTATAATAATAAACGATTTCATCAATCTCTCGATAATCAGACTCCAGCCAAGGTTTATCTGGCAGGAAATTAGCTTTAAGTTTATCATTCATTGCAAGCAATCTTTTTATGAGAAAGTTGAACAATATTATATTTTTAACTAAAAAAAGAAAAAGAGGATATCTTAATTTTTACTAAATTTGGTATTGACAATGGGGAGCATCATACAACACTGGGGCGATGAACTTAATGTCTTTAATAGAGACCATTTGATTTAGTTTATTAACTATCATCGCCCCTGTTACTTTCCAACTGTGATCATGGACGATAAAGGAAAGCAAAGAAAGAAATATCATTATGATAAGATGATGATGATGTTGACGCCTTATGAAAAGCTGACGTCACTGCAGAGTGCTCAAGACCTTCTGAAACCTTCACTCTCCTTTGAGCAGCTGGATACGATTGCTAACTGGATCTGTGATAATAAATCAGCTGACCAACTAAACCTCGCTAAAAAGCGATTATTTAAACAAATCAATGAACAGAAAAAAGGCTGATGTTTAGAGTTGGCTTAATGGCGCTGTTCAGACTCATTTGTTAATTGGAAAATACTTTAAACGAATACAAGATCAAAGTAATAAATTTCATCATCGGCAAACGATAAGGAAAAATATATTCCCGATACATAATTACATGTATTAGCACTTAGAGTGCTTATTTCTGCTTACACACGATAAAATAAGCTAACATATTCAAACAATATAATAATATTTGGAGTACAACTTATGCGTGAACAGAAGGTTAAAGCAGCATTGGAAGAAGAGAGTGTATTAACGCCAACCTATGCTTCCAGAGAAATGACGGAGAGCATTCCTAAACATGCTATTCCTAAGCAAAGCACAGCACCCGAAACGGTCTATAATCTAATCCATGATGAACTCATCATGGATGGAAATTCACGGCAGAATCTGGCGACGTTTGTGACCACCTGGATGGAGCCAGAAGCAAAGAAGTTGATGTCGGAATGTTTCGACAAAAATATGATTGATAAGGATGAATATCCGCAAACGGCTGAAATTGAAAGTCGTTGTATCAATATGCTCGCTAATTTATGGAATTCGCCTGATCATGAAACTGCGACCGGTACTTCTACCATTGGTTCCAGTGAAGCAGCTATGCTGGGTGGCATGGCGATGAAATGGAACTGGCGCGATAAAATGAAAAAAGCCGGTAAACCCACCGATAAGCCAAATATGGTGATGGGGGCTAATACCCAGATTTGCTGGCATAAATTCTGTAAATACTGGGATATTGAAGCTCGCGAAGTCAAATCTGAAGGTAATCGCTTCACCCTGAATGCCGAAGAAGCGTTAAAGCTAGTGGATGAAAATACTATCGGTGTTGTTGTTATTATGGGCAGCACCATGGACGGCAAATATGAACCGGTTAAAGAAGTCGCTGATGCCTTGGATACATACCAACAACAGACAGGTATTGATATACCGATTCATGTTGATGGTGCAAGTGGTGCTTTTATAGCGCCCTTTCTTCAGCCTGATTTAGAATGGGATTTTCGTGTTCCAAGAGTCGTTTCGATTAATGCGTCAGGACACAAATACGGACTTGTTTATCCTGGTGTGGGCTGGGCGTTATGGCGTAATAAAAAGCATTTACCTGAGGACCTTGTATTCCATGTGACTTATTTGGGTGGTGATATGATTGATTTTTCGATCAATTTTTCACGACCGGGTAACCAGGTAGTTGCTCAATATTACAACTTTCTTCGTTTGGGTATGGATGGCTATACACGTATACAACAAGCCTGCCAAGATGTTGCTTTATATTTATCGGGTGAAATTGCCAAACTAGGGCCGTTTGAATTAATTACCAATGGAAGTGATATTCCTGTTTTCTGCTGGAAATTAAAAGATGATTTCGCTGGTTCTTCAAATTTCACCTTACTTGATATGGCCGATAAGTTACGTGAACGTGGCTGGTTAGTCCCTGCTTATCCGATGCCGCCTAACCGTCAGGACCTTTTTGTGCAACGAGTCGTTGTAAAAGAAGGCTTCAGTCATGATATGGCCGACATGTTACTCGAAGATATCCGCCGTGCTCTGGAATGGTTTGAATCACAGCCAGGATTTATCGGTAAAAAAGAAGGTGGTAACTTCCATCATTAATTGCTTATGAAAAATGTTCACACTACTATTAGTTTTTCCGGGCCGGGATATATAACAAAAGCAGTCCATTTACTGAAAGGTGGTTACTTCACGTCGTCACCTAAAACACAAAGGGCTCGGCTCATTGTTTGTTACACCTTAGAATGTTAAATAGACATCACCTCGATTTAAATATCCCTGGTTGCATTTATGGGCACCAACACTCCTAACCTGGTGGGGTGCCGTGATATTTATAATTAGTTTGGCTTTATTTAGTGTGATTACCCTGCCAGAGAACAGACCTAAAGCAATAAACACAGGTATGACTCTGGACTGGATTTTTTTATTGGCTCGCTTTTTTTACTTCAGTTGCATTCTGTCAGTTACTGGAAGCCATTAATGCAATTGATTGGCACGGTGATGTTTAACTTTAATACCGGTAATGCCTTTATTAGTGATTTGAACTGGGTGCAACAGGATATATTGATCTGTACACCGAATATCATTCGGCTGTATTTTTTTTGATTGCTAGTCGCCTGGCTGTTATGGAAGAATGTCATGGTAACTGGGGCTGGCAGCCTGGGGATATTGAGTGTTGATTTACGGTACTTCATTTGCTCGTTTCGATAGGTTTTATGATTTCTGCCTTGTATGCATTAGCTGTGCTTTCTGGCGACAGCTCTGTCACTTTTAGCTGGTTGTCCACATTTTTTACTTTTCAGGGAAGCGTATGCTTTTTTATCGGGCGTTATCTATTACTGCCGGAAATGTTTTCTGAATAGGTAGCTGATTGACTATGCAAACAGGGGGTTCTTGTTTAAGACCAGACACCTTAATGAGCGTAGGGCCACAATATCGAACTGGTATGCTAAAGGATGGCTGAAGCCGCACCCTACAATCATTCCTACATTCCGTCGCTTCCATGCAGCTCAGGAATTTAATGAAGCAGGTAGGGCTGGGGTAACCTGGAGTATGCCTTTTCCAGAAAAGATAAGATTGGCTTTAGCTATCTTCATTTCTATGACACCAACAACCAAACGTTTGATGGTCTTGATGTCGATAATGGCAGAGTTGAAGTAACGTCGCTGTTGTTTTGGCCACAGCTAAGTCTTAGTGGTGAATATGCATTTGAACAAAATGGCAGCGTATTTAAGTCGAATGGAGGATTTGCGAAAATCAGTTACGTATTTGATACAGCTCCTTGGTCACCAACCTTGAGTTTCCGTTTTACCAGCCTGTAAGGCGATAATCCTGATACAGTGAGGGATGAAGGGTTTAGTCTCTTAGCTTATGGAATTCGTGACTGAGGAACCTGGTTTCAGGGTAAAATGATTGGTGAATATGTGTTAGCTAATAGTAGTTACTCTACCGGTAACATTCGAGGATAGTGCGTTATTGATTCTGTTTTCTATGGGTAACGCTCAGTGAGTTTTAACAACCTATTTAGCGCCAATAACGGTGAGCCTGAAGAGCCCAGATAAGCAAGCGGCAGCGGAGTGGATGCGTTGTATTATTTAGCTCTGTAACTACCTACCTATTGGGTTTATGCGCAAGCCTAGGATTTGCAATATATGTCTGTGGAGCAACCTATGAATCAGCTGATACTCTATGCCCTGGAGTTTTACAACCCTAGCTCTGGCTTGGATAAATTCCTGGATAGATTCAACCTGGGTGAATTCAATTTAAGATAAGCAAACACATTTATTCAGGATCAGGTAGGGCGTCTAAAACACCCTGCCCGATATCTATTATTGCTTGTTAGTAATAATAGCCCCCGCCCCAACCACCCCAGCTATTCCAGTTCATAGCAGCATCTTGGTTCATCTCGGCAGTCTGTAGCTCTAAGTTTAGTTTTGCATATTCCTGATAATTCCGTTCAGTTCCCATATACAGGCATTTACAAAATTCAGCATCTGCATAAGCATAGAAAACAAGACCATTTTTAATGTGACTAAGAATCGTTCTCTGCTTCATGGATGTAATATGTGCCAGCTTTTCAGGGGTATCTGCAAATTTAACCATGAACCCTGCCGCCGCTAATTTTTTTTCATCACTGCTGGCATTGCTTTTTTCTATCATCGTACAAGAAGATAGAGTTGTTACGACAAACAAAAGTATACCCGTTGTTTTTAAAATAGTGTGTTGCATATAAAAATATCCTTTACGTATTTTATAAAAATGAACTACCATAAACACTCAAAAGTTTAGCTTAGCACATTAGATTGAGCAATATTGTCTAAAGTGCAAATTTTATGTTTTTAAATCAAAACCGGGCTTATAAATTATTATATCTATTCAAATCAAATAAACCCGCCTTTAGCCCACGGTATTTCCTATGCTCTGCATTAAACCAGTCTACATAACCCCAGATCTCTGGATTGGTTCGACGAACACCGTATTTAGCATAGAATGCTTCCCTGTCTTCGCTACTGCGCGCCTTTTTGATCCCTGCAATAAATTCAGGCAACAGCTGTTCTTGCACATGAAAGAAATAGTTCGGATAACTGCCTAAAAACCCAGGTACGATAGTGAGTGTGTCAAATTCAGGCTCACTGCGCAAGTCTTCAGATGTCATAATAGCAACGTTTTCTAGCGCTTTATTTAATAATATAGTATAAATTAGCTCACTTTTTCCCTGCTTACCAGTAATTTTGACGATGGACATTTCCGGCAACAAGGCTAGCTCGCTTCCTTTGAGTGTAGTAAGTTCAGTCATGGCAAGATAAGATTTTTGCTGTAATTCTGATCTCGCAGTTTTTTTGCAGGCTTCGTGCTGACAGGGTCTAAGAGTATTGTTGGTATTCACAGCTTTACCTAAATGCTGTCTGACCTGGGCAAAAAACTCCTGTTTATAGTTATCAGTTTTATACACCACACCGGTTTCATGTCCAGCACTGTAATAGGGAGTATTCATATAGTTAGCAATATCGCCACTAATGCCTTTATACCAGCTGCGATTAATGCGTTCACGTTGATCATCAGGCATCAATCTCAGAAAGTTATCTTCCCCACCCATACGTAAAAAATCCATATACAGGCGAGTAGCCAATTGATGGTCTACTGAATCAAAGACATTAAAACCTGCAACGAGCAAATAGTGAATGCGTTCAAATAGGGGATAGTCAAGAATCCACCCAGTTAATGGCGTATCGCCGACTAAACCTTCGACCACTGTTGCACTATTAAAATGTCTGAAGACAGTTAACGCTGCATTCTGATTGTTGCCATTGCCATTCCAGATATCATCGATGGTAAAACCGCCATACTCGTCTATTATCTGGTTAGTAAAAACGTTTTTATTCTTCAGATACTCTTCAGCGAGCTTGTTATATTTACGCCAGCCAAACAGCCCAAGATTTTTACCGGCAGCGCCTGGCAAGCTTAAAACCTTGTCTTGCTGTTGAATGAAAGTGTTAAATTTATCATTAATCACATCCACATTATTCCGCCCATCTGGTCTAAAAAACACCACCCAGAATCGATCGCGTATTACATTTAAAGCAACCTGACCTCTACAGACAGGACCTTTGATAAACCCTGAAATAAAATACTGGGCATTGTCCAGTAAAAATTGATAGCGTGCATTTTTTGGCAACTCAGCAAATGCCAAAAATGGATTAGCTGCGACCTCTGGTAAGTATGAGGGCAGTTTGGTCACACGATAATCAGTCTGAAAAAATAATTTTTTATAGCGCTGCATTTTATTTTCACTAAACTCATAAACAAAATGCGTTTTATCAACGATGACACCTTCAACTAGACGCAAGCGGTAGTAAAAATCGGTGACTCCAGGGTCATCATAGGGAAGCACAGTAGCAATTTCTTTAATTTCCTGACCGGATGGCGTTGTTGAGCGGACTAAGCGATAAAATTTCTTTTTATGATGTCGCTGTAAGTGTATGTGCCCAAGAAACAGGTGTTCATATATATAACGCGAGACCAGTTGTTCTTTTAAGGATCGTCCATTAAAAAACTGCTCCCATTGGGCAATTTCTTTTACGGTATCGTTTGCTGGCACAGGCCCGGCATCAAATTCTGCGCCTTGCTGCAACCACTGCATTATTTTGTATTCCTGCTTCAGGCTTAAACCTGGCATGGCATAAGGCATGCCCCATCCTGGATGGTCCTGTTTAAAATCAGAAAATTCGGCTACCGTTGGACAGGATAATTTACGATCCAGGCTAAGATCGAATGAATCCGCAAGTTTTCCAGATTCGGCTAGTGGGTTATCTCGCTTTAATAATAATAATTTAGCTAATAATGAATTATTGATATTCGCCTGAGCTGAATCTATGCGTTCATTTAACACCGGGTAAAAATCTTTTTCCCGCCAGCCCTGTGTTGTGGTTGCATCAACAAACAACCGCGTAGGCTGGATAGCATCTAATCTGACGCTATAAATAACTTGCTTGGTAGATCCGCGATCAATACCTTGCGTGGATCCGAGTTTGAGTTGGCAAGGGGCATCATAGCAAGCATGACAAGCAACACAACGTGTGTCTAGAATGGGTTTAATATCTTTATGATAGGACACCGCATCCTTAGCCAATTTTGTATCTGCGGCTAGTGTGCGTTGCTTAGGCTCGGACGGACCGTATAAGGCTTCAAAGTCCGGCGTTTGAACTGTTTGGTAAACTGTCGTACAACCACTAATGATAAAAAGAACAATTAATACGCTATAGAATTTTGTATTGATCGATTGATTCATAGTATTGCCGTTGTTATTATTTTTTATTAAACGCACTAACAGTATATTTTTCCTGAATTCAGGTTTCAGTAATATTACCTTGAATTGAAATGCAGTCCGCTTAATTAATAGTCTATTTTTCTGAATTAAGCAAATTAAGCTCGATTGCCTGCGGCATTTTTTCAATCTCCAGTAGACGTTCATTCCCTTGCGTACTTAATGATAAAATAACATCTGCACTGCCTATATATCCTGCTCCTTTTTCTGGCCATTCAAAAAAGCAAATACTTTGTTCCTGCAAATAATCAGCGATACCAATCCACTCAAGTTCTTCAGGATCGTTTAAGCGATACAGATCAAAATGAAAGAACAGCCGTTGATTCAATTGATATTCTTCAACGATATTATAAGTGGGACTTTTAACTGTTCCACCATGTCCAGCCGCGCGCATAAAGCCACGCACCAGAGTCGTTTTCCCGGAACCTAAATCACCCTTTAAAAAAACTACACATTTTTCAGGTAGGGACTGAAATAACCTTGCCCCGAATGCTTCGGTTGCTTCGGTCGACTGTAACATAAACTGCTGCATCATTTTACCACTTGAACTAAATAATCAACGACATCACTAGCGCACAAACCTCTCTCACCCTTACTAGCAGCCGCTTTATCAGCGGCAAGACCGTGACGGTAAACACCCTGCTGTGCCGCTTCTATTAATGGATATTGCTGCGCTAGTAAACCACCAATCAAACCTGCGAGCACATCTCCCATTCCACCCGATGCCATCCCCGGATTTCCGGTGCGATTAACATAAATACCTTCACCGCCACAGACTAGCGTCCCAGCCCCTTTCAAGACGCAGACACCTCCATATTTTTTCTGGATAGAGTGCACTGCCTGGTACCGATCCTGCAATATGTCAGCTGTAGAGCAATGTAATAAGCGTGCGGCCTCTCCGGGATGTGGTGTCAAAATCCAGTTTTCGGAATAAGCAGGCGCTGCTGCCAGAAAATTCAAAGCATCTGCGTCAATCACTCGTGGTAAATCTAAAGTAACTAGTTGCGACCAGATGCTTTTTGCCCATTCTCTTTGAGCAAGCCCGGGGCCTAATACCAGCACTGTCGCTCTATTCACCAATTCGGAAATATCAGCAAGTTGCTCTAATGCATGGCCCATTAATTCAGGGCTAAACAAATGGGTTTGTAAGGCATGTTCTTTACGCGTAGCCACACTCACTAGACCGGCACCGCTATTAAGCGCAGTTTTAGCTGCTAAATGTACTGCGCCTGCATAACCATAATCTCCCCCTATCACTAATACATGACCATAATTCCCCTTATGCGAGCAAGCTTTACGTCTAGTAAGTGAGGCGGGTGTAAGTATTGATTCATGGCTCTGAAATACCTGAATTATGGTATCCGGCACCTCTAAATCGGAAAAAATCACTGTGCCACAATAATCAGCAGCTAATCCGGTAAACAAGCCTTTTTTTAATACAATAAAGCTAATTGTAAAATCAGCGACAACGGCACAACCCATAATATTGCCCGTATCGGCATTTAAACCGGAGGGAATATCTATTGCCAGTACAGGGGCTACCATAGTATTAATATAGCTAATAGCCTCGGCAAATTTACCACTGACATTCCGATCTAATCCAGTTCCCAGCAGCGCATCGACCACAAGATCTGTCGCATTATCAAGTGTTTCCAAATCCTGTAATATTATGCCCCCCGCATCAAGTAATACCTGCTTTGCCAGTGCCGAATCTCCCTGTATTTTTTGTGTCGCGACCAACGAAACCAGTTGCACGCGATAGCCTGCTGCTATAGCCATAGCGGCAATTAGATAACCATCGCCTGCATTATTACCGGCACCACAAAAAAAAGCTAGTCTGTTAGCAGCCGGGTAATGCTCCTGTATGGCCTTAAACCCAGCGCTTGCCGCTTTAGTCATCAATTCAAAGCCTGTTATACTAAGTGAATCCTGAGCTATACGGTCGATGTCTCTAGCCTGTTGTGCAGAATACAAAGAGGTGGGTAAGGTTTGCATATTAAAATGAATATATTTTACTAAAAGGTATTATATTTATTGTTGCATAAGTTTTTACACTATACTATCGTCGAGTAGGCTTTAGCCTACATGAGGCAATACCAGTATAGGCTAAAGCCTACTCGCCACCTATTGAACTTTATACTGCAAATACTTATGGAACTATTAATAGTGGCGCTAATGTAACACAATGTTTCATGAATTCTTTAATTCAGTCTATAGCTTTTTTTACCATGAAGGACATGAAGAAGAGCAGATATTATGAGTTACCCAGGTAAAATGTACCACTTAGCTTTAAGCCCTTTACGTTCTTCATAGTGAAAACAAAAGATATTCTCCCTAATCATTAGCAAACTAAGAATGGACACAGCTAGCAATGAACTGCCCCAGCAAATTAAACAATGGGGCTATGAATTAGGCTTCCAGCAAGTCGGCATAACCGATACCAATCTGCAACAAGCAGAGCAGCACCTACAAGACTGGCTTGCACAAGGTTATCATGCCGATATGGAGTATATGCATAAACATGGTTTAAAGCGTAGCCGCCCTGCTCTGTTACAACCGGAAACCGTGAGTATTATTTCTGTACGCATGGATTATCTGCCGGAAGCTTATGAGACTATGGAAACGACACTCAATAATCCTGTTGCCGCCTTTATTTCTCGTTATGCGCTGGGGCGAGATTATCATAAAGTCCTACGTAAGCGCTTGCAAAAACTTGCCCTGCGTATCGAGCAAGAAGTAGGTGTCTTTGGCTATCGTGCTTTCGTAGACTCGGCTCCGGTCTTAGAAAAGGCCATTGCCGAAAAAGCAGGCTTAGGCTGGATAGGGAAACACAGCAATATCATTAATAAAAAAGCTGGCTCCTGGTTTTTCCTCGGTGAGATCTATACAACACTTGCTTTGCCTAGTGATATCCCCAGCCAGAACCATTGCGGTCAATGCGTCGCCTGTATCGATATTTGCCCAACTCAGGCGATTGTTGCGCCGTACCAGGTCGATGCCCGGCGCTGTATTTCATATCTAACAATTGAGCTAAAAGGCTCGATACCTGAAAAATTAAGACCATTAATGGGCAATCGCATTTATGGCTGTGATGATTGCCAGCTAATTTGCCCATGGAATCGTTTTGCCAGAATCAGTAAAGAAGCTGACTTTAGCCCCAGGCATAATCTAAATTCGCAACATCTGATTGAATTATTTGACTGGACAGAAAGCGAGTTTCTGCAGAAAACCGAAGGCTCTGCTATCAGACGTATAGGCTATCAACAATGGCTACGCAATATAGCGGTTGCGTTAGGTAATGCGCCTGCCTCTGACGCTATCAAACAAGCACTATTGACTAAAATGAATCACCCATCAGAGTTAGTTAGAGATCATGTATTGTGGGCAGTCAAGCAGGGGGCATAATTAATATATGCGATGTGATAACAATGGTTTTTTTAGACTCGGCCTCGTCGTTAAATGTCCTTAGAACCAGTGCTCAATTGTTTCCTCATTATAAATGCCAAAGGAAGCAAGATAAGAAAACCGATGATGGCAAACATCAAGGGTACTAAAGCCGCGATAGGCTGTGCAGGGAAATACTGACTGGCAACCAGGATAGCAATTGGTGGATTACGTAAGCCCGTACCCACAGCCAATACGATACGCGCATGCTGCTTCCTGCCTCCCGCCAGATAGCCAACACTCATGGCTAGCAGGAAGAATAAGATGATCACTGGCAGTATACTGGCACTCGCAAGAATAACCTCGGCATATAAAGCAATGACAGTACCCATTAGCACGACTATTGAAATACTGGTGAGTCTTGCAGCATAAGGCTGCACTCGCGCTGCTATCCCTGGAAAGTGTGCTTTGATAGCAAGCGCAAGTACTAAAGGCAGCAACATAATGGCCAGTAATGACTTGGCAATATCCCAGGAGTCGAGTGATGTACCATCCAATATTCGAGGCACGACGATCGGCATAAAAAAAATGGTAATGATCAATAAAGTTACCATTAGCCCTACCGAACTACCTACATGGCTTTTTGCTGTCGTCACGATTATCGGAATAAAAGGCGCGCCGCCACCTATACCAAGCAATATTATGCCTGTCCTTACGCCTTCGGGAAGCGGTAATACCGATACCAATCCATAAGCAACAAGCGGGACAATCAAGAAATTTGCAAGCAATGCACGAATCACTATTTTGAAATGTTTAAACGGCGCAATGATTTGTGCAATGGTTAAATTCAAGCCCAACGCAATCATACTGCCTGATACAAAGCCTAGCATCGAAAGATTAAAGACTATTTCAAGACTTTCTTTAGCGGGTAAAATCATATTGGCTATCAATTAATAAATGAACGGTAGTAATTTTCCAGTATTGCGTACGCTCCATACGGCTACTTCTGAGTAGCCTGTTAAGTATGAATATAAACTAGTTCACCTGGGTTTACCTTCCCAAATAAAGCGCGCATATCCGCATTAGCCATTCTAATACAACCGTGAGATTCCGGTTTGCCTTGCATTAAATAATCGGGGCAGCCGTGTATATAAATATAGCGCCAGGTGCTATCAACCTGACCATAACGATTAACCCCCGGCTCTAATCCACCTAGCCAGAGTATCCGGGTTAATATCCAGTCTCGCTTTGGATATTCATCGCCTAATTCAGCTGTGTATATTTCCCCGGTAGGACGCCTTGCGACAAAAACACTGTTTAAAGGAAGTTTATCACCAATTCTGGCGCGAATTTTATGCCAGCCTGTTGGCGTACATTCCGAACCCATGCGTTCGCCTACTCCGTTTTTGGCTGTTGAAACGGTATAGCTACAGAGTACAATGCTGTTTTCGATAAGGCGCAATGTTTGCTCTGCAATACACACGGCGATATATCGACTGGGTAAGCTATCCAACGTCATGGAACATTCAGCCTCACTTTCTACTAATTGTAGGGTGCGGCTTTAGCCCGCCAATATTTTAAAGGCCGGCTAAAGCCACACCCTACGTCTATTTTTTAAATAGCGCGATAGATTCAACATGTCCTGTTTGCGGAAACATATCCATCACGCCTGCTTTGACCAGAGTATAACCTAAGTCATTGACCAGAATCCCTGCATCTCTGGCTAAGGTGGATGGATTACAGGAAACATACATGACTAATTCGGGCTCCCATTTTTTCAGATTATGCAGCACTTCTGAAGCGCCTGCACGTGATGGATCTAACATCACTTTATTGTATTTTTGCCTAGCCCAGGCCTGGTCGCTAACATCTTTGCTTAGGTCAGCCGCAAAAAATTCGACATTGCTTAAATTATTTAATAATGCATTCTCTTTAGCGTGATTAACCAACGGTTGATCACCTTCTATTCCGACGACATGCCCGGCTTTGGTGGCAATCGGCAATGTAAAATTACCCAGGCCACAGAATAAATCCAGCACTCTATCCTGGGCAGTAAAATTCATTTCCTGCATCACCCGGTTAACCATCTTGCGGTTAATTTCATAATTTACCTGGGTAAACATCGCAGGTTTAAAGCGAAATGTTATCCCTTGGTCGGGTAAGGCATAAGTCGGCATGACTTCCGGCTCACCTTCAATAGGGGTAATGGTATCGGGACCTTTGGATTGCAGGCACATGGAAATATTATGCTCTTTACCAAAAGCACGCATGACTTCCTTGTCTGCATCAGTCGCCGGCTCGAGTACGCGAAAGGCCAATACACAATCCTGATCACCAATAGCAACTTCAATTTGTGGGATTTTATCCTTAATACTTAACAGGCCTATCATCGCCGATAATTCCATCAGTTTTTCACCGATGATAGGATGCATGACTTTACAGCTCTCAATTTCTGCCAGAAATTGATTACGCCGCTCTCTAAAACCCACCAATACCCGGCCTTTTTTTGCCACGTACTTAACGCCCATACGCGCTTTGCGGCGATAACCCCAGTGCGGCCCTCTTAATGGTTCCCAGAATTCAGAGATAGTAACTTTGCCAATGCGCTGAAATTGTTCGGCTAATAAACCTTGTTTGATAACAATCTGCTGTTCATCTTTAACATGCTGAAAACTACAACCTCCACAGCGACCAAAATGCTCACAGGCGGCTTCCCCACGGTCTGGTGACTCAGTGAATAAGCTATCTACTCTGCCTTCAGCATAGTCTTTGCGGCTATCCGTATAAATAAATTCCAGCTCTTCACCGGGTAATGCTTCATCAATAAACACCGCTTTGCCGTCTACATGGGCAACACCTCGGCCATCATGAGTGAAAGATTCAATTGTTACTTTAACGGGATCTTCGGGAAGTTTTCTTTTCTTATGAAATCGTCTACGTGCCATATTTATTTATTTTATTAAGGAGCGCATACGAAATAACTTTTACATCAGTATATGGGGGCGTAGGTCTTTAGCCTGTGTTTTACAAAGCGGACTTAAGATCCACACCCCATTGAGCTTAAATTATTGCGCGCACATTTAGAACTAAGTTTTTCTCTGTAAAGCCAGGCGGATAATATCTTCACAGCTTTTATCTTCCTGAGCAATACCCTGTACCATTTTACTAGCATCTTGTGGTTTATAACCCAAAGCACACAAGGCACTAATTGCTTCTTGCTTAGCGTTACTTCTAGATGACACGATACTGCCTTGCTCACTACTTGAGCTAAGACTAGAATCATCCCGCGTCGGTAATTTATCACGCATTTCTATGATCAAGCGTTCGGCCGTTTTCTTACCTACACCCGGTAGGCGAATTAACGCAGCGGTATCATTGTCATGGATGCAACGATGAAATTCATCTGCGCTCTGTCCTGATAATATAGTTAATGCTAATTTCGGCCCTACGCCATTGACTTTTATCAAAGTGCGAAACATCATTCGATCTGATTCTGTGGAAAAACCAAACAGGATATGTGCATCCTCACGCACCACTAAATGAGTATGCAGGTGTACCGTTTCGCCCATAACCGGTAGATTATAAAAGGTGGTCATCGGCGCTTCGATTTCATAACCCACCCCTTGCACATCTAACACTAATAAGGGCGGTGTTTTAGTCACTAATTTACCGCGTATAAATCCAATCATGAAGGCATGCCTTGTTGTAATCGTCTTTGTGTTTGTTGGAAATTAGCATGACATAAGCTGATGCCCAGCGCATCACTCGCATCTATTTGTAATTCGCCGCTTATTCCTAGCAAAATCTTAACCATTTGCTGTACCTGTAATTTATCAGCCGAGCCTTTACCCACGACCGCTTGCTTAACTTGACGCGCCGCATATTCAAACACCGGTATATCAAATAACTGTACAGCACAGATGGCAGCGCCACGCGCCTGGCCTAATTTTAAGGCCGAATCGGCATTCTTGTGCATAAACACTTGCTCTATCGCCATTTCAGTAGGCTTATACTCTTCGACTATATCGCTAATGCCAGCAAAAATCTGTTTCAAGCGCAGCGGAAAATTATCACCTTTAATACGCAAACAGCCACTGGCTACATATTGATAGCCAGTGGCTGTTTCGTCTATGACGCCAAACCCTGTCAGTCGAGAGCCGGGATCTATACCTAAAATTCTGGCCACTGGTTAT
>LWDU01039610.1_pt1 | contig 14767 bp, 13 predicted proteins | sample 727161 | NCBI WGS metagenome assembly LWDU01 (sample SAMN04566230, study PRJNA314399) | hydrothermal vent metagenome | isolation source: deep sea hydrothermal plume seawater | place: Mexico: Gulf of California, Guaymas Basin | collected 2004-07-11 | reverse complement strand
CGCCGTCTAGCCCATAAAGACACAACGCTTTGCGCGCATCCCCCTCACGCCGGGCAGGCGGGGCCGCCGCATAGTCCTCGACCATCTGCCGCCCGCCCCCCGAATAACCCGATACCGCGTTGATCGTCAACGGTGCCCCAGGCGAAAGCAGCCCTTGTTCGATAAGCGGCCGCACGGCGAGGATGACACTGACCGGATAACAACCGCAATTGGCCACCCTGCGCGCTTGACGGATCTGCTCTTTGTGTGCGTTAGAGATCTCGGGCAAGCCATAGGCCCACTCGGGATCGATCCGCCGCGCCGTGCTGGTATCGATAACCTTTGTCGCCGGATTTTCGATCAGCGTCAGCGCTTGTAAACACAGCACGCAGAGATCCGCCCGGTTGAGAAACTCCGCCCGTACCTGTGGATCCTTGCGCCGCTCAGCGGGAATAAGCAAGACCTCGACATCGTCGCGCGGCGCCAACATCTCGCGAATCCGCAGGCCGGTGGTCCCCTCTTGCCCGTCGATATAAATAGTAGGTTTTCTCATTACAATATTTATTCTTTTTTTTAAATAAAAATAGAATTTATATTGATCCTGTCAAGCAAAGATTTAGCCACCCACAAGGCTCCCGACCATCACCGGAGCGACGTCATCTGTTTATACGAAGGCACGAGCGGAGAAGGACCATAACAGCTACGCCTCTTCTTATCTAGCTGTCATCGGATAATTAAATAAGACCCGCTTACTTCCAACTCCCCCACGCGTTGGCCGGCGAAGGGGGTGGCCAAACGCGGGTATTTTAAGGAAGTGGCAGGGCAAAGGGCCGGGCGGTTGCGGTTGCAGTGGTCGCGACGGCGATCCGAGGGGCGATGGCCCGGGGCAGGGGCCCATTAAATACCCGCCGCGGTCAGCCCCGCAGCTTCTACTCACTCCCTCTTATCCGCGTCCTTGTCTCCACTGTCGCGCAACTCCAATATCTTAACCCGCTGCAAGACGTCCTCCATCAGACTGCGATTCGTCGCGATCAAATCCGCCACCACCCCTGTCAAAAACATCTGGAAGCCCGCCAACAACAGAATCGAAGCCAGAATCAACGACTGTATATGCAGCTGTCCCTCCATAGTAAAAGTAAAATAATAGAGAAAACGCAGCCCCAATAATACACCTACCACAAACACCAGCGCACCACAAACGGCGAAGATCTTGAGCGCGGCATATCGCGCCCAAGTGCGCAAGCTGATTGAACCCGACTTAAAGACGAATTCGCCGATATTGGAAAAGAGCCGCGACTCGCGGGTCTTGGGATTCGTGCGGATCGGCACCGAGACCACGGCAAGACGCCCATAACCCGCGGCAATCACATGCTCGGCGGTGTGGTCAAACTCGGTAAAGGTCGCAAGCTGTATCGCTGCCTCGCGACTGAAGGCGCGAAAACCACTGGCCACGTCGGGCACTTTAATCCCGGCCAGGCGACTGATCGTCCGGCTACCAAAGCTCTGCAAGTAGCGTTTGATAAAGGAGAAGTGGGCGATAGCGCCGGTCTGCCGGTCGCCGATAACCAGATCGGCCTGGCCGGCGAGAATCGGTTCGACGAGTTTGCCGATATCGCCGCCATAGTACTGGTTGTCGCCGTCGGTGTTGATGACGATATCCGCGCCCAACCGCAGGCAGGCGTCAAAACCGGCCTTGAAAGCGTGCCCCAAACCCCTGTTTTGTGGAAAGCGGATAACGTGATCGGCCCCGTATTCGCGCGCCACCTCGCTGGTGCGGTCGGCGGAGCCGTCGTCTATAATCAGGATTTCGACCTTATCGATGCCGGGTACTTCGCGCGGGATGTCGCCGATCGTGGCCGGCAGCGTCTGTTCTTCGTTAAAACAAGGGATCTGAACAATCAGCTTCATTCAGCCCCAACTCTCCTGCTTGATCTGCTTCTTGTCCAAGCCATGCTCTTGTAACAAGGCGACCATATTCTCAACGAAGCGCGGCATCGGTTCTTCGCCCTTGGCTTTCGCCGCCTTGCGCTCGTGCGGGGTAATCCCCGGCCCGCAACTATAGGCCAATACGGCTGAAGGATCGGGGGCGACTTCCTGCAAAAGCTCTTTCGAGATACGCCCGCTACGCGCGCCGCGAATACTGGAAGGATCTTCGCGGGTAATGCAATGGATAACATTGAGCTTGTCGGGGTATTGCCCGCGCAACGCCTCAAACTCGTCAAAATAAATAATATCCTCGCGGGTTTTATTGCTATAAAGCAGGGTATGTCGGAGTGGGTCGTCGCGATGCAGGCTTTCCTTGATCAAACCCAAGTTAGGCACAATACCACTACCTGCACAAACGTGCATAATATGATCGGTGCGTTCGAATGTATCTTCGGAAAAAGTATAAGCGCCAGTAAAACCGCTAATCACCAGCTTCCGTCCCTTCTCTACATGATAGGTGAGAAGCGGCGACAAGATCGGCGGATAGGGCGTCTCGCCGCTCTCATAGCGCTCTTCTTTGATCGTAATGGCCAGATAGCGTTCGTGCGGCGCCGAGGCCATCGAATAGGCCCGCGGCTTCTCCTTCTGCCCCTTCTGGTCTTCTAGATAGGCGATAAAATGCTCTAATTCGCCGAACTGATGCGGGTCGATGGTGCAAAAGTGACCCGCTTCATACTCGACCGGCTCATTGCCGGCGCACATAAAGAGCGTAGTAGTATCCAGAGTATCGCGACGCACTTCGGCGACCATCACTTCCAATTCCCTGACCCGCTGTTTCGGCGTGCGTTTGGATGCAGCTTGCGCTATGGTGCCCATGCTATTTCTTCCTCGCCAAATGCGCTTTCATTTTTACGATCAAGGCCTCGTCGTCTGCGGACGAGGTAACCATCTCTTCAAATGCCGCGACGGATAGCTCGACTTCCTCCAGGAAGCGCTGGTCTGCTCCTCAGGGGAACAGGTATTCGCCGATGCGCCCCTCATCACGCGCGCGCGCCTTGTCTGCGATACGCGCCAACCAAGGGATATCGCCAATGACCATTCCCCGGGCACGCGGTTTGAAATCGAGACTGTCCCACTCGCTCATAACCTATCTCCGTCTGAAGTTAAACAGATCCGCAACTCGTCTCTGAATTCGGCGGCGACCGGATCCGCGCTCAACGCCTGGCTAAGCATCGCGGCGAATTGCCGCAGACGCGCCGCCGGTTCCCGCCAGCGCGCGAGCAGTACTTCCGCGCGCGGCCCACCGTCGAGGGAGGCACAGAGCATCGCCACGCCGTTCAAAAGAAAAAATATCTGGTGACAGTCGAGAGCGCGGGCGCCATCGGCACGACCGGATATTTCAGCGTAATGAAGCGCCGAGTCCCAATGCAAGGCAGATCGCATCCGCCCATCGGCACGGCCGCTACCCATACTGGTAGTATACTGAACCAGCCGACGTTCCGTCCAGTCCCAGCCGATCTTGGCAAACTCGATAAAACGCACTCTGCTACCATCCGGATCAACGACGACATTGCGGGCATTGTAATCAGTGCTACCCAAGCTGGGGGGGCGCTCCGCCAACCAATAGTGCATTTTCTCTAACAATAGCACAGCCCCCGCCATGTCGCGAGACTTTCCGAGACGGCGCGACAACTGCTCTAGCCCTTCGTGCGCACGCACACCCGTCGCATCCCAGGCCGCCGCCAACTCATCTCGCCCCGCGGTCGGCACCACCCGCGATACCAGCCGCGCAGCATACCGGTCACACATCCGCTCGATCGTGCACAGCCCCTCGATTGCCGGTCCTATCAGAACCGTATCCCCGGCTTGCAGCGCGTCGTCAAGCGTATCGTCGCCGACCCATGCGAAAAAAATGCACTGCCGATCATCGTCTACGCCTAATACCTCGGGCACCGGGCAGCCCGCTTCATGCAACAAACCAAGCACTTCGCGCTCAACGGTCAACAGATCGTAGGCTTTACCCTGGGTCAAAAACCCGAAGAGCTGCTGTTTGACCACCATCTTGCGGCCATCCGCGGTCTCGACGCGCCAAACTTCGTCGGTAAAGGGCGTGATCGCAACGATCTCCGGGCGCCCCGACAACATCTGAGGTGCCCACGCGCACAAATACTCCGCTGTTTTCTCCTCTACGTCCGCAAAGCCGGCGCTCCGACTCACTGCGCTTCGAAAATGATGACCTGGGCGACGACCTTGCCGGCCTGATTATTAAAGCTCGGATTCTCGTTCATGGCCAGGTACAGCACGCCCTCCCAATCGGAGACGAAATCATAGCGGCTGCCCGGTGCAAAAACCGGCCCGTCGCCGACTCGGGCGACCAGCGCGCCGACATTGGCCCCAGGCATGAGATAGCCCTCGCCTGCGGGCAAATTATAGACACCATCGGCACCGCACCAAGCAATCTGGTTGCGCATATCCGGCGACCAGGTCTCCTCGGTATCAATAACCACTCGCTGACCTTTTTCAATGCGAATTAACGAGTCTTGCCATTGCGGACTCGGCCGCACCGTGCGCATAATAGTTAGAGCCAAAGCATAATCTCTTGGAAAACGTGTACAACCCGTGCGAATCCGCTCCCGGAACGCACTATACAATTCTAATTACGTTAAAGAAACCCATCGGTCAAAAGGTGTCAAGCAGGCCGATACATAGGGGGAAAGTATGAGCCAAAACCTGCAGGATCGGCGTATAGGCCTGCTCGGCTTCGGGATAGAAAACCGCGCACTGGCCCACTTCCTACAATCGCGCAAAATCCCCTTCTCCGTCTGCGACGCCCGCCAACCGGACGCGCCCTTAGCCAATGTGCGCGAATGGCGTATCGGCGCGGATTACCTCGACGGTCTGACCGATTTCGACCTGCTCTTCCGTACACCCGGTCTTTCCTCCCTGGACCCGTGCCTCAAGGCAGCGCGCGAGTCCGGCGTTGAAATATCCAGCCAAACCCGCCTCTTCCTCCAGCTTTGCCCCGCCCCAATCCTCGGTATCACCGGCACCAAAGGCAAAGGCACGACGACTTCCATCTTGCATGCACTACTAGCAACCGACGCAGCCCGCGTCTTCAGCGGCGGTAATATCGGCCGACCGCCCATCGCATTCCTCGACGAGTTGCGCTCCGACGACCGCGTCGTGCTCGAACTTTCCAGCTTCCAGTTGCAAGACTTGGACCTGAGCCCTGATATCGCCTTGGTGCTCTCGATCACCGAAGACCATTTGGACTACCACACCGACCGCACCGAATATATCACCGCTAAAAGACCGATTTGCAGCCATCAGAAGGCCACCGACATTCTCATCGTCAACCAGGATTGTCCTACAGCCCGCAGCTTTGCCGCCCATAGCCCCGCCGCAATCTGGCACTACAGCGCCGCAGCACCGGTCGCACAAGGCGCTTGGGTCGGCAACAACAAACTCTGGGCGCGCCATCACAGCGAAGAAGCCACCGTTATTTGTCCCACAACCGACATCCCCTTACGCGGAAAACACAACGACGGCAACGCCGCCGCCGCCGTCGCCGCGGCCATGGCCTTCGGTGCGCCCACGGCCGCTTTCGCCGCCGCTATACGATCCTTCAAAGGCCTGCCCCACCGTATCGAATACGTCGCCAATCGCAATGGCACCAGCTATTATAATGACTCACTCGCCACCACCGTCGACGCCGCCGTCGCCGCCATCAACTCCTTCGACGAACCGCTACTGCTCATCGCCGGCGGCGCCTCAAAGGGTGCCGACTTCGGCGCCTTGGGCGCGTGCATCGCCGCAAGTTCCATCCACACGGTACTGCTCACCGGCGCAGAGGCCCCGCGCATCGAAGCGGCAATGCGACAAGCCGGCTGCAAAACCAGCGTAGTATATTGCCGCGACCTCGCCGAAGCTGTGACCATTGCCCGCGATACGACACAATCCGGCGATGTGGTGCTGCTCTCACCGGCCTGCGCCAGTTTCGATCAATTCTCCAACTATGCCGAACGCGGCAACCTTTTTAAAAAACTAGTCGCGGACTGACCTGCCCTCCATGAACAAACCATTGAACGACGACACTCGCTCGTATCCGCTTTGATTTTACGGTACGCTGAACTATAATTTTAGCCTGAAACTATCTGCAAATACATTAGGAGCAAACAACATGCCGCTGGCCATGACAGAACAACAACGCCGCTCCTTCGACGAAGACGGCTTTATCATTCTCGAAAATTTTCTCACGCCAGTAGAGACTGCCCGCCTTTCCAACGCCGCAGACGAAGTCGCCTCCCGTATCCAACAAGAAAAAGGCCTGCCCCCAGAAACGCATTTCCAGGTCCGCAACGCCCTCTCGCACCACGACGCCTTCCTCGATCTTGTCGACCACCCGCGCATCCTGCCCTTAGTCGTCGACGCCATTGGCTGGAATATCCAGATCCGCACCACCCATCTCGACTACCGCCCGCCTTACCCGCAGGACTTAGCAGCCGGCGCCGTTGGCACGGGTCAAGGCGCCGACTCGCAGGCCGGCTATCGCAACATCGCCTGGCACCCCGATTTGGCCAGCCGCGAAATCTTCCAGGCACCCTCGCTCGACGGCCGGTTACCCTTTATGGAAATCAAGGTCTTCTACCCGCTCTTCGACATGAGCGAATCCGGCTGCGGCAACCTCTGGCTGTCGCCGGGCAGCCACCTACGCCCTCCGTCCGACCTGCACGCAATGGACCGCCAAGTGCCCGATGACCAGGCCTTAGAGCTTAGACTACCGGCCGGCTCAGCTGTGCTCTGGCGCACCGCCACCTGGCACTGCGTCGGCCCCAATCAATCGCAAAAAACGCGCAAGATCATGCACGTCGGATACCACTACCGCTGGCTCCGCCCCACCGACTATATGCAACAAGATCCAGAGCTGCTCGCCCGTTGCTCGCCCATCCGCCAACAACTCCTAGGCGCCCTACCCAGCGGCGACGACCCGATGGGCGCCGACCCCGACATCGTCCCGATATCGCAATACTGGCAAGCGAAAAACTCAGACGACGTGCCCTTGCGCACCTGGGCCGAGTCGCAAACGCAAACCGAGGCCACCTAATGCGCGATCGACCCAATATCCTCTTCATTCTGACCGACCAACAGCGCCCCGATTGGCTCGAAATGAACCCCGAGATCCCGGTCCGCACGCCGCATCTCCGCGCGTTAGCCCAGCGCGGTGCCTGGTTTAAAAACGCCATCTGCCCCTCGCCACTGTGCGTGCCATCGCGCGCCTGTCTTTCGTCGGGCAACGAATACGACCGCTGCGACGTGCGCTCCAACGACGCGCCCTACCACCACGAGCAAACACCCTACCAGCGCCGACTGCGCGACGAGGCCGGCTACCACGTTATGGGCTGCGGCAAATTCCACACCGGCCTAAACACCACCGCCCCCGGCGACTTTATCTGGGGCCCAAGCGGCGACAAGGCCAAAGAACAATGGGGCCACGACGAAGCGCTTTTTAACGCCGGCAAAAATCAGGCGGTCCTGATGATGGAAAGATTCGGCGAGCCACGCGACGCCTATATGGCTTTTCTCGCGGCAAGGGGCGAAGCGCAAACCCACATCGATGACTATACAGAAAGGCGCGGCCAGCGCGGCGAGGAGCACATCTTCCTCTCCACCTTCCCCAGCAAAATCTCCGACGAGGGTTATTTCGACAACTGGATCAATACCAACGCGCTCGATCTACTCGACAGCGCGCCCACCGACAAACCCTGGTTCCTCGAAGTGCATTTCCAAAACCCGCACCACCCTTGGGACATTACCGAGAAAATGCACCAACTCTACCGCGACCCCGAAGTGCAATTCCCCGAGCCCGAATACGCCGACGCCAATGTATCGGCCGAAATCCACCAGCAAGTCCGCCGCAACTACGCGGCCATGCTCGAACACCTAGACGACTGCCTCGGCCAGATGCTCGCCAAGCTCGCCGAACGCGGCGAACTCGACAATACCCTCATCGTCTTTACAAGCGACCACGGCGAAATGCTCGGCGACTACGGCCAATGGCAAAAACTCTCGCCCCTACAGGCATCTATCGGCGTCCCGTTCATCGTCGCTGGTCCCGGTGTCGCCAAACGCGCGCCGAACAACGCCCCCATCACCACCTTAGACCTGCACGCCACTTTCTTAGACATCGCCGACATCGACCCCGGTAACGTTGACAGCACCTCGATGCGCTCGCTCTTCGCCGGCACCACGGACCGCCATCGCGCCATCGTGCGCTCCGGCCTGAGCGCCTGGCGCCTGGCCTACGACGGCCGCTACAAACTCATCCGCGGCTACGACCCGGCAAAACGCACCGGCGGCCACAACTGGGAAGCGATGGCCGTCGACCCCGAAGAAGCGCGACAACTGCAATGCGACCGTCCCGTATATCTCTTCGATACTGCGAACAACGAATGCGACAACCTTGCACAAAAACATCCCGAGATCGTCGCGCGGTTGGACACCTTTCTTACAAAATGAGCGATGGTTTTCTTATGCTCTTTTGATCTATTCGCAGAGTGAAAACCGCTAAATACCGGAGACCCATACCATGCCGTCAGCACCAACCCGCACCCATATGATCCTCTACCCTACCACCGACAACGTCGCCATCGCCCTAAAACCCTTCGAGGCCAACGAAACCATCGAAGGCATCACCATAAAAGAGCCCATCCGCGCTTACCATAAAATCGCCCTAACCGACCTCGCGATTGACCAAGCGGTATACAAATACGGCCAAATCATCGGCTATACCACACAACCCGTCGCCGCCGGCACCGCGGTCCACACCCACAACCTCGACATGGGCCGCCTGATGGACGCGACCATCACCGATCTCGCCACCGCACCCCCGGACCCTCTGCCAACGATCGACGACCGCTACTTTCTTGGTTATCGCGACAGCCGCGGCCGCGCCGGCACCCGCAACTACGTGCTTATCGGCAGCACCGTCGACTGCTCGGCACGCGTCGTCGAAATGGCGCTTGAAGAACTCAACCGCAAACAGGAGTACTACGCGCGCCGCTACCCCAATGTCGACGGCGTCGTCGGCCTCACCCACGACAGCGGCTGCGGCCTGGTCACCATGAGTCAGGGACACATCCAGCAGAACCGCACGATCCAGAACCTGATGGACCACCCGAATGTCGGTGGCCGGGTGATCGTGCAACTCGGCTGTGAAAAAGGGCAAGCCGCGCTCATTTTCGGCGAAGACCAGCTCATCCAGGTCAAAGACTGCGAAACCGCGCCAGGCAACGCCATGCCGCTGATCACCATACAGGAAACCGGCGGCACCTGGAAAACGGTCGACCGCATCGTCGCCTATGTCGAGGAAGTCTTATTGCCCGAAGTCAACGCTCGCCGCCGGACCCTGATCCCCGCCTCGGAACTGATCCTCGCCACCCAGTGCGGCGGCAGCAACGCCAATAGCGGCTTCACCGCCAACGCCGCCATCGGCTACGCTTCCGACCTGCTCGTGCGCTGCGGCGGCACCTCGTTTATCGCTGAAACAACCGAAACCTTCGGCGCCGGCCACTTGCTAACGCAACGAGCCAAAACTCCCGAGATCGCACAAACCTACCTTGACCACATCGCCACCTATCGCAGTTATCTGGCCGCCGGCGAAGGTACGCCGGAAAACAATTTGGCCTACGGCAATATCGAAGGGGGTCTCTCGACCATCGCCGAAAAGGCACTAGGCTCCGTAGCCAAGGGCGGCACTACCACGCTGGCTTGGGTCAACGACTACGCTGAGCTAATCACGGAAAAGGGCTTCGGCTTTATGAACACCCCGGCCTTCGACCCGGCCTCATGCACCGGCCAAACCGCCGGCGGCGCGCAGGTCGGTGTCTTCAGCACCGGGGCCGGCAGTTGTTTTGGCGGTATCCTGACACCCTGGCTCAAGGTCGTCAGCAATAGCGACACCTTCGCCCGTATGGAAGATATGGAGGTCAATGCGGGCACGATCGCTGACGGAACGGAAACTTTTGAGGATGTCGGAAAGCTGATTTTTGAATATGTGCTGGCGCTGGCTAGCGGCAGCAAGACCTATAGCGAAAAGGTCGGATATTCCGTGGTCAATATTTGGAACAAGGGCGTGACGACTTAGAGGCGATCTTAAAACTTCTGTTGGTAGGTGATTAGTGCGGGGCTGGGGGGCTAACCGCGACGGGTCTTTTTAAAGTTTCCCGGGCCGTCGATTCGCTAGCGTGGCTTCGTTGTGTTCGCAGAGCCTTAGCGCGGCTTCGAGCGCGACATCGCCGCCACCGTAGATCAGAATCTTCTGGTCCTAGTCTACGCCCAGATCGAGCAGCCGGTGGGCGATGCGGGCCGCGTTTTCTATTTCCCCTTCAACACCGGCTTTGCGCGGATTGCCCACCTTGCGACGGCGAGGATCACCCGGCGCGCCTTGTAGTTCTCTTTCTGTGACTCGACCTCCAGCGTTTTGTCCTTACGACGGATCTCGAGTAATTTTTCGAATTCGCGGATATCGAGCTGTTTTTCGGCGACTTGCTCGTTCCGCTTGGCCAGCAGGTCCTCTTTCGCACACTCCTCGAACCACATCGAAGCCCTGAGCGGCACCGTATGCCGAGCCGGTAAAAAGCACCTTGCCCTTGGTCATCGTATAGACCGTCTCGGCAACGTAATTCGCCTCGAGGACCACCGCCCGCAAACTGAAATCCTGCGCCCGAATCGCCGCACTCAGCCCCGGTGCCCCGACTCCGACAATCACAAAATCATAGAGGTCGACCGCCGCGATTTCGTTGGCGATCCGTTCGACAATCTCATGACCGGCATTGAGCTCCAACAACTCAAGCCAAAGTCGTCGGCAACAACTCCTGGTTATACCCAACGATAAGCCGCGCCCCACGGCGCAACGCCGGCGCCCTCAGCTTGCCCGAACGCCCCAACAACAACCCCAACAACTCGTCGTCGGCAGGCCGCTCGGTCTTCAGGTCGAAATGCAAAACCTTTTTCCCTTGGGCGACAAATAACTCGTCCATGCCTTCGAGCAATGCGAGCACGGCCTTGCCCTCCACCGGCTCCTTCGCTGCGCTCTGCACTTCGCCGTCGACAATTTTATTTTGCGCAAGAAACTCTTGCGTATATTTGCAACTGTTTCAGCCAGGGCGGTGATAGCGCCAATCGAGTTTGATAGCCATCGCATTTTTCCTTTCTATTCAGGATTTATAGTATATTCAGGCAGTATCCACTGCAGATGCACCTCTATCGCAAGTTATGATAATCGCCTTTAATCTATTGGAGATCAAGCAGGAGCCGACTCCGGCTCTATAATAGCTGGAATTCGGCGAGAAATGAGATCCGTATCCGTATCAAACACAGCTTCACTATAGCCCTCTGCCCATTGCTCGCCAACGCCGCCTTCGCCATCCGGGTAGACACGACAGTCCCGCACCATCTGCCATGCCCTGGCAAAAAGCATTGACCACAACACCTATTTCTACGTCGAATCCGACGGGATCCCCGAACACCAAATAATGGTCAATATCACCGCGTGGATCGCTCCGGTACTCGTCCCGCACCCCCATACCCGCGACAACGCCTGGTCCATACCACTCAATCTAGTCTACGCGGAAAACCCGATCAGCATCGAAAGCGGTTTCCATTGGCGGCGCCATCGCCACCAATGGTATCCCAATCTTCAATCCGCTCAACGCTTTGAGTTTGATCTCCAAGGAAACCGGCGGAATTCTGGGCAAAGCCGAACTGAGCTTCAACGATATAACGGAGTAGCTGCGATAGCGCAAAGAGTCATAAATGAATTTGCTTATTCTATGGCGATACCGTCACTTGATATCGCGTAGCGCCGCATATCCCAACGACAATAACACGACCGTACCGCCCACCCGTGCCGCCGCCCGCCCATTCCAGCGCAACAATAGCTGATACCCTGCAACGACGACCAACGCCAACAGCGACAGATACACCCGCCTTTCGGCGCCCACTTCATTGAGCAGCGGCACAATACTGGTAGCCAGCGCCAATAGTACAAAAAACCAAGCGCCGAGAAAACCATAACCGGGCCAACGACCCAGCGCAAAAATAGTCCATGCCAAAAGCGCGAGCACCAGACTCACCTCGGACAACACATCGCCAATGCCCAATTGACCGCGGCGTGCAACCCTTCGCGCGGCCGCAGCCAATCGGGTGGCCACAACTGCCGCAAATCGCCATTATCGACGATGGCGGATATGTCGTCATAGAGGGGGAATGCAGCGCGTTGGCATAGAGCAGCAAGCCAGTGGCGGCAAAGACAATTAAAAGAATCAGCGAGCGCATGGGGGCGGTGGAAACGGTATTACAAACCAGGGGCAAAGACAACGACAAACATCGGCGGGCACGAGACTATCGCCGTTTCAAATATTGTAGTGCAATCCGCACTCCTTGGGGTCATCCCCATCTTCTTGTTGTCCGTTAAACCAGCGCCAGCGCCCAGCGCGCTTGGGTTCGCCAGGGCGCGTCGGCGTGGCGCAGACGACACAGCCGAAACTCGGATAACCCTGGTCGTAGAGCGGATGCACAAGCACGCCTTGCTCGGTAATAAAATCCGACAACCGTTCGTCGTCCCAATCCACCAGCGGATTTAGTTTGAGAATCTTGCGGTGGGTACCGTATTCGTCGATCAGCATCGCCTTTTTCGCCGTCTGCTGGCGATATTCGGATTGGTCCCAGCGCTGGCCCGAGATCCAGCAGTCGGCCGTTTTTAATAGTCCGTTATTCGACCAGTCCTTGCGCACCTGGCAGCAGTGCTCTTGCTTTTCTTTGGAGTCGAAAAACAGATATTCACCATGGCGTTCGACCATCCGCTGCACATCGCCGTTCTTGGGCTGTATGACCTCGATTTTGCAAGCATAGCGCGCCTCAAGCTCTTCGACAAAGGCATAGGTCTCAGGGTGCAGCCGCAAGGTGTCGAGCGTGGCAAAACGCAGTGCCAACCCTTTCGACACCGCCATATGGATCATCGCGGTCCCGGTGTGCTGGAAACTAGTATTGAGCACCGCGCGCTGGGGAAAGGTCTCGCTGGCCCAGCGCAACAATTCTTCGGCCGACACCTGCTCCAGGTCTAGATCATGGATATAGCCGGCTAAGCGCTCGTTGTGTTCTTCTATAGTTTCGGGCTGGGTTTCCAGCCCTTCTTCTTCTATCGTCATTACTGTCATTTCAACCCGGGGAGTCGGGTGAGAAGGCCTATATCGTAAAAAGCTGTATCAGCATATTGTAAAATAGAACGCTTAATATAAGAATAGGAGGAGCTTGGGAAAGCCATTTAGCCCAAGCGGCCATTAATGCCAGCACAATCCACAGCACATATCGCACCCCCGCAAGACCAGTATTTGCTCTTCTGGGACGGCGAGTGCGGTTGCTGCCGCCGCGCCGTCGAATGGGCCTCTAATCGCGACAAAACCGACCGGCTATCCCCCTTCATCATAGACCTTTTGCGGCAACCGCCCATGATCTGGACCCTCGAAATCGGCTATTGGCTCATCGCGCGCAATCGCCTTTTCTTCTCTAAAACCCTCTTTCGTTAACGCGCTAATTCATTTTTCGCACATTAAAGCAATTTATGCTTAACATTGTCAAAACGCGGGCTTAGTTTGAGCGTAAACAGAAATGCATAATACACAACTATATTTCAGTAGGCGATCAATGAATAACAATTTTTACATCCATTTTTTTAGGTTTGTTAGCTGATGAAATTTAATCATCCATAAGGCGCAAGCCTCTCTTCTCACCAGGGGTAACCCATGCATTGTCGCAATGCCGAAGGCGTTGCGCGCCAGTAGCTTTTCCGGCAAACAGAATCTCCATACCGACTTGCCGGTCTGGTGTAAAAGAGTAGATGCCGGCGGTGCCTCGCGACCGACCATGTCGTTTAAAACACCGGCTCAAGACGTCGGACGCTACGCAGTTTGAGAAAGTCCTGGAAGTTGGGATAACACGGATAACACACTCAACTGCAGGGCTCTAAAGACCTCGCCGTTTTTTCTTGCCAAACTGCAAAATTCCAAGCGGAATTTGCAGTTTTTTTTTGCCTGACCGCAAGACCAGGGCCAAACTGGTCTTTTACCGGTTCGCCGCCCGCGACCTGCGTCTACCCGGCCTGCATCAACAAAATGCGAGGCTCAAACGCATCGCTAGCTATGTCGGCCCCTACAAACTCAAAACCGACGTCCTGGCCCGGCGCGCACGAGCAACTAATGACTAAACAAGGCATATTCTATAACTTGGTTACCACACAACAAGAGCCCTCGGCCGTGATGGCCACCAGCAGTTAATAGGAGGACCCATACAATGGTAACAGCCAACGCAGAGAAAAAAGACGACAAGCATTCGATCATCCCGATTACGGTGACGCACCCCGAAAATGTCGATATCGACAAATTACAGCTCTTCCGCGAGCCGGCCTGGAAACTGCGGCTAACCATCGGCGACGACCGCTCCTATTTGCGTGTCAAAGTCGTGCGTGCCGCGCCGCTCTCGTATCCCAACCAGTATATCTCCTTTTTGGACGGCAAGGACGAGGAGATCTGCATGGTCAACGACCTCGAAAGCCTCGATCAGGCCGCCCGCGACCTGATCGCCGAAGAGCGGGACCGCCGCTACCTGACCGCGACGATTCAATCGATCAGCGCCATCCGCAACGAATACGGCACCTCGTATTGGGAGGTACAAACCAATCGCGGACAGCGGGAGTTCGTAGTGCAGAATGTCTCGGAGAATGCGCAGTGGCTCGGCGACCACCGGCTGCTGATCATCGATGTCGATGGCAACCGCTTTGAGATTGCGCGCTTAGACAAGTTGGACA
>LWDU01041200.1_pt1 | contig 14775 bp, 10 predicted proteins | sample 727161 | NCBI WGS metagenome assembly LWDU01 (sample SAMN04566230, study PRJNA314399) | hydrothermal vent metagenome | isolation source: deep sea hydrothermal plume seawater | place: Mexico: Gulf of California, Guaymas Basin | collected 2004-07-11 | reverse complement strand
TCAGAATTGCAAATGAACTTTATCTTAAAAGATTAGTTGTAGGTGGTTTTGATGGGGTGTATGAGTTCTCAAAAGATTTCAGAAATGAGGGGATGAGTAGATTCCATAATCCTGAATTCACACAAATGGAATTATATGTTGCTTATAAGGATTATTCCTGGATGATGGATTTGGTTGAAGAAATGGTGGAGAAAATTGCTATGGATTTACATGGGAAAACGGAAGTTCAGGTTGGCGAAAATGTAATCAACTTTAAAAGACCATGGAAGCGGTATACTATGTATGAAGCAATTGAGCACTTTACAGGAATTGATATTTCGAAAATGGATGAGGCTACTATGGCCGAAACAGCTAAAAAATTAGGCGTTGACGTGGATAAAAGTATGGGTAGGGGAAAATTAATTGATGAGATTTTTGGCGAAAAATGTGAAGGACAATTAATACAACCTGCTTTTATTACGGACTATCCTGTAGAGATGTCGCCACTTGCCAAAAAACACAGAGAGCATGAAGGTTTGGTAGAGCGTTTTGAGGGGTTTTGTAATCAAAAAGAAATTTGTAATGCATTCTCTGAACTTAACGATCCTATTGACCAAAGGGCAAGATTTGAAGAGCAACTAGAACTCGGAAAAAGAGGTGATGAAGAAGCAATGGTTTTAGATGAAGATTTCCTTAGAGCAATCGAATATGGTATGCCACCAACAGCAGGACTTGGAATAGGAATTGACAGACTTTCTATGATTATGACCAATAGCAACTCGAAAAAAATACAGAGTCAGAAACTACCGACTAATTATTTTGAAAAAGAATTCTAAAATAGCAGTAATTGGAGGGGGTAGTTGGGCAACCGCCATTGTTAAAATGTTAGGTGAAAATGTAGAATCTGTTTTGTGGTGGATGCGAAATGAAGATGCGATTGCTCACATTCAAAAATTCGGACACAACCCAAATTATATTAGTTCGGCAGAGCTTAAAAAATCAAAGCTCAAACTTTCTTCTGACATAAATGAAATTGTAAAAGCGGCAGATTGTTTAATTTTAGCAATTCCTTCTGCCTTTGTAAAAAGCACCCTAAAACAAATTAAATTCCCAATAAAAGACAAATTTATTGTTTCTGCTATAAAAGGAATTGTTCCTGAAAACAACACCATTATCGGAGAATTTTTGCATAACCAATATGAAGTAGATTTTGATAATATAGGCGTTTTGACAGGGCCATGCCATGCAGAAGAGGTCGCCATGGAGCGACTCTCTTACCTTACCATTGCCTCACAAGATGTAAAAAAAGCAGATTGGTTTGCCAATAAAATTGCTTGCCGATATATTAAAACTAATATTTCGGATGATATTTACGGAACAGAATATGCGGCAGTGCTTAAAAATGTAATTGCTTTAGCAGGGGGGATTTGCCATGGATTGGGCTATGGGGACAACTTTCAAGCGGTACTGATTTCCAATGCGATTAGAGAAATAAAACGATTTGTAGATGGGGTTCACCCAATAGAAAGAGACATTAAAGAATCAGCATATTTGGGAGACTTACTGGTAACCGCCTACTCTCAATTTAGTCGAAACAGAACTTTTGGAGAAATGATTGGCAGAGGATATAGTGTAAATGCTGCACAAATGAAACTCAAGATGGTGGCAGAGGGCTATTATGCGGTTAAGTGTATAAATGAAATAAACGAAAAGCAAAAAATTGAAATACCAATTGCTGAGACCGTGTATAATATTTTATATGATAAAAAATCACCAAAAAACCAAATGCGATTATTGTCAGATAGGTTGAATTAGTTTGGTCCTACTCTCTCCAATCAGTTTCTCTAATTCTTTTCTTTCGGCTTTCATTACTTGCTTTACTGAACCAAAATGAGCAAGTAATAATTCCACAGTTTTTGGGCCTATTCCTTCTATTTTATCTAATGAAGTTCCTAAGCTATCTTTCCCTCTTTGCTTACGGTGGTGCGAAATGCCAAAGCGGTGGGCTTCATCTCTTAGTTGTTGTATCAGCTTTAAACTTTCAGAGCGCTTGTCCAAATAAAGTGGCACACTATCCCCTGGAAAATAGATTTCTTCCAAGCGTTTGGCAATACCAATAATAGCTATCTTCCCTCTCAGCTTTAATTTTTCTAAACTTTTTACTGCCGAACTGAGTTGCCCCTTCCCTCCATCAATTACTATGAGTTCTGGCAAAGGATGTTCTTCTTCCAAAAGGTGTTTATATCGCCTATATACCACCTCTTCCATGCTTGCAAAATCATCAGGACCAACTACCGTTTTAATATTAAAATGGCGGTAATCTTTTTTGCTTGGTTTTGCGTTTTTAAACACCACACAAGCGGCAACCGGGTTGCTGCCTTGTATATTGGAATTATCAAAACACTCAATATGTCTTGGCCTATCTAACATTCGTAAATCTTTTTGCAATTGCTGCAAAACACGCTTATTATCAAGCCTTTCTCGATTATTGATTTTTCGCTTTTGATGTTCTAACTGCATGTATTTTGCATTTCGAAAAGAAAGGTCAATGAGCTTCTTTTTATCTCCAATTTTTGGGATAGTAATACTCAAATCTTCCCATACATTTTCAAGCGAATGGGAACAGTAAATGTCTTTTGATGTAGAATGAAACCTTTGTCGCAGCTCCACAATAGCCAACTGTAAAAGATCTTCTTCTCTTTCTTCTAGTTTTTTCTTCAGCTCCAAAGTGTGTGCCTGAGTAATTGCCCCAGAGTTTATTTTTAGATAATTTACAAAAGCGGTTTTTTCATCTGAAACGATAGTGAATACATCCACATCATTTATTTTTGGATTTACAATAGTTGATTTTGCCTGGTAATTTTTTAATAGCACCATTTTTTCTTTTACGGATTGTGCTTTTTCAAACTCCATCTTTTTAGAAAACTCAATCATGGCAGTTTTTAAATGCTGAATAACGGATTTTATATCTCCCTTTATTATTTGTTTGATATGTTCAATGCCAATTTGATAATCAACAGTTTCTTGTTCCCCAATACAAGGCCCTAAGCAATTCCCCATATGGTATTCCAAACACACTTTAAATTTTTCTGCTTTTATATTTTTTTCAGATAAATTCAAAGTACAATTTCGTAAAGGATACAATTGATGAAAGAATTCTAAAAGCGTTTTTACTAGCCGAACAGAAGTGTATGGACCAAAATAAAGGGAGCCATCTTTAATCACATTTCGTGTCTGGAAAATTCTAGGGAAAGGTTCGTTTTTCACACAAATCCAAGGGTAAGTTTTTCCATCTTTCAGCATTACATTATACTTGGGCTGGTGCTTTTTAATGAGGTTGTTTTCTAAAAGCAAAGCATCCATTTCAGTTTGCACCACTACATATTGTATGTCAAATATTTTGCTGACTAATACCTTTATTTTTCCACTTTCTTGTTTTTTTGTGAAATAAGAGGAAACCCTTTTCTTTATGTTTTTTGCCTTACCTATATAAAGCAATTTTTCATTTTTATCGTAATAGCGATAAATACCAACTTTTTGAGGAATGTTGTTCAGTAAGGTTTTTATATGCTCAGTGGTGGGCATTATCTACTAAGAACAACCACTTTTTTGAAACGCTCAACATCTCCATTTTCAGAGAAAACTTCCATCCAAATAATATACATTCCTGTATTTAATTGTAAGCCATCTTCTGAGGTGCCATCCCAATTTGTACTTCCCTTGTTTCCAATCATTTCATTATTCATTAGGTTATTCACTAGCCGTCCTTTACTATCAAATATTTTGATTGTAGCCATTAAATTCGTTTTACTAAAATTCCATGCAATAGCTACTACATCTTTATTCCCATCATTGTTGGGGGTAAATGATTTTGGGTCAATATTCATTTCTCCTATACTTTGACTGATGTACATTTGAGAATTTTCATAAGTTGGCGTTCCAAAACCAACAGTACTTGCTGCCGAATGCCAATTAGTTGCATTTTGTGTTTTAGTATTTACATCTAAACGCTCCAAACTTATCCCATCTTCTGTTTCCAATAACGAAAAATGCATATCTTCATGATAAGCAAAAGCATCAATTATTTGATTTAAGGATTGATGCACAATACAAATTTCCCCCTCATCATTGGATAAAGTAGGCAAACTTTCTACTACAATAAAATTGTACGGGTTTTCACAATAATATTGTGCCCTTACTTTTGCAGAATCAGAGGATAAAACCAAATAAGTTTTTGGGGCAAAAAGATGCGTTTCTTCTGTAATTACTTTTGAGTTTTTAGCAATATTTTTATTCTCAAATCCAGAAAACTCAAAATTAGCAATTCGCAAATTTTTCAAATCAAAATAAGAATCCGACTTATTATAGATTTCTACATAATCCACTCCGTCATCTTTTGGGTTAAACAAGATTTCATTGATAATAATATCATTTTCCAAAGCAGAATCTGGAATTCCAAAAATCATGCTATTTGAAAGTAAATTTCCAGAGCAATCCATCAAGTTATTTGCAGTCAGTGTATAGGTATTGTTTGCTAAAAAATCAAATCCAAAAATCAAATTTACACTACTAAAAAAAGGAGTAATTGGCGTACTTTTTATCGGGATGTTCCCATTTATCTCAAAAAAGACACTATTCACTAAAATCAAACTATCTAGGTTTTTATTGAAGTGGATTTGAACTTTATTACTGTCAATAATAAATGCTTTTGTAATTCTGAAAGCGTCAATAAAAACAGATTCTCCAAAAACAGAATTTGCTTTTCCAGGGGAACCGCCAATATTGGCAACAGAAGCCCTCCAATTATTTTTTCCTTCACAAAATAGATTTGGATTTACCCTTTCAATACTCCAACCTCCATCTGATTTATTGTCATTATTATACCACCTATCGGTATAAGAAATAGCATTTATCAATTTCCCATTATTGTCTTTGAGGATTAAATCGGCTCCAGCATTAGTTAATGAAATGGAAGAAAAACCAATTTTTGAAATGTTGTTTGGAAAAGAGTCAATTGCATCTTCTTTTATCAAAATCACAAAACTATCTGCTTCAATTATTGACAAAGGAAATTGCTTTTCAGTTGTTCCAATTGTAATGGTCCAATCTGTTAAATCAATTTCAGTATTTGTTCTATTATAAAGTTCAATGTACTCTACATCTGGTAAGCCAATAGATGGTGTGGGGTCGGCATATATTTCATTGATTACGATATCATTAAATTGAGGTATAAAATAACTAAGATTAATGGAAAAAGGAAGCATATTATTTTGTGCTATATCCTGAACATTATTGATGTCAAGTAAATAAACAGTGAGGTTTACAAAAGGGTTTGTAAAAAATATTTCAACAGTCTTTTGATTATCAAATACAATGTTGGTAGGATTTCCAAGACCATTATCAAGGGTGTAATTTGCAGGATTAACTGCTGTAATGGAATCAACAGGTTCAGAAAAAATTACTAATCCAGATGAAGCAGAGTTTATTTGGACATTTGTAACTTCTGGTTTTATAGTATCTACTAAGAAACTACCACTTACATTAAAATTATCAAAGTAAAATAAATCAGAGCGCGTTTTAGTGTATTTGCACAATACACCAAAGTAGTCAGAAGAAATAATTGTAGTGTCAAAAGCCGTTCCTTGTGAAGTTGGAAAATTAGGATTTCCGACAATAAGCTCCCAGTTTCCAATACTATCTCGTATAACTTTTACTTTTAGGTCAGGATTTGATGCAGCAATCCCTAGAATTCCATCAATAATTTTAGTGGTAGAATTTCCACTTTGAGTATATAAGCTTACATTATCTATCGCTCCACTTTCTCCACCTATTTTTACAAAAACACCATTTAAATTGGAGGTTAAATCTGATTTGTTTGACATCAAATATATCTTAGAATAATTTGAAGTTGATGGGTCAAATAATAGAGTAATATCAAACTCCCAAATAGCACTAAATGCAACTTTACATTCTGTTGATAAATAACTTTCGCCATTCACAGTGTCTAGCAAATGATGTAAAAGGGTAATGTTAGTATCAAACCTACTAACATCACCATTCCAAGTGGGGTTATTTGTAAAATCACCATCCGAGAAATCATCCGTAAATTGAGCAACACTTACTAAGGATTGACTAAACAATATAAAAATAAAAAAGCACTTCTTCATAGTCCGTAAATATACTACTTTTGCATTGTTAAAAAAGGAAAATGAAAATTGCAATAGTTGGTGTAACAGGAATGGTAGGACAGGAGATGTTAGAAGTGCTTGCGGAAAGGAATTTTCCTTTAACAGAACTGATTCCAGTTGCCTCAGAAAAATCCTGTGGAAAATTGGTAAATTATTTAGGGCAAGACAATGAAGTTATCGCCCTTTCTGATTTGCAGGGAAGAGAGGTAGATTTAGCACTTTTGTCTGCTGGGAGAGAGGTTGCTAAAATTTGGGCACCAAAATTGGCTGAAAAAGGATGCAAAGTAATTGATAATTCATCCTATTGGAGAATGTCAAAAAAACATAAATTAATTGTTCCTGAAATAAATGGTTCTGAACTTGAGAAATCAGATATGATTATTGCGAACCCGAATTGTTCTACTATACAGTTAGTTATGGCTTTGGCCCCACTTCATAAAAAGTATAGTGTAAAAAGAGTAGTAGTTTCCACTTATCAATCCATTACAGGAACAGGGAAAAAAGCTGTTGAACAATTGGAAAATGAAGAAAAAGGGATTAATGGAGAAATGGCTTATCCTCACCCAATTCACCAAAATGCTTTACCGCATTGTGATTTTTTTCAGGAAAATGGCTATACCAAAGAGGAGATGAAATTGACTAATGAGACCAAGAAAATTTTAGATGAAACTATAGAAGTAACAGCAACTGCTGTTAGGGTTCCTGTGGTTGGCGGTCACTCAGAAAGTGTAAATATCACTTTTGAAAATGACTTTGATTTAGATGAAGTTAGATTTGCATTAAATCAGATGGAAGGAGTAGTTGTAGTAGATAACCCAACAAAAAACGAATATCCAATGCCAATAAATTCTCATAAAAAAGAGGAGGTTTTTGTTGGTAGAATAAGAAGAGATTTTTCTCAAGAGAAAACTTTAAATATGTGGGTGGTTGCAGATAATTTAAGAAAAGGAGCAGCAACAAACACAGTACAAATTGCAGAATACTTAATCAAGAATAATTTACTATAAATGATCATAAGTCATAAATATAAATTTCTTTTTATTGGCTTACCTTTTTCGGCATCTTCTGCTATTTCGAAAGAATTATATACAAAGTATGAAGGAGAGCCATATTTAAGAAAACACTCTTTGTATCATGAATTTATAAAGATAGCCACAATAGTAGAAAAAAAATATTTTGTATTTGCAGTACTTAGAAATCCAATGGAAATCGTAGTAACTGTTTATGAGAAAATGAAGACAAATGCAAAAGGAAATTTTACAAATCCTGATCTTTTTGTCGAAAATGAAGGGCACATCACAAAAAAGCATAGAGTAAGATTTAATTTTATAAAAGAGAATAATGCTTCTTTCCAGGAATATTTTATAAAATTTTATCACAAACCATACGATAATACATCAAGTGTTACGATTGATAAATGTGATTATGTAATACGATATGAAAATATAGCAAATGATTACATAACTGCACTTGAAAAAGCAGGGGTTTTAAATCCTACCCCTCTACTAATTGCCAACAAAACACAAGGGAAAAGAAAAAATTTATCTGACTATTATACAGATGAGATTAAAGAACGAGCAACTTATATTTTCGGCCCCTTTTTAAATAAATATGATTATAGATTTCCTGAAGAATGGGGGAGTGTAAAAATACCATTAACTAGTAAATACTTATTTGTTATTATGGGGGTATTTAGAAAAATTAATGAGCGTATTAAAAAACATTCTAAAAGAAAAAGTATTTCTGGATCTATCTACGGCGAAATTCAAAGGGGTAATACCCCCTAGTAATTTATCAGCTGAATTGCTTTCTGTAAAGAAGAAGAATCATAAAAATACCAACAGAAATTCCTGCATCTGCAAGGTTAAAAACAGGGCGAAAAAAGATAAAATGATCCCCACCCCAAAAAGGGAGCCAGTTAGGATAATGACTATTTATTAGCGGGAAATAAAACATATCTACTACTTTACCGTGTAGTAAAGATGAATAACCTCCCATATCAGGAAAAAAAGTAGCAATACTATTATAACTATCGTTAAAAATTACACCATAAAATATGCTGTCAATAATATTCCCAATAGCACCTCCAATAATTAGTCCGAGTGCGATTAAAGCGCCAATAGAAAGTTGAGGTTTTATTATCGATTTAACATAATAAATACCAACAATCACAACTATAATCCTGAAAACAGTAAGTAATATTTTTCCTAATTCTCCGCCAAACTCCATACCAAAAGCCATGCCATTATTCTCAGTAAAGTGAATGATAAACCAATCAAAAATTTGATATTCCTGACCTAAAAACATATGGGTTTTTACCCAAAATTTCAAGATTTGATCAAAAACAAGAAGAATAAAAGATGTTAAAAGAATTTTTCTCAAAAGAAATTATTGCATTTTCTTGGCTTCAATACTTAAGGTAGCGTGGGGAACCAATTTTAAGCGATCTTTAGAAATCAGTTTTCCGGTAACTCTGCATACGCCATAGGATTTATTCTGGATTCGAATAAGTGCGTTTTTCAAATTATTAATAAATTTTTCCTGTCGCATAGCAAGTTTCATATTTTCTTCTTTTGAAAGTGTGGTTGATCCTTCCTCAAAGGCCTTAAAAGTAGGAGAAGTATCTTCCGTTCCATTATCCGCATCATTTGCATAAGCACTTTTCAAAAGAGATAAATCTTCTTTAGCCCTTTCAATTTTTTCAATAATTATTTGCTTAAATTCGTTAAGCTCTTTATTGGTGTAAGCGTTTTTATTAGCCATGATTCCTAATTTTAATTATTTTAACACTTGCAGTTAAGGTATCAATTAAATCTATCGTTTCTCCTTCAAAACTACTATCTTCAGTAAAGCTAAGTACTTTTGCTAAAGTTTCACTACAAATATACTCTAAATTATTATTAATTGCATTTGTTATTGCTTGATTTTTTTCTACTTCAATATGAATCATATCGGTAACTTCAAAATTCTTTTCTTTTCTTAAATTTTGCAATCTATTTACAAACTCTCGAGCCAAACCTTCATCTTTCAGATTTTGAGAAATAGTAATATCAAGCGCTACTGTCACTCCATTACTACTACTTACAATATATCCAGGAACATCAGCAGAACTAATTTCAACATCTGTTAAATTAATAGTAATTGTATCATTAATTTTATAACTTCCGTCTCTTTCAATTTCCTTAATATCTTCATTTGTAAATTGAGCAATAGCCCCAGAAATCAACTTCATGTCTTTCCCAAACTTTGGGCCAAGTGTTTTAAAATTAGGTTTTATTTGCTTAGTTAATATCCCAGAATCTACTGTTAAATATTCAATTTCCTTTACATTAATTTCACTTAAGATTATCTTTTCAACTCCTTTAATGGAAGTTTCCATTTTAGCATTTACAATAGGCACCATTATTTTTTGAAGTGGTTGCCTTACTCTAATTTGTTCCTTTTTTCTCAATGATAGCGCAAGAGAGGTAATGTTTTGTGCCAATTGCATTTTTTCCTCTAAATCAATATCAATAACTGCACTGTTTATACTTGGAAAATCAGCTAGATGAACAGATTCCACCCCCATTTTTTTACAAACAGAGTTCAAATCCTGGAACAAATTATCCATAAAAAATGGTGCAATAGGAGAAGAAATAATTGCTACTTTTTCTAAACACTCATAAAGAGTTTGATATGCCGAAATCTTAGCCTTATTATACTCCCCTTTCCAAAAGCGTCTCCTGCTTAAACGAACATACCAATTACTTAATTTATTAATTACAAAATCTTGAATTAAGCGTGCCGAACGAGTAGGTTCATAATTTTCATAATTCCCCTCAACTTCCTTAATTAAGGTATTTAGTTCTGAAAGAATCCATCTGTCAAGCTCATCTCTTTCTGCTAGTACAATTACATCTTCAGAAAAAGAAAAGCTATCTATATTGGCGTAAAGTGCAAAGAAAGAATAAGTGTTATAGAGCGTTCCAAAGAATTTCCTTTGGACTTCTCCAATTCCGCTTTCGTCAAATTTTAGATTATCCCAGGCTTGCGCATTAGAAATCATATACCACCTTGTGGCATCAGCCCCATATTTGTCAATTATTTGAAAAGGATCAGCCGCATTTCCTAATCGTTTAGACATTTTGTTTCCGTTTTTGTCCAAGACCAAACCGTTTGAAATTACATTTTTATAGGCAACAGAATCAAACAGCATAGTTGAAATTGCATGCAATGTGAAGAACCATCCTCTTGTCTGATCAACTCCTTCCGCAATAAAATCAGCAGGATAATTTTGTTCAAAAACATCTTTATTTTCAAATGGATAATGCAATTGTGCATAAGGCATTGCCCCAGAATCAAACCAAACATCAATCAAATCTAATTCTCTTGTCATTGGGGTTTCATCTTCAGAAACTAAAATAATATCATCAACATAAGGCCTATGTAAATCAAAGGTATTGTAGTTCTCTTCTGAGAAATCACCTACCTTAAATTCGGCTAAAGGGTTAGTTTTCATTATTCCTGCTGCAATTGATTTTTCAATTTCAGGTTTCAATTCCTCTATCGAGCTAATGCAGATTTCTGATTCTCCATCTTCAGTTCTCCAAATTGGAATCGGAATTCCCCAAAAACGAGAACGCGATAAATTCCAATCCACCAAGTTTTCAAGCCAGTTTCCAAACCTCCCTTCACCAGTTGATTTTGGTTTCCAATTAATGGTATTGTTGAGCTCCATCATCCTTGTTTTGTAGTCGGTAGTTTTCACAAACCAACTGTCCATAGGATAGTATAAAATAGGCTTGTCGGTACGCCAACAATGAGGATATGAATGCTCATATTTTTCTGCTTTAAAGCAAAGGTTATCTTCTTTTAATTTGATTACAATCTGGACATCAACAGAGAGTTTTGGTTTTTCTTCTCCTTCTGCATAGTATTCATCTTTCACATACATACCCGCAAAATCAGTTACTTCATCAACAAATTTTCCTTGTCTGTTTACTAAAGTTAAACTCCCAATTCCATTTTGTTTTGCCAGTCGATTATCATCTGCACCAAAGCTTGGTGCTAAATGCACAATTCCAGTTCCATCTTCAATGGTTACAAAATCACCCAATAATACTCTAAAAGCATCTCCATCTTCAGGTTGTGCGTAAGCTAACAGTTGCTCATACCTTAACCCTTCTAAGCTATCTCCTTTAAATTCTGAAATGAATTTGTAAGGAAGGTTTTTATTGCCAGTTTCATAGTCTTCAAATTTTAGCTCTTCATTTTCAGGAGTAAAATATTTTGAAGCTAACTCCTTTGCAACAACAACAGCAATTGCTTTTCCGGTATATTGATTTAGTGTTTCTACTAATAAATAATCTATTTTCTTACCAACAGCCAGTGCGGTATTAGAAGGTAATGTCCAAGGGGTAGTTGTCCAAGCTAGAAAATAAATATCATGATTTGTACTACCAAATAAGGAATTAGATTTTTCATCTTTAATTACTTTAAACTGAGCAATTGCAGAAGTATCCTTTACATCACGATAACATCCTGGTTGATTGAGTTCATGTGTGCTTAGTCCTGTTCCTGCTTTTGGTGAAAAAGGCTGAATGGTATGTCCTTTGTAGAGCAATCCTTTTTTGTGCATTTTTCCCAAAAGCCACCAAACGCTTTCAATGTATTTATTGTCATAGGTTAAATAAGGGTTTTGCATATCTACCCAATAGCCCATTTCTTCAGTAATATCCTCCCAACTCCCTTTGTATTTCATTACATTGGTTCGGCAAGCTTTATTATAATCTTCAATGGATATTGTTGACCCAATATCTTCTTTTGTAATTCCTAATTCTTTTTCAACCCCCAATTCTACAGGAAGCCCATGTGTGTCCCATCCTGCTTTTCGGTTTACCTGAAATCCTTGTAGAGTTTTGTAGCGACAAAATAAATCTTTAATCGTACGCGCAATGACATGGTGAATCCCAGGCATTCCGTTTGCAGAAGGAGGTCCTTCATAAAAAGTAAATGTAGGATTTCCTTTTCTACTTTTAATACTCTTTTCAAATACTGAAGTACTCCTCCAATTTCCTAAAACTTCCTTATGAATATTAGGTAAACTTAACTGTTTGTATTGCTTGAACTTACTCATTTAACCATTTAAATATAATGTGTGCAAATATAGTTTTTGCATTTTAGAATTTAAACTATCCTACATAATAAGACAAAATATTTTTCACTTGATTGATATATGCTCCACCAAAAAGATTTACATGTACCAAAAGAGGATACAAATTACAAATTTGTATTCTTTCTTCCCATCCATTTTCAAGCGGATGGCTCTCATTGTAAGCAAAATAAAAATCAGAGTTGAACCCACCAAAAAGCTTGCTCATTGCAATGTCCATTTCCCTATTCCCATAATATATTGCAGGATCAATTAGCATGGGAGTATCTCCGTTTTTGGCTAAAAAATTTCCACTCCACAAATCACCATGCAATAAAGCTGGTTTTTCATTGGGGAAAAGATTTGGAAGCTTTTGAAATAATTTATCAAAATCGGATAAAAGAGTTCCTGAGAAATTCCCAATAGATAGCTGTGCTTGCAATCTGTTTTGAATAAAAAATTCAGTCCAATTTTTGTTTTGCGTATTGTCTTGGCATAAGGAACCAATATAATTATCAAAATCCAGTCCAAATTTTGAATGTGTTTGTTTATGCATTAAAGCTAATTTTTGCCCAAAAACTTCCCAAAAAGCATTGTTAGGATTAGAAGGAGGAATAAATTCAAGAATCAAAAAATCATCATCAAAACAAAGTACATTAGGGATGCGTATCGTATTTGTATCTTTCAACACTTTTAATCCATTATATTCAGATTGGAACATATTTGCTTTGGAATTTGTATTCCATTTTACAAAGAAATCCCCTTTATTGGTATTGATTTTGATGGCATTATTAATGCATCCGCCAACTATTGAGGATTCTCCATTAACAGTAATAGTCGTATTTAAGGCATTACCAAGTTGTGTAATTATCCTTCTTTTAATTTCTGACGGAATCATTGCTCAAAAGTAAGGAATTTACTTTAAATTTGCCTGCTGTGGGGGTATAGCTCAGTTGGCTAGAGTGCTTGCATGGCATGCAAGAAGTCGTGGGTTCGAATCCCACTATCTCCACCAAAAAAATATAATAATGTCAAAAGCAATGCGTGAAGATTTATTACTTTTTAACTCCATAGTAGATGAACTGCTATTTCAGGAGAAGGAAAATCCAGTATCTACTCCTATTAAAGCCAAGGAATTGTATGAAAAAATAGATCTGTCGCTTCCAGAGAATCCCACCATTACTTCAGAATTTTCAAAAGTGCTAAAGGATTTGGTTTTAAAAACACCAAAAACGGCAAGCAATAGATTTTTTAATCAACTTTGGGGTGGGAGAAATAGTAAGGCGGTATTGGGAGATTTGTTAGCTGTAATGCTTAATACAAGTATGTATACATATAAAGTTTCAGGCCCTCAAACTGCTGTTGAATCAGAAATAATAGAGAAAATATGCAAGATGATTGGGTATAGTAATCATTCTGGAGGCACCTTCCCAACTGGCGGATCCATGAGCAATTTTATGGCTTTAATTATGGCCAGAGATAAAAAAGATTTAGAAATTCCAAATAGCGGAGTTATTAAAACAATGGTAGCTTATACCTCTTTTGAGTCGCACTATTCAAATGCTAAAAATGCCTCTTTTGCAGGCATTGGGAGAGATAATTTACGATATATTCCAACCAATAACAAGGGAGAAATGATTCCTGAAAAACTGGAAGAATGTATAAAAAAAGATATCCAAAAAGGACTTGTTCCTTTTTATGTAAATGCAACAGCAGGAACAACTGTTTTGGGCGCTTTTGACTCTGTAAAAGAGCTAAGTAATATTTGTAAAAGATACGAGCTTTGGTTGCATGTAGATGGAGCTTATCAAGGAGCAGTTGTTTTTAGCCCAAAGTACAAAAGCTTATTAGAAGGGATTGAACATTCGGATTCTTTCAGTTTTAATGCACACAAAATGTTGGGGACACCGCTTACTTGTTCGCTTCTGCTTGTAAATGAAAAACAAAACCTATTCAACTCATTTAATAATGAAGCAGATTATTTGTACCAAACCCACTCGGATAATTATAATTTAGGAAAAACCTCTTTTCAGTGTGGCAGAAGAAATGATGCGCTTAAATTTTGGACACTTTGGAAAGCAGTTGGAACAAAAGGATTAGCTAGTATAGTTGAGCACCTTTTTGAAACCTCAACAATAGCAAGAAATTATGTAAGAAATAATCCAAATTACACTCTTTATAATGAAGGATCTTCTTTATCTGTTTGTTTTAACTACAAAGAATTTGATGCCAAAGAATTGTGCACAAAACTACACCACGCTAAGAAACTATTAGTAGGATACGGATCCTTTAAAGGAGAAGAATTTGTTAGATTGGTTACCGCTAATGCTGAAAATAAAGAAATGGAGATATTGAATTTCTTTAAAATTTTAGAAGAATTTGCAGAGGAAAATAAGCTTAGTTTGCAAAAAAGGGCAATGCTAAAAGTTTCTTAAAAGCTCAAAAAATACTTTTATCGAATTATATTGATGTAGCCAA
>LWDU01041983.1_pt1 | contig 14779 bp, 15 predicted proteins | sample 727161 | NCBI WGS metagenome assembly LWDU01 (sample SAMN04566230, study PRJNA314399) | hydrothermal vent metagenome | isolation source: deep sea hydrothermal plume seawater | place: Mexico: Gulf of California, Guaymas Basin | collected 2004-07-11 | reverse complement strand
TTATGGTGGGCCCTGTAGGACTCGAACCTACGACCTGCCGATTATGAGTCGGATGCTCTAACCAACTGAGCTAAGGGCCCGATAAATTAATCGGTTTCTAGAAAACAGCGTAACTGCTCTGACCGTGAAGGGTGACGTAATTTACGCAAGGCTTTCGCCTCAATTTGACGAATTCTTTCTCTCGTCACATCAAATTGTTTACCCACTTCTTCCAACGTGTGATCCGTATGCATGTTAATACCAAAACGCATACGAAGTACTTTAGCTTCACGAGCGGTCAACCCTGCTAAAACATTTTGTGTCGACTCCATAAGACCTGCCACCGTTGCTGACTCTATGGGCGATAGCACCTTAGAATCCTCAATAAAATCACCCAAATGAGAGTCCTCATCATCACCGATCGGTGTTTCCATCGAAATCGGTTCCTTAGATATTTTTAGCACCTTACGGACCTTATCTTCAGGTAACCCCATACGCTCGGCCAATTCTTCCGGTGTGGCTTCACGCCCCTGCTCCTGAAGTATCTGCCTAGAAATACGATTTAACTTATTAATCGTTTCTATCATATGGACAGGAATACGAATCGTTCTTGCCTGGTCAGCAATAGAACGAGTAATGGCTTGGCGAATCCACCAGGTTGCATAAGTAGAGAACTTATAACCTCGACGATATTCAAACTTATCTACCGCTTTCATTAAACCAATATTGCCTTCCTGAATAAGATCAAGAAACTGCAAGCCCCGATTCGTGTATTTCTTAGCAATAGATATAACCAGACGCAAATTAGCTTCGATCATGTCTTTTTTGGCGCGGCGAGCCTTCGCCTCAGCAATCGTTAATCGGCGGTTAATAATTTTTAAATCATTAATGGGCAAACCCAAGCGCGTCTCAATCTCAAGCAAAACTTCTTGCGCCTCAGTAATTTCATCCTTTTTTTCTTGTAATATTTCCGAATAACCTTTCCCTAAGGCTATGTGCTGATCAAGCCAAGCAATACTGGCCTCATTGTTGACAAACGATGCGATAAATTCTTTACGTGGCATTTTGGCATCACGGACACAAATATCCATAATAACCTTTTCTTGGTCACGTACGTCTTGTATCAGATTAGTTTGAACATCGAGTAATCGCTTAAAATATTTAGGTGCAAATTTAAATTCAAGAAAAATATCTGCTAATTGAGCGAACCCGTCCTTTCCTTTGTCACTGTCATAAGCATTCTTTTTTAATAACGAACGAACTTCCTTTGCCGAAACCACCAGTGCATCTACTCGCTCCTTAACATCGTCATAGGCCAGCTCAGGCACTTCTTCAGGCTCTTCCTCCTCATCATCAGGATTGACATTGGCCTTGTTAATACCCGGCAAAACCACATCTGGCTCCTCATAATCAGCAAAATCGACAACAATATCTTTTAACTTTGGCCCTTCCTCGCCACCAATCAACCCAAAGTCCAACAAAAATTCATCCACGATATACGGTGCATGACCCAAAGCCTCAACCACTTGCTTGTGCCCTTTTTCTATACGCTTCGCAATCTTCAACTCATCTTCACGTGTCAGCAACTCGACCGAGCCCATTTCACGCATATACATTCTGACCGGGTCAGTCGTCTTACCAAATTCCCCATCAACACTCGCCAATGCTGCGGCTACTTCAGCCGCCGCCTCATCATCGGTACTCGCGCCGGCTGCAGCCGTCATTAAACTATCGGCATCAGGTGCAACTTCGTGAACCTCAATACCCATATCATTAATCATACTAATGATATCTTCAATCTGATCAGGCTCTACAATATCGCTCGGTAAATGGTCATTTATTTCAGCGTAGGTCAAATACCCTTTGAGTTTACCCTTAGAAATAAGCTGCTTAAGTTGAGACTGTTGATTCATTTATGTTACGCCGATGTCAAATAACATTACATTTTACCCTTTATTTATCTTTAAATGAAGAGACTTATCTATTTCCTTGCTAAAAAATCGAGCATTTTCTTTTTTTCATCCGGACTAAGCCCTTCTGATCGCTCCTTCTTAAGCAACCGAGCCAAGTCAGCCTCAACAACCTGATCAACCAACCGACCCACCGCTCCTGAGAATTCCAATACCAATCCTGATTCCGGAACCAGTATCGGCATTTGAACAAGCACACGAACTTGGCTTTCTTCGGGCTGACCCCGAAAATTCTCCATCAAGCCACCGGTGGTCAACTCAGGCTTTTCCTGCAAGAGCAACAAAATCTTTCGCAACAAGTTCAACCCCGGCGAATCCAAAGCCAGATCAACGCCCTCTTTTAAAAAGTCGCACTGCGCAAAACGGGGATTTTGCAACAACAATGCATTTGCCGTACGCGCAGGAGTTACTTTCTCTTTAGCCAGAGGACTACGACGCTTTGATTTTTCAGGCGCTAAATCAATCGCAACATGCTCAACCTGTTCATTCAGCTTGGCCACCATCATTTCTTTGAAATACCCTTGCGGCAAGGTCACTAAATACGACTTAGCTTTCACCATCAGCGCCGCCCGCCCCTCTAACGTTTGAAGATCTAGCGTTTCAGCCAAATGACTAAAGAAATAATCCGACAAGGGCACAGCGGCCGCCATTCGCGCTAAAAAGTTATCCAACCCTTGACTGCGAATCAAGGAATCCGGATCCTCTTTCTCCGGAAGCAACATAACTTTAATTTGACGCCCGTCTTTTAAACAAGGAAGACTTGACTCAACAGCACGCCATACCGCCTTCAAGCCAGCCACGTCACCGTCAAAACACAACACTATTTCAGAGGTAAATCGGAACAATAAATCAAAATGCGCCCTTGATGGCGCCGTTCCTAAGGTAGCAACCGCGTGCCTAATCCCAAACTGCGCCAAAGCAATCACATCCATGTACCCTTCGACTAATAAAATCTGCGCCGGCCGCCCCTTCTTCTCCAACAACTCATATAAACCATAAACTTCATTGCTCTTCTGGAAAACAGGCGTCTCTGGAGAATTAAGATATTTCGGCATCTCATCGCCCAAAACACGACCCCCAAAAGCAATCACCCGTCCGCGCCGATCTCGAATAGGAAACATAACCCGACCACGAAAACGGTCATAGACCCGCCCGTTTTCTTTAGCTATAACCATTCCCGCCTTTTTCAACAATTCAGTATCAAACTGATTTGCTAGCACATGCCACTGATCAGGCGCATAGCCTAATAAAAAATCACGCGCTACCGCACCGGAAACACCCCGATCTTTAAAATACTGCACCGCTAGGCCATCATTTTCGGCTTCACGCAACTGCTGCGCATAGAATTTTGCCACTTGCTGCTGCAGATCATACAACGCGACTAAATCTTGCTTACCACTCGAGCGAGTCGTCGTCGCCTCTCTAGGCACCTCAATGCCAACAAAAGCAGCCAAATCCTCAACGGCCTCAACAAAATTTAAATGACTATAATCCATCAAAAAACCAATCGCATTGCCGCTCGCACCACAGCCAAAGCAATGATAAAACTGCTTGCTACGATTAACAGAAAAGCTAGGTGTTTTTTCGGTATGAAAAGGACAACGAGCAACAAAATTGCTCCCTGTTTTTTTAAGGGGAATAAAACTATCGATTAAGTCTACAACATCAACACGCGCGAGAAGGTCATCGATAAAAACAGAAGGAATTAATCCAGCCATAGAATTAAACGGCTACGCCAACCACAAAACCCAATAGCCACTCACATGCCACTAACTTGCTGATAACAGCCCTTTTATCTTAGCACTCACAACAGACATATCCGCACGGCCCTGCATTTTTGGCTTAACTAAACCCATGACCTTGCCCATATCTTTAATCGCATTTGCATTTGAGGCTGTAATCGCTTCCAAAACGATTGCATTAATCTCATCTTCTGACAGCGGCTGTGGCAAAAACTCTCGAATAACCACAATCTCTTGCTCTTCCACGACCGCTAAATCTTCTCGATCTGCTGCTCGAAATTGAGTTATTGATTCACGCCGTTGCTTCAACATCTTATCGAGGACAACAATGACTTGCTCATCATTCAACTCAATACGCTCATCGACTTCACGGCGTTTTATATCAGCCATCATTAAGCGAATAACACCCAGCCTAGGCTTATCACCGGCCTTCATGGCCGCCTTCATGTTATCTCTGATACGTTCTTTAATCACAGCAAACACCCGTGTCTTCGAAAATTGAATTAAACTTGTGGACGACCACGACGTAAATTTTTCAATGCATAACGCTCGCGCGCTAATTTTTTCTGTAGTCTTTTAACAGCAGCTGCTGATTTACGCTTACGCTCAGCCGTTGGCTTTTCATAAAACTCACGACGGCGAACCTCTGCTAAAACACCCGCTTTCTCACAAGAACGCTTGAATCGACGTATTGCAATATCAAAGGGCTCATTTTCTTTAACTTTTATTGACGGCATTTAATGACCTAATTTGCTAAAATCGTTACTTTAAAGATCCCTACTTCAGGATCCAATTTAAGATGAACCGACAATTATACTGTATAACTAACTCATAAATAAACCCCAAATGTATGTATTAGGTATTGAAACATCCTGTGATGAAACCGGAGTCGCTATTTTTCACTCAGAACAAGGGCTTATCAGCCATTGTCTCCATAGCCAAATTGCCATCCATGCTGAGTATGGTGGCGTTGTTCCTGAGCTCGCATCACGGGATCACATCAGAAAACTTATCCCACTGATCAAAAACACACTAAAGGATAGCAACTTAACCCCTCAAGACATTAATGGCATTGCCTACACGTCAGGACCTGGGCTCATTGGCGCCCTATTGGTTGGCGCTGCAACAGCCAGAAGCCTTGCCTGGACATGGCAAGTACCTGCGATAGCTGTCCATCATATGGAAGGGCACCTACTCGCCCCGATGCTAGAAGAAAACCCGCCGCCCTATCCTTTCGTAGCCCTTTTAGTTTCTGGCGGCCATACCTTACTGGTAGAAGTCAGCGCCATTGGTTGCTATAAAATCTTAGGGGAGTCGCTTGATGACGCCGCCGGTGAAGCCTTTGACAAAACCGCTAAAATGCTTGGTCTTGGCTATCCCGGGGGACCTTATTTAGCCAAGCTCGCTGAAAAAGGAACACCTAACCGCTTTAAATTCCCCAGACCGATGACCAATCGCCCCGGTTTAGACTTCAGCTTTAGCGGCCTCAAAACATTCACCAAAAACACGCTACTCTCTACGCCGCAAAGCGACCAAGATAAAGCTGATATTGCCTTAGCCTTTCAACAGGCCGTGGCCGAAACATTAACGATTAAATGCAAGCGTGCGCTCGAACAAACCCAACTCAATCGATTAGTTATTGCGGGTGGCGTCAGCGCCAACACTCAAATTAGAGCTTCTCTTAAAGCAATGACCGACAAAAAGAACGCCGAACTCTTCTTTCCAAGACTTGAGTTCTGCACCGACAACGGCGCCATGATTGCCTATGCAGGCTGTCAGCGCCTATTGGCCGGCCATCAAGAACCCCTTGTGATCGAAGGGCGCCCTCGCTGGCCAATCAATGAATTAAATGCCCCTTAATTAGTTCTCTGTGCCTTGCATCAAACGCAAAATATTCGCCTTGTGACGCCACAAAGAAAGCAACGAAATCACGGTGGCGATAAAAATATATTCTGGTTCTGTAACCATAAACCAGGCATAGATAGGCGTCAAAAAGCCGGCAATCAATGCCGATAGCGATGAGACTTTCGAGATTTTAAAAACGATTATCCACGTGAGCGCCACAACAAAACCCAAACCCCAAGACAAGCCTAAAAGTACCCCGCAACCGGTTGCAATCCCTTTACCCCCTTTAAAATTAAAAAACACAGGGAATAAATTCCCTAAAAAAACCGCCAACGTCGACAACATTACAATAACACTGGAATCACTCACAACTTGAGCGACCCAGACGACCAGAAACCCCTTGAGCAAATCACTAAAAAGTGTAATCGCTGCTGCTTTCTTGCCGCCAACACGCATAACATTCGTTGCACCAGGATTTTGAGAACCCTGCTCACGCGGATCATCAAACCCCATTAACTTACAAACAATAATACCGCTCGACACTGACCCTACTAGATAACCTGCAGGGATAACCAACCATTCAACCATTCACTTCACCTTAGACGTTTCTGTAACCAGATAAAATTATCGCTCTAGTTCTCGATAACTTTGAAAAAGAGCTCCAACTGCCACTCTAGAGTTTTTTATTTTCAAATTCAAATAATAAAATTGTGCCCAACACATTACTTGCTACTATAAGCAACATATGGACATAATATTTTTAAAAGGTCTGAAAATTGACACCATCATCGGTATTTATGACTGGGAACGCACCAAAAAACAAACACTTATTCTTGATTTTGAACTTGGCTATGATATCCGCAAAGCCAGTCAAACTGACAATATTGAAGACACACTCGACTACAAGGCGCTGACACAACAAGTTACTGCATTTGTTGAACCTAGTCAGTTCTTATTAGTCGAAACATTAGCCGAAGAAATTTGCGCATTAATCTTAAAAGAATTCAACACGCCCTGGGTTAAATTAACCCTCAATAAAAAAGGCGCCATTAGGCCAAAAGTAACCCATGCCCATTGGACACATCAGCCTAGGAAGCAATATCAACCGAGAAAAAAACATTCCTTCGAGCCTCATTGCTCTAGAAGATGAATTTGGCGCGTTAAAGATCTCGAGCATTTATGAAACTGAGCCCGTAGGCTTTACTGGAAGCAACTTCTTTAATCTTATTGCCATCTTCAATTCAGACTTACCGGTTAAAACAATAGGAAAAGCACTCAAACGTATAGAAATGGAACACGGCCGCGTACATGGCGGTAATAAGTTCGAAGCCCGAACACTTGACCTTGACTTAGTCCTCTATGGGGACCTTATTCTTTCAGAAGGGCGACTACAAATCCCCCGCGATGAAATTACCCGCTATGCTTTTGTACTCGAGCCACTAGCCGAGGTTTCACCGGATCTTAGACACCCCGAAACTAACATCAGATACGCTGAACTTTGGGAAAATTTTGATAAATCAAATCTTAGGCAACAAAAAACAAACGCCCTGGATTAACTAAATAAGGTTCGCCCGCCGTCTACCGTGACAACTTGACCGGTCATATACTGACCCTGGTCAACCAAAAAAAGTACCGCTTTAGCAATATCGTCTGGCTGACCACACCGCTCCAAGGCAATACGCGATAATACTGTCTTTTTTATGTCACTGTGCTCTTCACTCCCTTCCGGCCACAAAATAGCCCCCGGCGCCACGGCATTAACCCGTACAACAGGGGCAAATTCTTTCGCTAAAACCCGAGTCATTGCCTCTAATCCCGCCTTTGCAATACTATACATTGAATACTCAGGCAAACCATTGGCCGCATGGATGTCTGTTATGTTAACGATACAGCCTTGTTGTGATGCAAGAGTCGACGCTAAACTTCTCGACAAAAAGAAGGGCGCCTTTAAATTAACACCTAACAACTCATCCCAATCAGCCATCGATGCTGTTGCCAATGGTGTTGGGTAAAACACTGACGCGTTATTAACCAAAACCGCCAGATCCTTGGGTACCGATTCAACTAAGGCCTGGCAATCATCTGGATCCAACAAATCAGCTTGAACCAATGTCGCAGAATTAGACCGCCGCGCATTAAGCACATCAGATAACGCATTAGCCTGCTCAACTGAATGTTGATAATGAATTAAAATATCATACCCTGCATCATGTAGCGTACGTGCTATCTCTGCGCCTAGACGCTTCGCCGCTCCGGTAATCAATGCTGTTTTACGCACCATAATGCTCCACTGTTAAAAAATACGATTACTCGAGCGTCTTGATCTTCTCAAAGAACTCAGAGAAACCTTGTCAATCAAGCTATCTTATCTTACTTTATCTTAGATAATAATTATCACGCCCGTCTATACGCCCAAAGATTTCTTAAAGCCACTCATTAACGACATGTGCCAATGGCGACAACACCTTCATCAATACCCAGAGACTGCTTTTGAAGAAATAAAAACGGCACAATTTATCAGCGACAAACTTAAAAGCTTTGGACTTAACGTTCACCAAGGTCTTGGCGGCACAGGCGTCGTGGCCTCTATTACCGCTGGCAATAGTCACGCGACGATAGGCCTGCGCGCAGACATAGATGCACTGTCCATTCAGGAACTAAATTCCTTTCATTATAAATCCACCCACAACGGCAAAATGCATGCCTGTGGGCATGATGGCCATTCTGCAATGCTTCTCGGTGCTGCATGCTACTTATCACAACACCGAAACTTTAACGGCACCGTCCGATTTATTTTCCAGCCGGCCGAAGAAGGGCGGGCAGGGGCTCTGCGCATGATAGAAGAAGGTCTATTTAAACAATTTCCCGTCGACAGTATCTACGGGATGCATAATTTCCCCGACCTCCCCGAAGGGCATTTTGCTGTCAAAGCGGGGGCTATGATGGCTTCATTCAACTGCTTTAAAATTACCGTCGCCGGGCAAGCAACACATGCAGCGATGCCTCACCTTGGAAAAGATCCCATCGTTGTAGCCGCACAACTCATAACCGCATTACAAACCATCATCAGTCGCTCCACCAACCCTGCCGAGGCCGCTGTTATCTCCATCACACAAGTGCACGCCGGCAATACCTGGAATGCAATCCCTGAATCTGTCGAACTTAAAGGAACCTTCCGTTGTTTCAGCCCTGCTATTGAACAACACTTACAAAACGCAATTACACACCTGACTAACTCCCTGTGTGAAAGCTTTGGCGTACAAGCCATCATTGAGTTTAATCCTGAAAATCCGGGGTATCCCGTTACATGGAACAGTGAGCAAGCCGCACAATTATGCGCCCAAGTGGCAACCACTATTGCCGGAAAAAACGGCGTTGACCTTCAGCCCGAGCCCAGCCTTGGCGCAGAAGATTTTGCCTTTATGCTCAAAGAAAAACCCGGCTGCTACATCTGGATTGGCAATGGCCCCTCAACAGGGTCTTGCTTGCTGCATAACCCGCACTACGACTTTAATGATGCCATTCTACCGATTGGCGCCGCCTATTGGATCAAGCTAACAGAAACGCTATTAGCCCCATAACAGACACTACGCAGAAACATTTTTACTCTGGTTTATTTTACAGCCTTTGGAAAAGACAATAAATGGCGCATCTTTGCCGCCTTCGTTTTAAGATAATCGAGGTTATCACTGTGATAGTCTGATTCAATCGCGATGCGCCCTACAATCAACACCCCTAACTGACGCAGGTCTTCAATCTTTTTAGGGTTATTAGTAATCAATCGAATCGAATCTACGCCTAAACTTTCTAACATCAACGCGGCTAAATTATATTCTCGTTCATCCGCTAAATGCCCTAAATGAATATTGGCATCAACCGTATCCAAACCCTCATCCTGTAAGTTATAAGCCTGTAATTTCTTCAGTAAGCCAATCCCGCGGCCTTCTTGACGTAAATACACCAAAACACCCACGCCCGCTTCTTGAATAAGCTGTAACGCTAAATCCAACTGCTCGCCACAATCACAACGCCTTGACCCTAACACATCCCCGGTAAAGCATTCAGAATGAATCCTTACAGGAACATCCTTAACCCCGGAAATATCCCCTTTTACAAAGGCAATATGCTCCTTATCATCCACATTATTAGAATAATAATGCAAATCAAACTCACCGTGTTTAGTCGGAATACGGGTTTGAACTAAATCTTCCAAAACTATGGCCACTATTGACACCTAACTCCACGTTGTCGTGCTATTTGAAAAACAAATCACCCTAATAGGCGGTCATCCTATCGCTAATAACATAACGATTCCAGCCAAAATTAGATACTCTTTTTAGCCAAAAAGCACACCCCACACCCTTATTTACTTGGTTTGTTGTTTTTAGCGCCACTCTTCTCAGAAGAACCACCCGCCTCTGTTTTAGACTTACTTTTACCACCCACAATAGAGGCATTGAGTTGCTTACCCGAAACCCAGACTTGCTTTAACGAGCTAAATAAAGATTTCGGCATCCCTTCCGGTAAGTGCACCATTGAATGATCATCAAAAATCTTTATTTTCTGAATCAGATTACCTTCTAACCCGGTTTCATTGGCAATTGCGCCAACAATATTACTCGGTTGTACACCGTCATTTTTACCCACTTCGAGTCTAAACTGCTCCATGTCAACACCCGGAGCACCTTTTCTTGACGATCGATTGGCAGCACCTTTCTCTACATTTGACGGGCTTCTTTCTTTCGACTTACGGCCTTTATTACGGTCGTCAGAGCTGCGTTGCGACCTTCTGTCTTGAGATCGTTCGTCAGAGCTGCGTTGCGGCCTTCTGTCTTGAGATCGTTCATCAGAACCCCGTTGACGCTTTGCACTCTTTTCAATCAACATCGGCTCATCGCCCTGTAATAACTTCGCCAAAGCAGCCGCAACGGTGACGGTAGACACATCATGTTCTTGCTGATAGTCGGTCAATAGTTTCTCGAAAAAAACCAAATCGCCACTGGCAATAGTATCGTTTATCCTATCTTTAAAACGATCCACTCGCTTTTCATTAATCACTTTTGTGGATGGCAATTCCATCGGTTCAATTTTCTTACGCGTTGCCCGCTCAATAGAAGACAGCATGCGCTTTTCACGTGGCGCTACAAATAAAATCGCTTCGCCCTCTCGGCCGGCCCGCCCCGTACGTCCAATACGATGTACATAAGACTCGGTGTCATAAGGGATATCATAATTGATCACATGACTGATGCGCTGCACATCCAAACCACGTGCGGCAACATCCGTTGCAATTAAAATATCTAACTTGCCTTTTTTAAACTGATTAATGGTCCGCTCGCGCTGATTTTGCGCAATATCGCCATTGATAGCCGCTGCACCATACCCCCGCGCTAATAATTTCTCTGTTAACTCGGCCGTTGCCGTTTTGGTTCTTACAAAGATAATAATGGCATCAAAGGATTCAACTTCTAAAATACGGGTCAGCGCATCGAGCTTTTGAACACCACTAACAATCATAAATCGCTGGCGAAGTAATCTCTTCAGGATCTTTCAAATAACGCTGTGCAATACGCCTAATTTCTTTAGGCATCGTTGCAGAAAATAAAGCGATTTGTCGATCTTGTGGTGTTTGCTCCATGACCCATTCGACATCATCGATAAAACCCATCCGGAGCATCTCATCGGCCTCATCAAGAACCAAGCAATCCAACTCACTAACGTTCAAGGTGCCGCGACGCATATGATCCATGACCCGTCCTGGCGTGCCCACTACAACATGAACGCCCCGTTTCAAGGCTCTTATTTGTCCGCTGTAATCCTGACCACCATAAACCGGCAGCACGTGAAAGCCCTTAATTTTTGCTGCATAGGTCTGAAAAGCTTCTGCAACCTGAATCGCTAACTCTCTGGTTGGCGCTAGGACTAAAACTTGTGGTATTTTTTTCTTGGTGTCTATACGCGATAAAATAGGTAAAGCGAACGCGGCCGTTTTGCCGGTTCCTGTTTGCGCCTCACCTAAAACGTCTTTTCCAGCCAATAACGGTGGAATAGTTTGAGCCTGAATGGGGGTTGGCGTTTCATAGCCAACACTGTCTAATCCTTTTAAAACCGGATCGGATAAATTTAAATCCTTAAATAAAATCACTGTAGTATCAAGAGTCATGCATATACCTAAATAATTAATAAAACGCCATACTGCAGCTATGGGTGTGTTCTTAAGAAATCAACTGAAAAGTAAACCAACGCTTTTGAAACGCCTTCAGGAAACTCACCACACTAAGAAATCAATTCAACCCTAGTGAAAGAGACTGTAAAATGAACGAATAATGTATACCACTTTCTTTATTAATTTCATAGGTTTACCTATCACTCATTCAAGATACGGAACCAAACAAAAAAATCAAGATCCTATTAATTAACCATTTTGCGGCTTCTTTTCTGGTAACGCTTTATACTTAAATGCTATGAAATTATTGATCATTAGCCTTATTTTAGCTGGAACGGCTCTTGTGGTGATTAACACCCAAAACAATCAAGCCACTGCAAACACCGGCCTGACCTTATTAACACAAAACGAACAGCTCGCTGTCGCCACTTTTGCGGGCGGCTGTTTTTGGTGCGTAGAAGCTGACTTTGAAAAGCTAGCCGGCGTCAACCAAGCTATCTCTGGCTTTAGTGGCGGCCAGATTAAAAACCCAACGTACAAACAGGTCTCTCTGGGGGGTACGCAACACCTAGAAGCCGTACAAGTATTCTATGACCCTACCCAAATAACCTACGAACAGTTACTCGCTGCATTTTGGCGTCAAATTAACCCTACCGATAATGGCGGACAATTTGTTGACCGCGGCACACAATACCTCAGCGCCATTTTTTACCACAGCCCCGAACAACAAAAACTAGCCCGCCAATCCCTTGATCGCCTCAATAAATCGGCCCGCTTTCAAACCCCTATCGTCACGGCAATACGCCCCTTTAAAGACTTTTATCCGGCTGAAGAATACCACCAAAATTATTACCAAAAAAATCCAATACGCTACCGTTTTTATCGTGATAACTCTGGCCGAGACAGCTATCTGCACAGGAAAATGATACCGAAGAACCATTCCATAACTTATATTGGGATCATAAAGAACAGGGCATCTATGTCGATGTTGTCAGCGGAGAACCGCTATTTTCTTCACGCGACAAATACCGGTCCGGCACTGGCTGGCCCAGCTTTACGCGCCCACTCGAGCCTAAACATGTAGTCACCCAAGAAGATAACTTTTTATTCATCACCCGTACTGAATTACGCAGTACCTTAGGCGACTCCCATTTAGGCCACCTTTTTACTGACGGCCCTCAACCCACGGGGCTTCGTTATTGCATAAACTCTGCCGCCTTACGTTTTATTCCCCAACACGCCATGGAACAAGAAGGTTATGGGGCATTGATCCGCCTCACTCACCGCTCTCAAGTCAACGAAATTTAACGCGGCCGCCTTAATCAACGACTGCTCGCTTACCCTACAGGCTGTTACTCACAGCCTTTTTAAACGAGCTTAAATTGCACATAAAAACCGATCGGTAGCGACTATTTTCCAACACCAAGCACCTCACTCCGCACAACTCTGATGGCCGATACTATATAAAGCACTGATAATTAGGTATAATAGGGGGTTTTATCGCAACCTATCGAGTTAGAGGCAAAGGTGTTCTGGCAACCGTAGGGCTCAGTGCCGCTGTCTATGTGGCAAGAAGAGGGGAGTCTAAAGAACTCTGGATTCCTTTAACGTATTTCTCATTAATGGAATTATTACAGGCATTCACTTATGTCTATATTGACCTGTGCGACAATCCCAGCAATCAAATACTCACTCTGTTTGGCTATCTACACATTGCTTTCCAACCTTTTTTCGCCAATATGGTCGCCATGTACTTTATTCCGGAAAAAGTAAAATATAAAATCCAAACCACCGTCTACAGTATCTGCACGATCGGCGCTATTGCCATGCTGGTTAAAATGTATCCGTTTGATTGGGCGGGGTCTTGTAACATTGGTATTGAGGGTTTTTGCGGCCCTCAAGTTTGTTCCGTGTCCGGTGACTGGCATATTGCCAGACCCCGTTCCTTGGCTTTTTGATTTTAACTGGGGGCTACACGCCTTAACCTATATTTTAGTCGCCTTTATCCTGCCGCTAATCTATGGTTCTTGGCGCTTTGTCGGTTTTCATTACATTGTTGGGCCTTGGATTTCAGATGTCACCACGACCGACCCCAATGAATACGCTGCCGTCTGGTGCTTGTTTTCTATTGCGTTATGCCTATCGGTTATTAAGTCGCCGATCAGAAAATACTTACACGTTCGAAACTGGCTTTTTTATAAAAAAATAAACCAAAAACCAGACCCGATAACCCAGCCTGACCCCGTTGAGAACTTTCTCTTCGGGGCTTTTTTTATCGCTAATTTAATACTGAACGGTCGAATCCGGCTCACTGATAACTGGGTTTGTTAAAGCGCCCAGTTTTTCAATTTCTATTCGGACTTCTTGGCCGGGCAGCATATAACCGCGCGGTTTCATCTTAACGCCAACACCTGAAGGCGTTCCGGTGGCAATAATATCGCCGGGCTCTAGAGTCATCACCGTGCTGAGATAACTGATCATCTCATAACAATTAAAAATCATATGCGCCGTATTGGATGATTGCCGTAATTCACCGCCCACCCAGGTTTTTAAATCCAATTGATGCGGGTCGCCGACCTCATCTGCCGTAACCAGCCACGGCCCTAAAGGTCCGTGCGTATCAAACGATTTACCCAAGGTGAAAGTAGGGGAGCGAAACTGCCAATCTCTAACCGACACATCATTGGCAATGGTATAGCCATAAATAACATCGGCGGCCCGATCAATCGGCACATGCCGGCAACGCTTACCAATCACTAGGGCCAATTCACCTTCATAATCGACTTTTTCAGAAACCTTAGGCCGGTGAATTGGCTCGCCATCACCGATAATACAACTGGTTTGTTTATTAAAAAACGATGGAAATTCCGGCTTTTCAAGACCGGTTTCGCTGATATGGTCAGCATAATTCAAACTGATCGCCAAATATTTAGTCGGCTGTAAAACCGGCGCCTCTAGCTTAACTGCATCGAGATCAAGACGGCCGCTCCCTTGGGCAATACGTTGATCCATCGCCGCTATAGCACGCTCGCCTAAATTGATAAAATCAACCATCGTCACAAGACCCTCGATAAGCC
>LWDU01042195.1_pt1 | contig 14780 bp, 12 predicted proteins | sample 727161 | NCBI WGS metagenome assembly LWDU01 (sample SAMN04566230, study PRJNA314399) | hydrothermal vent metagenome | isolation source: deep sea hydrothermal plume seawater | place: Mexico: Gulf of California, Guaymas Basin | collected 2004-07-11 | reverse complement strand
GGAACACCCGGCGTGACTTGTGAAGCATTGGCAGTACGAATAACAGCGCATGGGGATGCGACCGATCATGCAATAACTGTGGCACCCAGTAGCTCGACAACAATAACTCTTTCTACTAGTCCCGCGGCTGATGGTTGGACCTTAAAATCGGGCAATGGAACATTTACAGCACCGAACCAATATCAATTTGATGGTACAGAAACGTTTGCTGAGTTCTGGTTAACTGAAACAACGGCAACTAGTGCACCTCATATTGATATTGATGTAACAGATGGCACAGCAACTGATGTGGATGGTGTAACTGAAGATGACAATATCGAATTTGCTGATGCAGTATTCCGATTCATTGACGGTGGTGGTACAGGTGAAAGTATTGAAACGCAGATTGCTGGCAAAGAGTCTGATATTAATCCTTTAGGTGAGACCTTACAGTTACGTTCGGTTGTTACCAATACTACGACTATGGCATGTGAATCTCGCATCTTGAATACACAAACTATTGAGATGGCATTTAAATGTAATAATCCGACTACATGTGAGAGCACAGCAACAGCAACAAGAGTACAAGTTGAAAATGCAGCCGCCGCGACATTCGATATAGCTCCGGGCAATGATAATGCTGCAACGGTTGATGAATCGACAGGCAATTTTGATAATGTTGATCTTGATTTTGGCGCAACAGGTACGGCAACATTTAGTTTTGATTTTAATGATGCTGGTCAGATTCAGTTATATGCTCGTAAAAGTGTCGCCGCTAGTGCTCCAGATCCTGCCTACACTATCTTTGGTACATCAAATATGTTCGTCGTTCGCCCTTTTGGGTTTGATATTGATTCAGCTGGATTACGTGCTGCTGACTGGTTAGATAATAGTGCACTGGATGATAGTACTGGTACTAACCTGTCTTATGCGGCAGATGCAGATGGTTCTGTATTTGCGACTGCCGGTCATAGTACAAATACTTTCCCTGTGACATTACGTGCTGTGGTGTGGGAATCTGCCGATGATGGTGATAATGATGGTGTGCCGAATTCTGGAGTAAATCTGACCGGTAATGCGACAACACCTAATTTTGGTCAAGAAACCTCAAGTAGTGAATTGGTCGATGTGACCTCAAGTAACGTGCAACCAACGAATGTAGGGTCGTTATTCTTTGGTAGTAATCTGGATTTTGCCAATGGCACAATTACTACAAACCTTGCCTTTGATGAGGTTGGTATTATTGATTTAACGGCTGCACTCGATACGGGAGATTATCTAGGTGGTGGTAGTAATGTCACTGCGACACATCAAAAATTTGGTCGTTTCAAACCCGATCGATTCACTTTGACAAATAATAGTCCGGCGTTAGCAAACTCATGTGTCGCAGGCAGTTTTACTTATATGGAACAATCGTTCTATTACGCTACAGAACCGGCTATTACCGTTACGGCTGTTAATGAAGCTGGAGGAACGACGGTTAATTATGGCCATGTTGGTGGTACCAGTGCGACGGATTACTGGAAATTACCCACTGCATTGGCACGTAGTTATGATGATAACAATATTAATAATGGAACCAGCTTTAGTAGTCTTGCTGCTGCGACTGCGTCAGTATCGGGTCATGATAATTATGACGGTATTGGAATTTTAACAATATCAAATACGGCGCTTGATCGAGATAGCTTTATGTTTGATAGGTCGACAGTTGATATAAATTCTCTAGCCGCTCTTCCAGCAACACCGGGGACATTCGAAGGAGCACCTTTTACAGCTAGTGTGGACTTACTTGTCCGGGTTACCGCTGGTTCACTAACCGATACTGATGGAGTTTGTTTTGACGGCGATGGTGACGGTACTTGTGAAACAGATGGTTCTGATGATTACACGGCATTAACCGATACCGGCGGCACTGCTTTATCGCTTAATCAATTACGCTTTGGTCGATTTAATATTGGAACAGAAGTTGGTTCTGAACTATTAACATTAAGCCCACCTTTAATAGTCGAGTATTTCAATGGAACAGGTTTCGTAGCAAATACGAGCGATACCTGTAGTGCAATTGTTCTAGCAGATCACATCCGACTCGATAACACGGGAACCCGGGTACAAGGTACCGCGACGATGACAATTGGCGTCGGCACAACAAGTATTACTACTTTCAATAGTCCATTGCTTACTGGGGATACGGGAACCATTTTTTCAGCTCCAGGGGCAGGAAATACTGGATTTGTGAATATTTTTGGAAATCTAGGTTGTAACGATGTAACCGTAGCCTGTGGCATGGGTGCTGCAACATTTAACTATTTGCGCTATGACTGGGATGATGTTGTTGAAGGTGACGGCCCTTATGATGATGAGCCTAGTGGGCGTGTTGATTTTGGTATATTCGAAGGCCCTAGTAATTTAATCTACATTCGTGAGCCTTGGTAGCTAGCTACACGTTCGACAAAATTGTTTTAAAATACATATAAAACAATAAGATATAGCTGATTTTTAAGTCAGACTTTGCTCGTCTATTTCATTTTTCCAGCATTTACATTGTAAAACTTCTGAATTCATCCATTTGATAGTCCAAACTTTCTAATAAGTATTCTTATCTCTAGTTGAAATTTATATCCTTAATAAATAGGATAATCTAATTGACATTAATGACTTAGGGTAACAAACTTAAGTACAATGTTAGATTATAGGTATAATTCCGTCGTTTTTTTGAGACATGCTGTGTAACTATAATATTTAGAGGAAACTTCAATAAGGGTAATGAGTTGCTAGATTTATTTAAAAAGAAACTTAAGAAAGGTGCCACGGTCGCAGTTTGCGCTGATGAAAGTGCGATTTCTGTTGTCCGTATTCGTCGTGAAAAAGACTTGCCTCCCTGCCTTGAAGTTTGTGAAGTTCAGGAAATAGAAAATATTGCCATTCGCGATGCCGAGGTCGCCAGACTGACAAAAATTTATGATCTGGACCAATACACCTGCTTGAGTTCGTTAGAGATGGGTGATTACAACCTGATATTAGTTGAAGCACCGGATGTACAGCCTGAAGAGTTGCGTGCCGCAGTTCGCTGGCGTGTAAAAGACCTGATAGATTTTCGTATTGATGACGCCGTAGTCGAAGTATTTGAAGCGCCAGACTCTAGAGGTGCGGCTAGTAATAAAATGATGTATGCCGTTGTGGCTCGATCTGCCAGAGTCAAACAAGTCATAGAACAACTTAAAGGTGCCGGTCTGCATCTCGATATTATTGATATCCCTGAATTAGCATTAAGAAATGTTGCGGCGATGCTACCTGAAGATGTTGGTGGTGTTGCACTTATCTATGTCGGTCAGCAACAAGGTTTAATTACAATTACCAAGCGATCACAGTTATACCTTTCCCGTACTATTAATGCCGGAACAGCATTATTACCTAAATCTGTATTAAGTGTGATGGATGATGAATCTTGTCAGCGCTGGCTGGACAATATTGTTATTGAAGTGCAGCGTTCAATGGATTATTACGAAAGTCATTTTGCGCAACCACAAGTCTCTTCTCTGGTCATGACACCGATTGGCAAAGAGATACCCGGAATAACGGAATATTTATCTGAACAATTACAGATTCCGGCAAGAATACTTGATGTAAATGATCTGATTGATGTTGACGAAGCGATTCCTGCTTCAGTTCAGTCGCGCTGTTTATTAGCTATTGGAACTGCCTTACGTCAGGAGGCCGTTGCATAATGAATCAGCAGATTAATTTATATCAACCAATGTTTCGCAAACAACATGTTGTCTTTTCTGCAATGACGATGTTGCAAGTTGGTATTTTCTTTTTAATTATTTTTTCAAGTTTATATTTTTATCAGAGTAAAAACTTAAAATCATATAGAAATCAACTTGTCACGATTGATAAGGAGTTAGTGCAACTCAGTAGCCAATTAATGGCTTTGGATGGCTCCAAAAAGAAAAGTAAAAGTAAATTAATAGAAAATGAAATCGCGAAATTAACTAAGGAGTTGGAGCAACGTGAGCGTATTTTCAATGTTTTATCCAGCACGTCTTTTGGAAGCTCTTCGGGATTCTCATCCTATTTAGAAGCTTTTGCAAAAGGACATGTTGAAGGAACATGGTTAACCAACGTTAATATTGGTCAGGGTGGCGTTTCATTGGGTTTAAAGGGAAAAACACTGTCGTCCGAGCTTGTTCCTGTTTATATACAAAAGTTAGCGAAAGAAGAAAGTTTACAAGGGTCATCATTTAACGTTATGGAGATCGCTAGACATGAAACTGACGAAGGTAACTCCGAAATTAATTTCTTACTAAGTACATACTAACTGATTATCAAAATGGAACAGTTAAAAAATATTGCTGAAAAAATTGATGAGCTTAGTTTGCGTGAAAGAGCTATCGTTTTTATTGGTTTGATCATGGTGATTATTTTTCTGTGGGATATATTTTTACTATCTCCATTAGAACTGGAGCAAAAGAAAATTGTAAGTAGTTTAAGTAAAAAAAATGCAGATAGAATGGTTTTGCTTACACAATATCAGAATTCAATAAAACAAAATCAGATTGACCCTGATGCCGAAAATATGGAAAGGCTCAAGGAACTACGTTTTAAAGTCATTAATGTGCAGGCAGAACTTGAGTCATCGACTGAAAATCTTGTGACACCAAGAGACATGCCTAAGCTTCTGGAAACGGTGTTGCATAAAACAGGTGGTTTAACCCTGGTTAATTTACGAAGTACCGGTGTAACACCACTTATAGAGAAAGAAGAAATTAAGAATGAAGAAAAAAGTACCGGTAATGAGACAAAGTTAACTGCTGAAAATATAGATAATGCTTATCGTCATGGTTTGAGAATTGAACTCATAGGTGATTATTTAACGATTTTAAAGTATTTAAAAAGTCTTGAAACACTTGAATGGGGTTTCTATTGGGATAATTTTGAATTAAACGTTAATGAATATCCTGAAGCAACAACATCGATAGAAGTGTTCACGCTTAGTTTGCAGGAAGCCTGGATTGGAGTTTGAATATATGACTAACCGGATAAATAGATTTTATTTAATACTCTTTATAATGTTTTCGCCGTTAGTCAGTGGAAATACTGAATTGCCAGATCCTACTCGCCCGGCAAATTATGTTGTTGATGATGAAGAACCGATATTTTTTGAGGAAATAGAAACCAGGGAAAAAATAAGTTTGAAATTATCCGCTATTCGAATTTCAGCGAGTGATAAAAGTGCCATAGTAAATGGAAAATTAGTGCGAATTGGTGATGAGATTGATACAGCAACAATTATTGAAATTAACCGGCTTTCGGTTGTTGTAAGTCATGAAGACAAAAAAATAATAGTCAGGTTATATAACAAGCAGTTTGTAAAGGATTATAAACCATCAAAATGATTTTGAGACAAAACAATGAAGATTAAAGTGAAAATAAATATAAGTTTATTTCTGTTATTGTTAATTTTAACAGCATGTCAGGATCAAACTGTCCGACAAGATGTCGTTGATTCAATGGAAAATGTGGTAAATAAATCAATAAGTGACAATGCAAATCAGAGTTCTATTCCAGACAATGTTGCGAGTTCTCTTATACCAACAATCGATTTGGATATAGCTAATGTCCCTGAAATAGAAGATGAAGACAGGTTTGATATTTCGGTGAATGCTGTTGCCGCTGACCAATTCTTTTTGAGCCTGGTTGATGGCACAGATTACAATATGGTAATTCATCCGGAAGTAACCGGCGCAATAACACTTAATTTACGCAATGTGACTGTACCTGATGTATTAGAAGCAACGCGTGATGTTTACGGTTATGAATTCATCAGTACATCATATGGTTTTCAGGTCTTACCTGGACGTCTGCGTGCGCGTATTTATCAAATAAATTATTTAAATATAGAACGTAGCGGTAGTTCTCAAACCACAGTCAGTTCCGGTTCATTGACTGCAAGTGATAGTGGTACGGATGTTGATGGTACCGCTTCTACAACAGGTGGTTCTACTGGTACCGAAATAAAAACAGAACAAAAAGTGAATAACTTTTGGCAGGAGTTACAGGAATCAATTCAGGCAATTGTAGGTACGGCTGAAAATCGAAGTGTCGTTGTCAATCCGCAGTCCGGTGTGGTTGTGGTCAGGGCATTAGCTAATGAATTACGAGAGGTTGAAATCTTTTTGCAGGCGACACAATTAATTGTACAACGACAAGTTGTAATTGAGGCTAAATTTATTGAGGTACGATTAAATGATGAATACCAGTCTGGTGTAAATTGGACCGCGTTGATTGACTCCGGAAATAGCTCAGCAAGGGCGACGAATATCGGCGGCGGGACGGTTTTGGTGAATGAAGGTGGGGTGAGCGGTGTTGCGGGGAGTATTGTTGATTTTGAAACACTTGGTAAAATTGGTGATGCAACAGCATTGGCGTTTGGCGGGGTATTTAGCCTAGCATTAAATTTGGGGGACTTTGGTGCGTTTATTGAATTATTGGAAACGCAAGGTAATGTTCAGGTATTATCAAGTCCTCGTGTTTCTACGATGAACAACCAAAAAGCAGTAATTAAAGTGGGTACCGATGAGTATTTTGTGACGGATATATCATCGAACAATACAACTACTTCAACTGCGACGACTGTTAGCCCTGATATCGAATTAACCCCTTTCTTTTCTGGAATAGCTCTTGATGTTACACCACAAATTAGTCAAGAAGGATATGTGACACTACATGTTCATCCATCAATAAGTCAAGTTGTTGATCAACAAAAAACAGTAACGGTGGGAAATGTAACACAACAAATCCCGCTTGCATTAAGCACAGTTCGAGAATCAGACAGTATTGTTCGTGCGCGTAGTGGTCAGGTGATTGTCATCGGCGGTTTAATGCAGCAGATCATTAATGATAGTGAGGCGGCACCGCCTGTTTTGGGTGATTTGCCCGTTATTGGTGGTTTATTTACACACAAAAAGCAGCAGGAGACCAAGAGTGAGCTTGTTATTTTATTAAAACCAATCGTCGTTAAAGGTGTGGATGAATGGAATGATGAATTGTTAAAAACGAGGAGTAATATGAAAGAAATTCGTGATGTTATGAATGAACCACCACCAGAAACATTTCTGGATGATCTTTTCGTAAGGGAAGGAGCTTACTAAAAGTTAAGAATAGTTATGTATTTAAGACATTTTAATTTAACTGAATTACCTTTTAGCATTACGCCGGACACGAGTTTTTTTATGAACCGTGCGGGTTATCAGGATGCATTAAATGTATTAATCGTTGCTTTGCGTAGTGGTGAGGGCTTTGTCAAATTGACGGGTGAAGTTGGTGTCGGTAAAACGATATTATGCCGAACCTTGATGAAATCTATCCGTAAAGATTTTGTTACCGTCTATATTCATAATCCATATATAAAGCCTGAAAGTTTATTGTTTTCTATTGCTGATGCATTGTCAGTGAAGTATTCGGAGAATGTCTCTCAACATATGTTGATGGAAATGATAACGAGAGCTTTGTTAGATACTCATCGAATCGGAAAAAAAGTAGTGGTTTGTCTTGATGAAGTACAAGCAATGCCGATACAAACATTAGAGTCATTACGGTTATTAACAAATCTTGAAACTGAAAAGCGCAAGTTATTACAGGTAGTTTTATTTGCTCAACCGGAACTGGATACATTATTAAATCAACTTTCTATTCGACAACTAAAACAAAGAATTACATTTTCATATAATTTATTGCCACTGAATAAAGTAGCAATGTATTCCTATATTAGACATCGTTTGAAAGTTGCCGGTTGTTTAGATGAGACCTTATTTACAAAACGCGCTTATGAAGCGATATATCGGAATAGTAATGGTATTCCTAGGTTGATAAATATTTTATGTCACAAAGCATTGATCTGTGCTTATGGAGAAGGAAAAAACATAGTGACACATAAGCATATTAATATTGCTGCTATGGATATCGAACATACAAAAGTGAAATCTGATACGTGGATGTCATTTGTGATGCCAAATATTTCTCGCTGGTTGTATGGTTCACTAGGCGTGCTTAGTTTACTAATAGGTGCTAGTTATATTCAAAGCGCTTTAGGAATATAGTATGAGTTTGATAAATAAAATGTTGAAAGATTTGGAAAAGCGAGATGCGTTTCTTAATGAAAATCAAGATCGGGTTCTAGATGGATTGTATTCGGCTTATGATGTGGAGTTAAAAAGTAAAAAGAAAACAAACTCACTTTCTTATCTTTCTATAGCGATTATTAGTGTAGTCATTTTACTTATTTATACGAGTTTTCATTACGAATCAGTGCGAGATCAATTGGTTGGTATTTATCAAAATACTAAAATAGAAAAAAATAAAGTTGAGTTAGAACTAGAACCAGAATCACCAGTTGTAGAGATGCCTGTTGTAGAACTATCAACTCAGGAAGAAGTCATTGTTAATATTATTAATTTAGATACGCCTGAAAAAAATATCGAAGCTGAAAAATACCCAACACTTAAATTAGATGAATTTGAATTAATAGATACTAAAATTGAAAAAGAAACTGAATTAGTAGTCGCAAAAAAATTAAATCTTATTGATTCGATAAAGTTTGAAATAGATGGTTCTAATCTCAATTTACTTATGAGCATGCCCTATGAAATTGATTATTTGGTTTATAGCTTAAAACATCCTGAAAGAATAATTATAGAAGTAGAAAATGCAGAGCTTGGATTCCCACTAGAAGATCTGGATTTATTAGAGCCCATTGTTGCTATTCGTTATTCAATCAATGATAAAAAAAGATTTAAACTAATTCTCGAATCAAATAAAACAATTACAATTAAAAAAAGTTTCACTAGTAAGTCGAATGATGGTCATGACTTGATGGTTGCTATGGCAACCTACTGGGAGCAAGATGAAACATCCATGAAAGAAGAAAATAGTTTAATAGAGATTATTGAACATCAGGTAGAAGAAGAAAAGAAAACTGTGTTTAAGGGAAAAATAATTAAAAGATCTGCAACTAAAAATATAAACGCTTATGCAGGAAAGCAATTTCAAGAAGCTTACGCTGCATATAAACAAGGTGACCTTACGCAGAGCTTGAGAAAATTAAACATATTACTGGATGAGTCTCCTGGTCATGTTAACGCGCGATTAACTACGGCAATGATTTTATCAGAACAAGGACATTTTGAATTGGCCTATAGCGTGTTAAACGAAGGTTTGATTCAATATCCTGAAAATGTTGAATGGATAACGGTGTATGCACGAATACTATTGAATGAAGAAAAAATTATAGAAGCGAGTTCTCTTCTTGATAAGCAATCTCCGGAGTTTTCTTCAAACTCTGAATATTATGCACTGCAAGCAGCAATTTTACAGAAGTTAAATGAGCATGAACAATCTGCAAAAATATACCGTGATTTATTACAGGTAAATCCGCTAAAGGCAGTTTGGTGGATGGGGCTAGGTCTTTCTCTTGAATCATTAAAACGCTATGACGATGCTCTGTATGCTTATCAAAAGGCATCTAACAATTCAACATTAGCATTAGAATCAAAATTATTTATATCAAAACGTATTAATCGACTAAATAATATATTAGAAGATGAATCCACGTAAAAAAATACGTCTGGGTGATCTATTAATCGATCATAAGTTAATTTCTCAAGCCCAGCTAGAACAGGCGTTATCGGAGCAAAAAAGTAGCGGTCAAAAATTAGGACGCGTGTTGATAGCTGAAGGCTATTTGACAGAAGATCAAATGTTAGATGCATTATCTGAGCAACTCAAAATTCCTTTTGTTGATTTGTCTCATTATAAATTTAACCCCGACATCATTAAATTAATTCCTGAAATCCAATCACGTCGATTTAGGGCTGTTGCTTTAAGTATGGATGATAATGGTATTCTTGTCGGCATGGCGGATCCCACAAATATTTTCGCCTATGATGAATTAGCGAGAATTTTAAGACGGCCAATAAGGTTGGCGGTTGTTAGAGAAATTGATCTTCTTAAAACCATTGACACTGTATATCGTAAAACTGATCAAATCAGTAGCTTTGCAGAAGAATTGAATGAAGAGTTAACTGAAAGTGATATCGATTTGGGAGCTCTACTTGCGGATGCAGATGTGGCGGATGCTCCCGTTGTTAAATTACTGCAATCATTATTTGAAGATGCAATACAGATAAGAGCATCAGATATTCATATCGAGCCAGATGAAAATGTGATTCGGATTCGTCAACGAGTTGATGGAGTACTGCAAGAACAAATTATAGATGAAAATAGAATTGCTCCTTCACTTGTACTCAGATTGAAGTTAATGGCTGGTCTCGACATATCTGAAAAACGTTTGCCACAGGACGGACGATTTAGTTTAAAAATTATTGAACATCATATAGATGTTCGTTTATCGACTATGCCAGTTCAATATGGTGAATCAGTTGTTATGCGTTTACTTGATCAAACTGGCGGCACGCTGGAATTAAATACCATAGGTATGCCTATAGCATTACTAGAGCGTTTTGAAATATTATTACGACGGCCTCATGGAATGATATTGGTAACAGGTCCAACAGGTAGTGGTAAAACAACAACGCTGTATGCTGCATTACAAACATTAAATGTGCCAGAGAAGAAAATTATTACTGTAGAAGATCCTGTTGAATATAAACTACCTCGTATAAACCAGGTGCAAATAAATTCAGATATAGGGCTTACCTTTTCAGCCGTCTTGCGATCAGCGCTAAGACAAGATCCGGATATTGTGTTGATAGGTGAAATGCGAGATGAAGAAACTGCTGAGATTGCATTGCGTGCAGCGATGACCGGTCATTTAGTTCTATCTACATTACATACAAATGATGCAGTAAGCACAGTAAGTCGTTTAATAGATATGAATATTAAGAGTTATTTACTTGCATCTGCATTACACGCAATTATGGCGCAGCGATTAGTTCGAAGAGTTTGTGAAAGTTGTACTCAAGCAGATGAATTAACAGAACAACAACAGGCATGGATAAATAGCTTTGTTGATAAAAAGAAATTTAATGTGGTTTTCAAAAAAGGAATAGGTTGTGCGCGTTGTAATTATACAGGCTATCAAGGTCGAATAGGAGTTTATGAGTTATTAGAATTCGATAGAAATCTATCTGAAATTTTAAGCCATGGAGATAGTGCTCAATTTGTGAAAGAAGCCAGAAATTCAAAATATTTTAGATCATTGAATATGGTTGCGCTCCAATACGCAGTAGAAGGCATTACCACAATGGATGAAGTTATTCGAATATCTGCAGATATTGATAGCATAGTTGATAAAGACATGGTTCCGATTGCTAAGGAAGGTACTATTTAATGCCCTTGTTTTCTTATAGGGGACGAAATGCACGTGGTGGTCTAATAAATGGTGAAATTGATGCCGGTACAATTGATGCTGTCGCATCTCAATTGTTTAATACAGGAATAACACCAATAGATATAAAGGAGAAAAGAACAGCTTCAGGTCCTGATATTTCCTTATCAAATTACCTAAACAGGAAAGCGCCAAGCCTGGATGATTTAATCTTTTTTAGTCGGCAGATGTATACTCTCATGAAAGCAGGCGTACCGATGCTCAGGTCAATTACCGGTTTAATCCAGTCATCCAGAAATTTTAAACTGATTGAAGCGCTTAAAGACATGATGAGCCACCTTGAGTCAGGAAGAGATCTTTCAAGTTCATTAGCTCGACATCCTGATATGTTCTCACCGTTATATATCAGCATGGTAAAAGTAGGCGAAGAAACAGGACGTTTGGAGGAATCATTTTTTCGCATATCAGAATATCTTGCCAGAGAGAAAGAAACACGAGAACGAATTAAGACCGCATTACGATATCCAATATTTGTCATTGTTACTATAACCATAGCGGTAGCAATTATAAATATATGGGTTATACCTGTGTTCGCTGAGTTATTTGCCAAATCTGGAGTAACCTTACCCTGGCAAACCCGTGTCTTAATAGCGATGTCCGATTTTTTTGTTCAATGGTGGCCAGCAATGCTACTAATATTTATAGGAGGAATCATAGCTGCACAGTTTTATGTTAATACAGAGAATGGCCGCTTTCAGTGGGATCGATATAAATTGAAGATTCCAATAGTCGGTAACATTATCTATCGGGCAACACTTGCAAGATTTGCCCGTTCATTTTCTATGGGGTTAAAATCAGGCGTTCCATTAATTCAGGCTCTGATTGTTGTGTCACGCTCTGTTGATAATGAATATATTAGCGATAAAATTTTGGGTATGAGGACGGGAGTAGAACGTGGTGAATCATTAACCAGAACCGCAGGGCTAACGAAAATGTTCACGCCACTAGTTATACAGATGTTAGCAGTAGGTGAGGAAACGGGACAGGTTGACGATATGATGGTTGAGGTTGCTGAATACTATGATCGTGAAGTAGACTACGATATTAAGAATTTGAGTTCAATGATTGAGCCGATCCTCATTGTTGTAATTGGTGTTATGGTTTTGATATTGGCATTAGGTGTATTCCTGCCGATGTGGAATATGACCAAAGTTATTTAGTAGTGACTGGAAAATAATGGAATTAACACATCGATGGGGTGACCGTAATCTCACCCGAATAGAATTGGTCATATCGATATTAATATTAGCGTTGTTAGTTGGCACTTTTAGTAAATATATGTTCGCGATGTTTGCCAAAGCAGAACGGACCATGGTCAATAAAACCGTGGTTAGTATTAATACAGCATTACACTATAGAGCATCTATGATGGTAATGAGGGGGCAATATGATGAGTTACAATTATTATTAAAGGTCAACCCGATGAAAGAACTGCGATTACCTTTGGAAATAAATGATATTCAGAATAAGGAAGAAATGATGTCGTATGCTTTGTCTGGAAGCGTAATCTCCACGCCTTCCAATTATGGAGGTACGATTGTTTCTGAAAGTTTGGGTGTTATGGAAAAAGGGAAATGGTATTTTGCTATCAAGAACCACGTATTATTGTACACATTAAAGAATACTGAATTATTTAGTAATAACGTAGAAGGGGCAGACAGAATTCGTTTTCATATTAAACTGGATTATAAAGATAATAATACAAATGGTACATATGAACAAAAGATAGATGAATTTAATTCTGTTAAGTTACAAGCAATAGAAAACACCTTGGAAATATAGGAAACATATAAATTAAAATGAATTTTTCAAACGAACTTTATTTATGGTTACTTGATGTCTTATTTATTATCGGGATTTTGATATTGCCAGTAGGACTAGGGTTTTGTTTTCGACCAGACAAAATGTTTGACTTGGCAATAAGAATGAATAAATCGATTTCAACGGACAAATTTTTTAATGCGATAAGTAAACCTAGATATAAAGAATTTTATTTTTATCGTCATTATCGAGTTTTTAGCATGGTAATTGTTGTTGTTTTAACTATCTGTCTTTATATACTCGCGTTTCATAATAGTATTGAATTTGTCACACATGTTCTAGAAAGGGTCGCAGAATCAGAATTTGAGAAATGGTTGTTTGTTGTTTTATACTATATTTTAATTATAGCAATTGGTTTAGCAGTGGTATTTGGTGTAATCATGTTTATACGTCCGAGCGTACTAAAATCATTTGAAAAATGGAGTAATCATTGGGTCGATACTGATAACTCTTTAAAAGTGTTGGATAGAGAAAATAATATGCCAGATAAAATATTGCCTGGTAATAATCCGCGAGTATTCGGCCTGTTTATTATTTTGGGAGCAATTTATATAATTTGGAGTACATGGCCATTATAATTGTGAACCAATTCTCATTTTGAACCAATTTACAGGAAAATTAATGTTTTTATACTACAATAATCGGTAGAGAAACTATTTTCGAATCTGGAGCAATCCAGTATATGAATCAGAATGGATATCTGGTTCTTTTTGAAGCATAAATGGACTGGCCAAAGGTTGCGACTGGCGGAAATATGTTTTCTAAAAATTAGAACTGCGGTTCTAGAAGGAGTTAATTATGAATAAGAAGTTTAATATTAAGAAACAGGTTCAAAATGGTTTTACCTTAATTGAATTAGTTGTCGTCATTGTTATCTTAGGTATTCTTGCTGCAACGGCAGTACCACAATTTGGTAATTTGACTACTCAAGCTAATACTGCTGTTGCCGAGGGTATTGCGGGTGCTGTATTGTCTGCTGCGGTAATACAATTTGGTGTAAATTCAGGAGTGCCTAGTAAACTGTCAGTAATAATAGCACAAGTATCTACTTCAGAAACCTTTACGACTAGTCCTACCGTTTGTGCTTTTTCTGCTGATGAGAACTTTACTGTTACTGTTAGTGGTGGAGGAACATCAAGTACTGCTGTAATGCCTGCTGGTCTATGTAGCCTTTAATATACAAGTGTAATGCGCGTGCTTAAAATAAAGGGGGCCTATTGGCCCTCTTTTTTTATATCCATTGTTATCGTTTTGGTATTACTGTTATCTATAGATAGTTATAACTATCTATATTGGTTCATATCTATTTTAATAATTTTTCTTCTCTCTCTCTTTTACGTAAACAAACAAGTAAGGTTTAATCCATTAACAATTTTAGTGGCAATATTTATATCATTGTTAATATTGAATATGATATTTATAAGGCCGATTTATAATGCCGAAGCAGGTTATTTGATATGGCTGTTTGCAGGTGGATTTTTATTATTTACTTATGCGGATAAAAAATTTATAGATTTTGCTTTTTATAGTCTATTAGGAATATTTCTTCTTCTATCTGTTTGGGGATTAATTCAAT
>LWDU01035490.1_pt2 | contig 14781 bp, 13 predicted proteins | sample 727161 | NCBI WGS metagenome assembly LWDU01 (sample SAMN04566230, study PRJNA314399) | hydrothermal vent metagenome | isolation source: deep sea hydrothermal plume seawater | place: Mexico: Gulf of California, Guaymas Basin | collected 2004-07-11 | reverse complement strand
AGGCGTGGAGATACCCGCAGGAGAAAAAATCGTTATGTGGTATCTGTCCGGCAACCGTGACGAGCGAATGATTACAGACCCGGATCAATTCGTCATTAACAGGGAAAGCCCAAGGCGGCATCTTTCATTTGGATTCGGTATCCATCGATGTGTTGGTAATCGTCTTGCCGAAATGCAGCTCAGAGTATTGTGGGAAGAAATACTTTTACGAAAACTGGATATTGAAATTGTCGGACCGGCGGAACGCACCCTGTCTCATGTCGTACGGGGATTTACCCGCCTGCCTGTTAGGGTGAATTGAGTCTTGTGCTGTGCTGGGTTCTCAGGCTTCAGTGAGTTCAAATCTGAACACCCATCATCTATCCACTCCAACGGTCATGCAGAATAACACCACCCAGCCTTGGCTTTCAGCCGACAGAAGCCGATCAACCGCCGTTGCCGCCCATGGTAGTTACCCAGGCGAGCGCGACGTTCACAGAGTCCATGATTTCCCCACTGCGCGTAGATGGCAAATTATATAACCGGCAGGCAGATGGTACGTATTTGGAAGGCCCAGAAGTAGAACTTGTGTTGGAATTGTTAAGTAAGAAGTATAACCTCNNNNGAATTACGAACAAATATTACCAGTGCTGGAAAATTAGAGCTTTCGATTGTATCAGTACCAATGCCGCAACCTAAAGATGGTGAAGTGCTTATTAGAGTTGAAGCGACGCCAATTAACCCCTCCGATCTTGGTTTGTTGCTGGGGCCGGCGGATGTTTCTACGATGACCACTGCCGGATCTGGTGACGATGCCGTTGTAAGCATGGATGTGCCCGAAGCTATGATGCCTGCAATGGCAGCAAGAGTTGACAAGCCGCTACCTGCCGGAAATGAAGGTGCAGGTGTTGTGATTGCGGCTGGCGCTGGTGCTGAAGATATGGTCGGTAAAACGATCGGTGTGGCCGGCGGAGCAATGTACTCGCAGTATCGATGCGTACCTGCAGCCAGTTGTTTAGTGATGAACGAGGGCACCACTCCAGCACAAGGTGCGTCATGTTTTGTCAATCCACTGACAGCCCTTGGCATGGTTGAAACCATGAGAATGGAAAACCACACGGCGTTGGTGCACACCGCTGCAGCGTCAAACCTGGGACAGATGTTAGTGAAAATTTGTTTGGCCGACGGTGTTCAATTGGTCAATATAGTCCGGAAAAAAGAGCACGTAGAGCTGCTAAAAGCGTTAGGTGCTGTACATGTTTGTGATTCCAGCGAATCGACTTTTAAAGAAGATCTTGTCGATGCGTTAGTTGCAACCGGCGCGACGATCGCTTTTGACGCGACCGGTGGCGGTAAACTGTCTAGCCAGATTTTAACCGCGATGGAAATAGCCGCGAATAGAACCGCTGACGGACATAGTATTTATGGGTCAACTACCTATAAACAGGTCTATATCTACGGTGGGCTGGATCGCTCAGCAACAGTTTTAAACCGTGCATTTGGAATGTCTTGGGGTCTTGGCGGATGGCTGTTAACCCCATTTATCGGAAAAATTGGTATGGAAAAGTTTGGCGAATTACGCCAACGGGTGGCAAACGAAATAAAGACAACCTTTGACAGCCACTACACTCAGGAAATTTCGTTAGCAGATGTGCTAAGTGCCGATGCAATCAACGCCTATTCCAAACAAGCAACCGGTGAAAAGTTTTTAATAAAACCTCATCAGTAATCCTTGTCGCAGAAGCAAAAGAGCCTGGCTATAAGCCGGGCTCTTTTATTCGCGCTAATTGGTCTCCCGGCAGTCCTAACAAGTTAACTTCCCATAGAGAACATTCATCAGCCAGAACACACGCCTCTTTACCCGCTGACGAAGGAACACTGGCCTGGGTTCCAAATGATCCTCGGAGAGACAAGGAAGCCTAAGCGAGGCTCCCTAGAACTCGAGAATCGCCCGGCCACTGATCTTGCCTTCCTCAAGCGCTGTGGTTGCTTCGTTGATCTGCTCGATGCTGTAGCGCTCCGTGACCATTTCTTCCAGCGGCAAATGACCATCCGCATGCCATTGCAAGAACGTAGGAAAGTCCCTGTCGGGCGCGCAGGAACCGCCGATACTGCCACGAAACTGCTTCTCATTGATCAGTATATCGATAGCATTTAACTCAACCGGCGTAGAGGGCACGCCCACCAGCACCGCGGTCCCACCAACGTGTTCACCGAAGTGACAGGTTCTACAAGCCGGTGCAATTTGCTCCATGGTTTGCCGCAAGCCGATGCAATCAAAGGCGTAGTCCGCTCCGCTCACTAGCTGCCGGGTGATCGTGTATTCGCCTTCCCGAACCGTCATGGCGTGAATGACAGCCACCGCGTCTTCATGACCCGCGTTGATCGTGTGGGTTGCACCAAAGCGCTTCGCGAATTCCAGCTTCGCATCGTCTAGATCAATAGCGATGATCGGACTAGCACCGGCCATGCGCGCGCCTACCACCGCAGACAGGCCCACGCCGCCCACCCCAAAAATCGCGACGCTTTCGCCAGCTTTCACACCGGCGGTGTTTATTACTGCTCCGGCACCCGTCATCACCGCACAACCAATTATCGAGGTGACATCCTTTTTGATATTGGCATCAGTCTTCACTACATACTGCTCGTCGCAGAGGGTGTGATCAGCCCAGGTGAATACATTTTCAGATTGCGCGGTGCCCCCCGTCACCTCAAGCGTTGCCCTCACCGGCAGGCCTGCTGCATCTCTTGCGGCCCGAGGAACCCAGGTGACAAGCACAATATCGCCCTCATCAACATGAGTCACCGCACTGCCTTTCTTTAGAATAATGCCGGTCGCCTCATGGCCCAGTATAATCGGTGAGTTGCGCTCCCGATGCATTTGGTGCAACTGCGAATGACAGACTCCGGAGGCGTATTGCTTCACCACCACCTGTGTGGGACCCGGATCGGGCAAAGTCAGCTCCTGAACTTCGAGCGCGCCTGGCTTCTGTGGCAACACAACGACCCTTGCTGCTGTCCCCATAATGTTCTCCTCTGCTGTCTTATTGAATGCATTATTTTGAGCGTGTACTACGCTATTCCCTGGGGGATATAAGCACTTCCTGTGACCCAGGTTCAAGCACTAATCTCGATAGAGCCAGCACCTGCGTCAGGATACCGAACGTTTCAATAGCACACCCGTTCTATAGTAGTGAAAAGACCCCCACAGAATAACCACTAAACTGGTCATCAGCGCGTAGCGTAAGCCATCAAGACCATATTCCGGTGAAAACACATCGCTAAAAAAGCCGACAGAGAAAGGCCCAAGCCCAAGTCCAATAATGTTTCCTATGAACAGATTAATGGCCGCTGCGACCGAGCGCATTTCCGTTGGTGTCTGATTCTGTATCAATGCGAAACCAGGCGCGACATACACGGTCCCTAGTGCAGCCGGTAGCGCATAGGCCCACAAGGCGTCCGTCTGGGTGGCTGCCGTAAAACAAAAATATAAAAAAGGAAGCCCTAGTAAACTTGCCATTGCGACGATCCAGGGCAGCCATTGCTCCCCGTGTCGAGCGGCCAACAGGTCGGCCAAACGACCTCCCAGATAAATGCCGACAGCCCCACCCACGCCAATAAAAAGGGCGAGGTAGGTGCCAACCTCACCGGTCCCCATGCCATGAATGCGAACCAGATAAATGGGCACCCATATGACCGACGCATAGCCTGTAAAAGAAATCAGTGTGCCTGCTGCAACAATGTTGCGGAGCACCGGGTTATACAACATGAATTTAGCCACGCTCCAAAAAGGCGGCGGCTTCACTTTTGGTAGTTCTTTCCCTTTCGCTTCCGCATAACCGCGCGGCGGATCTTTCAAGGTGAAGCGCACTAGCAAGGCTAAAAAGATGCCCGGCAGGCCGACGACAACAAAGGCTGTTCGCCATCCATACCATTCGTTGATCCACCCACCGACCAGAAACCCGATAAGTATTCCCCAATTAATACCGGTACCAAAAATTGCCATGGCGGTTGCGCGCTGCTCCTTTGGGTAAAGATCGGCAATTATTGAATGCGAGGGGGGGTTCGACCCGGCTTCACCCACGCCCACGCCAATGCGAAATAATAAAAGCTGTGTGAAAGATGCTGCTGCACCGCACAGCGCTGTCATACCACTCCATAAAAAGACTGAAAAAGAGATGAGATTGCGTCGGTTTCGACGGTCTGCCCACATGGCCATCGGCATACCCAAGGTTGCATAGAAAACGGCAAACATAATGCCCGTCAACAAACCCAATTGGGTGTCACTAATCTGCAATGACTCTTTGATGGGTTGCCCGAGGATCCCCATAATTTGTCGATCAACATGACTGGAGGTAAAAACAAGCACGAGTACAAACAGGGTGTAGTTTTTTTGCCGGGTGGAGATAATTTCAGTCTTGTCTGTCATAGGCGTAATACTTATTGATTATGGGTTGATCAAACTATTATCCTAGCTTTGAAGCCTACTGGATTGCCAGTGCCGGGATTCTGGCATTCTTGTGGCGCAGCGCACGATCGGGCGATGGGTACTGAGTGCGCAGTTCTGTTTACGCTGCCTTTGCGTTACCTCTTTGCAACCCATCCACTAGTGAAATATTGTGACTAGCGTTAACCTGGTGAGCCTGTCCAGTTTTTTCTAATGAACGCACGGCACTAGACGAAGTTCGCAACCCGCTCGATGACCCAAAAACTAGCCGTACCACCGATGGCGTAAGGGAGCACACGCCAGCTACCAGCCGGCCAATTAAATGGCAGCCGGTTTAGTATTTCCCGAATTGCTACGACCCCACAGACAAACAGCAGCTGTCCTGTTTCCACACCAATGTTAAACATCAACAACGCCAAAGGAATGTCATTCTGTGGCAGCCCGACTTCACTAAGCGCACCTGCAAAACCGAGCCCGTGTACCAGCCCAAACGATAACGATACCAACCAGGGCGCGCGTTCGGTCAATGTTACCCTGCCTTCCCGGCTGTGAATAATCTCTACAGCGAGAAACAAGATGCTCAACGCGATAACAGCCTCCGTGGGTGGACCCGGAATATTCACCAGACCCAACGTAGCTAACGCCAGCGTAATGCTGTGAGCCACGGTAAAGGCCGTGACGGCCTTTAACAGCAGCCACCAACCCGGCACGATCAGTATCAGTGCCAGCACGAAAAGCAGATGATCGAAACCCTCAAGGATATGAATGGTGCCGATCTTCCAGTAAGAGCCCGCGACGGCCCCGGCCGTAGCCCGAGCCGGCACCGTCCATTTTGGTGAGGCCGAACGCAGGATGGCCGAATGCTCACTGCCATCAACCAGGGCGATCCGGATGATCACCTCAATGGGTAATGCTCTTAACCCGGCTATCTCAATAGTAGCGCCGACCAATGCTCCCGTTTCACCGCGCCAGCTGGATTGTTCGATAACCGCCTGGCCCATCTGATGCGTGGCGGTGGGACCGACCTGCTCCAGCGCAAAAGGCAGTCGCGGCTGGAGGACCAGGCGCCGACCCTTGTCCAGCGGCGTTTTCCATGTCATCGAATACCAGCCCTGCTCGGCTTCGTTAATCACCAGCAGCGCCGGACGAAACTCGTCCGCCATTGCGTGAGTCAGCGGCAGAAGCCACAACACCATCAGCAAGAGTCGAAACCTTGCGCTCATTCACCGGCTCGCGGCGGTGGCACGGTCATCGGGGTTTCTTCGATGACGACTTCATATCGCGCAATCAGTTCATCGATAAACAGGGCGCTCAATTCGTCGACCTGTTCCAACATCCACGCTTGCTGGACTTCCTCTCGGATGTCTCCCAGGGCAAGAGCCTGTGACTTCACCACATCGTGAACGTAAACCAGGTGAACACCGTAGCCGGACAAAACAGGCCCATGCCAAACGCCAGTCTTCAGCCGAATTACCTGGTCAACAAAGTCGCTACCGAACAATTTTCTAAGCTCAATCTCATCGCGGCTGGAGTAGTAACGCCCAAGGATCGAGTTGTCACCGTAACGGGTTAGGTCCTCAGGTATGTTTTCAAAAACCTGCAATTGCGCCAGTGCTGACTGGGCATTACCGACAACGTCATCGCGACGATCCGGGTCAAAGAACAGCTGAGAGATGGTGTACCTGTCGGGCTCGCGAAAACGTTCGCCGTTCTCCGCATACCAGCGTCCCAGCACTTCGTCAGCCGGGGGCCTCGGCGCTACCAGGCCACGTGAGAGAAATTCTACTTTTTGCGCCAGACGACGCGCGATCACCTGATCATTCCGGTCCAGCCCCATGGCAATGGCTTCCCGGTAGAGGATACGGGTGCGCACGTAACTGCGTAGCATTGCCGCGATTTCCGACTCGGAGGGGGGGCGATTCCACACGCGTCTCGACCGGTCGGTCAGCGCTTTGATCTCGCCCTGTGTAACCGTAATCGTGCGCCCACTCTCTTCTGTAAACTCGTCTTCAAACAGACCGAAGACGCCGTAAATGAGGATGCCTATCAGAAGGAAATGCACCAGAGAGTCGCGTGCCAATCTTTTCAGTAAAATCATTAATATCCAGCGTGAAGTTTCATGCGACCAGAAAATTCGTCGTGAAATTCTACTATTGAAGCAACCTCAGGACTATAGGGGTCAAAAAACAACAAATTCTCCCGATCAACACCTGGCTCCCCCCACTTCTTCTGGTTCAAATAGACATCACTAGCGGAACCGAAAATTTTCAAGATCAAAGGCTGCTCTATGCCGACGCTGGATACTTCCAGCAACTGCGATACAATCCGTATTATTCACCGAAGGGCAATAAGATGAGAGACTGGACCACCCGCACCGCGGTGAACCCCGAACCTGGGGAAACTGCAAGATGAAATCAAACACTAACCTTATAAGCTTTCAGGCGCTGTTGATCAGTCTGGTACTGCTGTTATTTATACCCACGCTGGCGACAGCAGAATGGTTGTCGACGGTTTCAAGACTGCTCTTTAGCTTTACCATGGTCTCCAGTCTATATCTGGCAGCGCGTAACAGGACGGAACTGTTGATCGGCGCAATTATCTTCGCGCCAACATTAACAACGAAATGGATGCTTGCGACCGTTTTGTCACCAGACGCACAGCTACTTTCTTATAGTGCACTGCAGGTCATCTTCCTATGCTACATCATGCGAATAGTTTACCAGCGCCTGCTTTCAGTTCGCGCTGTCAACCAGGAAGTTATCTATGCATCGATTGCTCTCTACCTGTTGTTCGGCATCTGTTTAACGCTAATTTACTACGCTATTCTTATTCTGGAACCATCTGCTTTTGGTGGCAAAATTGTCCTTGATACCAGTGATGCACATTCCACATCAAAGGTACTCCAAGAGCTTATTTACTTCAGCCTCGTGACACAGACAACACTGGGGTACGGAGACCTGTCACCTACACTGGGCTCTGCAAGGATCATCGCATCCTTTCAGGCAATTCTTGGCCAGCTCTATATCGCCGTCGTAGTTGCGAGACTGGTGGGCATCGCTATCGCTAGCGCAGAAAACAAGGAGTAACAGCTCGGCCGAGGAACGACCGAAAACCGGTCTCGTACTGAACGGTGGTGATGCCAGGGGCGTGCACATTTCCGCGCAGGGTACTTGAACGTGATCGCGTACCGGTCGAGGTGATTGCTGGCACCAGCATGGGCTCCTTCGTCGATGGCCTTTGCGCCAGCGGCATGTCAGTAACCGAAATTGAAAACAGCCTGATGACCGTGAAATCCTTGGCTATTCATACTCCTGACTCAGTACGATGACCCCTAAAGTTGGTGCATGCTTCACAATCCGGATTCTGCGGCAGCTTGAGTTTTCGCCAATCCATGTAGCGCGCATCGAACGTTAAAAGGTATCCTGCGAGCGACTCGCCGATTCCAACGATCAACTTCAGCGTCTCCAGCGCCTGCAAGGTGCCAATAGCACCGACAACTGGAGCGGCGATGCCGGTTTCAGAGCAGTTCAGCGCACCCTCAGAAGCGCTTTGGTAGAGGCAGCGATAGCAAGGCATATCCTTGCTAACGGCATCGACAACCATTAACTGTCCCTCTAGTCGAACAGCTGCGCCAGATACCAGGGTTGTCTGCTGCCTAAGGCAGGCGTCGTTGATCGCGAAGCGGACCTCAAAGTTGTCGGTACAGTCGACGACAATGTCCGCTAGAGCAACTTCATCTTCAAGGGTCGCCAGGCTCATTCTTTGCTGAACAAGTCGAATCTCTATATCCGGGTTTACCTCATGGAGTTGGCGTTTCGCCGATACGGTCTTGGGTTCCCCAATACTCGACGTCGTGTGAATAATCTGTCGCTGCAGGTTGGAAAGATCAACTAAATCGAAGTCTGCCAGAGTTAGCGACCCTACACCTGAAGCCGCCAGGTAAAGAGCTACGGGACTGCCAAGGCCGCCAAGTCCAACAATGAGGACCCGCGCGGCGAGTAACTTTTCCTGACCTTCGATGTCAATGTCTGGAAGCATGATATGCCTGGCATACCTTAGTAACTGATCATCGTTCAAGGTTGTTGCTCCTTGCTATCACGGCGCGTGGCTGTCCCTGGAGATCCCTGAACCCTTGCACCTCGGTTAAACCAGCATTTACCAGCAGTTGAATGACCGGTTCTTGTTGATCATAACCGTGTTCAAACAGAATGTGCCCCCCCGGAACCAGGTGCTCATGGCAGTTGTTGATAATTTGCCTGATGCAATCAAGCCCGTCATCCCCGGCGTTAAGTGCTCCCGCAGGTTCAAACTTTAATGCCTGAAGGTGTGGATCTGTATTCCTGATATAAGGTGGGTTGCTGATAATAAGGTCGAACCGACCTTCAATATCAGTGAACCAGGAGCCCGGAAGAAAATTGACGTTCGCGAGTGTCCCGGCATTTTTTTGTGCGATAGCCAGGGCACTTTTACTGATGTCAGTGCCGAGTATCTGCCAGCCCGGTCTTTCCGCAGCAAGGCTCACAGCCAGGGCGCCCGTGCCCGTTCCCAGGTCCACTACTTTCATTGGTTGCTGATCAAACCGGGCCAGGGTAATTTCCATCAAAAGTTCTGTTTCTGGTCGTGGGATGAGCGTATCACGGGTCACGCAAAAATCCCGCTGCCAGAAAGATTGATACCCCCTGATGTAGGCCACGGGTTCACCGATATGCCTTCGCGCGAATAGCGCTTGAATCCGTATCTGATCGACACTGCAAACGGCTTCTTCAGCATGCGCGATCAGCCATTCTCGCGGCCTGGCCAGAACTTCGCCAATCAGCAGATAACTATCTAGTAGGGGGGTGTCGGATCTATCACCCAGCTGCTCTTTACCCTGGCTGACGAGCCCTCCGATCGTCTCAGACATCTTCCTGGCCAAGGGAACGAAGTTGGTCTGCCTGATGCTCAATAATCAGCTGATCAATGATAGGATCCAACTCACCCGTCATTACCTGGGCTAAACGGTGAATGGTCAGGTTGATTCGATGATCGGTGACCCTGCCGTCAGGAAAATTGTATGTGCGGATCTTTTCTGATCGATCACCGCTTCCCACCAGGCTACGTCTTGTTTCCGCCTGCTCGTTGGACTGCTCGGTTTGCGCCTTGTCCATCAGCTTGGCCTGAAGCAGGCTCATCGCCCGAGCCTTATTCTTGTGCTGAGAACGTTCGTCCTGACATTCGACCACGATACCAGTAGGTAAATGGGTCAGCCTGACGGCAGAATCAGTTTTGTTGACGTGCTGCCCACCTGCTCCCGACGCACGATAAGTATCGACTCTCAAATCGTTCTTCTCGATTTCAATCACTTCAATATCATCGAGCTCAGGCAGGACCGCAACTGTACAGGCAGATGTGTGCACACGGCCCTGGGATTCGGTCTGCGGGACTCGCTGTACCCGGTGCGCACCGGATTCGAATTTCATCTTGCCGAAAGCATTTTTGCCATCGACCCTGGCGATGACCTCCTTGTAGCCGCCATGATCACCGTGGCGTTCGTTTAGTATTTCCATCTTCCAGTTTTGTGTTTCTGCAAAACGGGTGTACATGCGAAACAAGTCACCGGCAAATATCGCAGCTTCATCGCCGCCAGTTCCTGCCCGTATCTCAAGGAAGACGTTGTTCGCATCGTGTGGGTCTTTTGGAAGAAGGAGTTTCTGTAGTCTGCTGTCGAGAATTTCGAGAGAGTCCTCCAGTTCACCAATCTCCATTTCTGCCATTTCCCGGATATCATTGTCGGGATCTTTTGACATCACCTGTGCGTCTTCGAGCTCTGATGACTGTGATTCAAACTGCCTGAAACAAATAACCACAGGTTCGATATCCGCATACTCTTTTGAATAACTTCGAAACCGGTTTTGATCGGTGATCACATCGGCGTCACTAAGCAGCGCTCCCAACTCTTCGTATCGGTCGAGTAGCTGATCCAGTTTAAACTTCAGGGACTTATTCAAGGTTGTCGTCCAGGTTGTACAGGGTAGAGATGATGGCCACGAGGTCTTCCGCGTCGTCATCGATAGCGGCTTTAAGCTGCACGCTCGGGATGTGTATTATCTTGTTGGTCAGCTGATTAGCAAGCTGCGTGAGCACTTCGGTTGGATCAGCACCTTTCTGAAGCCTTGCGACGGCTCGCTCAAGCTCCTCGGTCTTGATGTCGTTGTGGTGGTCGCGAAACCTGACAAGCTTTTCTTCTGCCCCTTTCGTTTGGTGCCGGGTGCGATAGCTGGAAATTTCTTCTGTCAGAATGGTTTCTGCATCCCTCGCCGCTTCCTGACGACTATTAATGTTGGTATCCACGATCTGTTGCAGGTCATCGACGCTATAAAGGTAAATGTCACGCAACTCACTGACTTCCGGCTCTATGTCCCTCGGTACCGCCAAATCAACCATCAGGATGGGCCGATGCTTCCTGGATTTAAGGGCACGCTCTACGGTTCCTTTGCCCAGGATTGGCAACGGCGCGGCCGTTGAGGCGATGACGATGTCCGTCTCGGGTAGTTTTGTAGGAATGCTTTGTAGGTCGATTGCTGAGCCGCCAAGTTCATGCGCCAGTCGCCGGGCATTCTTAAGTGTGCGATTGGCCACAGTAATGTGTTTAATACCGGCACTGACGAGATGCCGGCCTACCAGCCCAGAGGTTTCCCCGGCGCCAATAATAAGAATGTTGCAGTCCGACAGATCTGAGAACAATTGTTGCGCCAGTGTGACCGACGTAGAAGCAACAGAAACAGAGCTCTTGCCAATAGCAGTTTCCGTGCGCACCTTTTTGGCCACTCGAAAACTGGTCTGTGACAGATGATCAAGTTCACCACCTAGCGTGCCGAACTGGCGGGCCTGGTCGAAACAGTCTTTAAATTGGCCTAGAATCTGTGGTTCACCGACGACCATGGAATCCAGCCCACTGGCAACGCGCATGGCATGAAGAACCGCTTCGTTGTCAGTTAGAATATAGATGCTGTGCTCTAGGTCTGCGGGATCAATTTGGTGATAATCAGCCAGCCAGCTGGTGATTCTGAGAGACTGGATATTGTCTCCGGATGCAATAATCTCAGTTCGGTTGCAGGTAGACAATATCGCGACTTCCTGCAATCCAGCATGCGTTGAGATGTCGTTAAGCGCAACTTCAAGCTGGTCTGGAGTAAATGCGACCTTTTCCCTGAGTTCTACAGGCGCGGAGGTGTGATTTATGCCAATGATGAGCAGATTCATAGGTATCCGGTGTAGTAAAATGAACCCCTTGCGTTAGCAGGTACACTAACCGTGAGTCAGGACCCAGTCTTCGAAATTATGAGCCTCCCGGTATCCAAGGGAAGCGGCCGATTGGCCAGGGATCATTGTACGTTGCTTGACACGGTGAATACACTGTAAAACTACGATTCACAAGGTGAATGTGAATGCCAGTAACAAAAAGGTGAATAACATCAGACGATCTTCATTTCTTCGGACCCTGCCTGAGCCACTCCGCTTCTGGCTGCTTTCTATCCTGGTGACGCTGCTTGCCGGGTGTTCCACCGCGCCAGTCGAACCAGAGCCGGTTAGTACACCGGAGCCAACAGTGGCAAAACCTGCGCAACCAAAACCGCAGCCAGACCCGGATGATTATCCGGTTGCTCCCTTTCCAGGCGATTCTTTGTACGAGTTACTGGTGGCGGAAGTCGCAGGGCATCGCTCCCGATATGACATTGCTCTTGATAAATACGTGGATGCGGTGGTCGAAACACGTGACCCGGGCGTCGCTGCCCGTGCAACCAGACTTGCGTTGTATCTGAAGAAATACGCCGAGGCCCTCGAGACGGCCCTCATCTGGGCGGAGGTAGACCCTGAAAACGTTGCCGCGCGCCGCCACGCCGTGGATCTACTGCTACGTGCGGGTAAACTTGAACCGGCGATTGGGCATATGGAAGCGGTCAAGCAACTGGGCGGTAAGGCGAGCTTTGATGTGTTCGCCTACCGAGCTGTAGACCTGGCACCGAAGCAACGAGCGGCCGTTCTGGCGGCGATCACAGAGATGCTGGACCGGCACCCGGGAGACGAACAGCTTTTGTTTTCAAGAGCGGTGTTGCTGGAACACAGTGGTCAATTACCTGAGGCCTTGGCCATTGCTGAAGAACTGCTAACCGTCTCTGAAAAACCGAATGTAATCGTTCTGAAGGCAAGAATTCTGGATGCAATGCAGCGCGAGGATGATGCGATCGCCTATCTCACAGGAATAGTTACCGTTCCGCAGCCCGACCGGAGACTGCAACTTATTCTGGCCAGGATGTTGTTCGAGGGGGGAGACCTTGAAGCTGCGAAAGTTCAGTACAACAATGCGCTTAATGTGTCACCCAATGACGGCGATGTCCTGTTTGCGCTGGCATTGATTGCACTTGAGCAGGGAGATGATTTGCAGGCACAGAAACATCTGGAGCGGATGGTGCGATGGAATCGACGCTCAGGTGAAGCGCATTACTATTTAGGAGGGATTGCCGAAAGGCGTTCAGACACCACGGCAGCCCTTCAGGAATACGCCCAGGCAGGGGAAGGATATGAGTTCATTCCGGCCCAGGCGAGGATTGTATCTTTACTTGCTGATGAGGGCCTCTGGGAAGAGGCGAGAGCTCATCTCGGCAACTTGCGTACCCAGAAGCCCGAGCACAGGCAGCAGTTTATTCTCATCGAAGCGCAGCTACTGGCTGACCGGGGCCAGGAACAGGAAGCTCTGGACTTTCTTGACGCAATCCTGCAACAGGAACCAGAAAACGTCGAGTTGCTCTACTACAGGGCGATGACAGGTCAGAGATTCGGGCAGTTGGACATCCTGGAAGCGGATTTGCGCAGAGTCATTGAGCTGGACCCGGGTAACGCAGATGCGCTGAATGCGCTGGGTTACACATTGACCGACCAGACCAACCGGCATGAAGAAGCACTGGAATTGATTGAAAAGGCGTTAACAATCAAACCTGATGAGGCTGCTTTCATCGATAGCCTGGGTTGGGTGCAATACCGCCTCAACAATTTTGAAATGGCACTGACCTATCTTCGGCGAGCCTATGAGATGTTTCGAAACGATGAAATCGCAGCTCATCTTGGTGAAGTACTATGGGTAGCTGGCGATCAAAGCGAAGCGAATCAAGTCTGGGAGGAAGCACTGGAGCTTGCTCCTGAAAGCGAGATCCTCAAGAACGTCATTCAACGGTTTCGAGTAGAATAGTTGCGCAGTTACCTCCCATCCTTAGCCCTTCTTTCTTTGTTGGCCTCGTGCGCCACCCCGCATGACCCGGCAGACCTTGATCTTACGTATTGGCGCTTTGACGGGAAGTTATCCATCCAGGAGGGTGGGCGATCACGAGTCGTCAATATAGACTGGCAGCAACGGGGTGATTCCAGCGATATTCACCTGAATGGACCGCTGGGCATCGGGGACGTCCATATCCGGGCCATCGGTAATCAACTGGTCATTGACACGGGTGGTAGTTCCCAGGTCTATCCGCTTGACCAGGATCTGGTTATTGAGGGCGATTCCTTCCGGTTGCCCTGGAAGCGGCTGGCCTACTGGGTGCAAGGGCTACAGGGTCCTGACATGGCACCGATTGAAGGAGCATTTTTGCAGGATGATTGGTCTGTCAGCATCCTTGATTCGGATAATAACGGCCCCATATTGATTGTCCTGAGCCATCCTGAAGTACGCCTCCGACTAAAGGTTCACAGGTGGCAACGCAGTACAGTAAAAGGAACGGCAAACCAGATTTGACAGCGGCTGTTACGAACAGCACAATAGCGCCTTTTTTTCATGGCATCGGTCTCCGTCAGTCACTATTTAGATGGATTTGAGGCGCTGGTTTGGAACGAATTCATGCCTCGTTCCAGGATTCAAGCATGGTGATACAGAGTCGGCCTTGGTAGAATGGCAGCCCCACAACGGCGGTCATACTCTTTGGGGTGTCGCCAAGTCGGTAAGGCACAAGGTTTTGATCCTTGCATGCGCAGGTTCGAGTCCTGCCACCCCAGCCATATTTCAAATACCTCTTTCTTGAAAAAGAAAGATCTGAAAAAAAAACAAAGGTCTGGAAAGTAGTGGCTGAACTAAAGATTTTCTCTGGAAATGCGCACAAGGAGTTGGCAACACGCGTTGTTGACAGGCTCCGGATGGACCTTGGGGCGGCCCATGTTGGGCGATTCAGTGATGGTGAAGTCGCTGTAGAGATACACGATAATGTTCGCGGTAAGGACGTGTTTGTCATACAGCCAACCTGCGCACCGACCAACGATAACCTGATGGAACTGATGATCATAGCGGACTGTCTGCAGCGAGCATCTGCTGCGCGGATCACCGCGGTTAT
>LWDU01000345.1_pt1 | contig 14781 bp, 13 predicted proteins | sample 727161 | NCBI WGS metagenome assembly LWDU01 (sample SAMN04566230, study PRJNA314399) | hydrothermal vent metagenome | isolation source: deep sea hydrothermal plume seawater | place: Mexico: Gulf of California, Guaymas Basin | collected 2004-07-11 | reverse complement strand
ACATTAAATGGTCAAATAAAGAAGCAATGAAACATTCACAAGACGCAGTAAATAAAGCTTCAAAACATATCGGACAAGCTCAACAAAGAGCAGTTAGTATCTTTACATCAGATATGAAACAAGGTAAATATGATAATTTAGATTTATCAAAAAGTATAAATACTGGTAGAATGAAAGATTCAAGTTTATCTAAAAGAGATGTATTAAAAAATTTATATTATAATTTAAGAGATAGATTTAACAAATATGGAAAAAGAAAGAAATAATGCCTGCTAAATCAAAACAACAACAAAAATTTATGGGTATTGTGAAAACAATCCAACAAGGTGATGAACCAGCATCTAAATTTTCTAAAGCCGCTCAAGATGCAGCAGAAGATATGAAAGAAAAAGATGTTGATGACTTCGCATCAACAAAGCACAAAGGACTTCCTAAAAAGGTAGAACAATACCTTCGTCAAAAAATCAGAAAATCAGTAGAAGAAATGATTAAAGAGGATTGGTTCGATAGATTAAGTTCAGACGACCAAAAGAAATATGTAAAATCCCACCCTGGTAGTAAAAAAGCAAAACAAGCAGCTCACGATAAAGAAAGAGAAAAAAGAGCAAGGAAAATAAGAAGTAAAAATTATACTGTTGACGGAGACGGAAATATTGTAAAAGTTAAGAAAACAAAAGAAGACCCAAAAAAACAAGCAAAACATATGGCAGCATTGAAAAAAGGTTATATGCCGGGTGACGATAATTATGAGAAGTTTGTAAAAGAAGATTATGTTGAAACTTGTGGTTATACACAAAGTGTTGACGGAAAAAAATTAAAAACACCTGGTGCAACTGGAGAAGAGGACAGACACTTAAAAGAAGCTTTCACAGGTGGAGATAGAAAAATATTGTTTGTAATAGCAAGAGAACTCGCAGACAATCTTAAGAAAGTAGGTCTAAAAGGAAAACAATTAGAAAGAGTAATGTCAAGTGCTATTTTGTCTATGAGATACGATAAAAGTAATTTAAATTATAAAAAATTTAAAAGATTTTTTCCAAGAGGATATAACTCTAAATTGGTTAAAAGACTATTGGACAAATTCCACGACCAATACGACGCAGTTCGATGGACATTTATTAGACAAGCAATAGGAAATAGAGGAGTTAAAGTCGGTGATATAGTAAGGTTTCGTGATGAACATAGAAGACCAGTTAGTCAAAGAGTAAAAGTTAAGTGGATAATGAAATCCAAACCTAATAAAGAATTTGTAGATTTTAACTATATAACAAACAAAGGAACTTTTCACGACCAACATTTACAAGGAACTAAAGCTTGGAAATTATATTATAGTAAAGAGAGAAGAGAATCAGTAGAAGAAGAAAGAGATTACAAAACAGAATACAAGAAATATGGTTCATCTACAAAGGCAAAGAAATATAGAGCCGAATTAAATCAGTATAACAGAAAAAATGGAACTTATGGTAATGGTGATGGTAAAGATGCATCACACAAAGGTGGAAAAATTGTGGGATTTGAAAAAGAATCAACAAATAGAGGTAGAGCTGAAAAGAGTCGTTTGAAGAAAGAATCAGTAAATGAAAGAATTATGTTAAAATATAATGGAAGACCAATTACGACTATTCATTATAATGGTCCAGTTTCTGATATGATTACAACAAGCACTCGTTCTTGGATGGTTTTTGATGATGAAAAAGATGTTAAAAAGACATTCAAAAGTCATTTAGACGATATTAAAAAAGATAAAGATTATACTAAAGAAGATTTAGAAACATTTAAAAAAATGCTGAAAAAAATAAAGATGACCAAAACAGAATCAGTAAATGAAGCAAGATTAGACCCAAAACAATTACTACAACAATTAGGTGGTAATAAATTTATCACAATGGTAGGTGCTAAAAATCTTGCAGTTGATAAATCAAAAAATGAATTACATATGAAAATTATGAGAAATGCAAAAGGTGTATCGCATGTTAGAATCAAATTAACATCAAGAGATTTATACGATATGGAATTCATACAAGTAAGAGCTGGTAAAATAACAATTAAATCAAGAGTAAAAGGAGTTTATGCCGACCAATTAGGTAAGATGTTCAAAAAGAACACCGGTTTAAATGTAAGATTATAACAAAAATTTTAATATTTGATATTTATTAATAACTAAAGTAACAAGGAAAATTATGGCAAAAATAATTAAATTAAAAAGTTTATTAAAAGAACACGCATTTGCATTAGCAGGTGGTATTGTTTCACAACCAGCATTTCATAACGATATGTCTTTATCTAAAATGGTTAAAGAAAAATATGGTGATGTTGAAAATGAACCTAAAATCAGTTCAGAACAAATTTTATCAAAAATTCAAGAGTTCGGTAATTTAGGTGATACGATTTATCAGTCGGGTGACTTAAAAGAAGCTGCAAAAACTTTATCTGATATCGCAAGTGCAGCAAGTGTTCATACACTAAGAGAAACAGAAGATTGGTTTGACAAAGTTACAGTCAATCGTAATATGAAAGAATTAACAAACTTATCAAAACAATTCGATAGGTTATCAGAAGACGCAAGTTCAGTTCAACAAAGACTATCAGCACTATATGAAGATATGGGAAATGTTTTAAGTCGTTATTATGACTTAAATGAAAATGAGTTGGAAACTAAAATAACAGAAGATGATACTAAATACGCAAAGTTCTTTAGAAGTGCATTAGAAAAATTCGGAGTTAGTTCACCAGCAGAATTGGGTGATAAGAAAAAAGCGTTTTATAACTATGTTGATAAAAATTACCAAGCAAAACAAGAAACAGATTAATGAAACTTAAATCACTATTTACCTACATTAGATAGTGTAAGGGAAAAATATCAACAAAATTCCAAACCAATCAACGAAGCAGAAGGTTGGGGTTTGTTAAATAATGTTTTTTTAAAATTTACAAAACATCAAACTAGAAGACTTGAATTAGCTATGAGAAAAAAAGATGTTAAACAAACTAATGCAGTAATTGATTTAATAATTAGTGGTTTAACTAATGCAAAAAGAAGCACAGGTTTTCCTAAACACTTCAAAGAAATTAAAAAATAAACAAACAGACTAAGAGGTTAAAATGTTAAAGGTTACAGTAAGAGATAACAAAGTAGAACACGCATTAAGACTATTAAAGAAGAAAGTAAAAGACTCTGGATTAATGATTGAATTAAGAGAAAGACAGTTTTTTACAAAACCTTCAGTCAAAAAAAGACTGCAAAGAAAAAGAGCAGCGGTAAATAATAGAAATTTATCAAAAAATCAGTAGTTTTATACAGAAAATGTCTTTAAAAAGACCTAATTTTTTCATACTTTTATATTTATATGTAAACACAATATCGGTCAATCGACCATTTCATATATTGTATATTAATAACCTTATTATAGTTCCCAATAGCTATATTTGATTCCAACGGAGAAATAAAATGGATGATATTTTAAAAGAAGCAATCGCTGATGCTAAAGCACTGCGTGCTACTGCATTAGAAAATGCTAAAATAGCTCTTGAGGAAGCGTTTACACCGCGTCTAAAAAATATGTTATCACAAAAGATTCAGTCTGAAGTAGAAGACGAAGACGAAGTCGAAGAAGATATGTATGATGAAGACGAGGTAGAAGATGGACACGAAGAAGAAACAGTAGAACCAGAATTATCTGATGAAGATGATGAAGGTGAAGCAGAATTATCTGATGAAGATGATGAAGTTGTTCCAGCAGAATTATCTGATGAAGATGATGAAGTTGTTCCAGCAGAATTATCTGATGAAGATGAAGAAGGTGAAGATGATATCATTGAAATAAATGGTATTAAATACGCCCCAATAGTTTCTGAAGATGACGAAGAAGTTCCAGCAGAACTATCTGATGAAGATGATGAGGCAGAAGCCGAATTATCTGATGAAGATGAAGATGAATTAGATTTAGAATCAGTTATTAAAGAACTTGAGGAAGAATTAGATACATCTGCAGTAGGTGATGCTGAGAACAAAGAACCTTCGGATTCTGCGAGTGATTCATCTGATATCGGACAAGGTTCGGAAGAACCATCTGATGCATCTGACGAAAGTGAAGGTTCAGAAAATGATGACGATTCAGTTATCAAAGAACCTGTAACAGAAAACGAAGACGCAGAAGAACTGTCTGATGAAGACGAAGAAATCGACCTTGATGAAATTATCAAAGCTCTTGACGAAGAAGAAGCTGATGATAATGACGACAATGGAGATAAAGTTGAAGAATTACAAAACACACTAAAAGAATACAAGGATACAGTTGGTTTCCTTCGTGAGAAATTAAACGAAGTTAATTTATTGAATGCTAAATTACTATTTACAAACAAACTCTTTAGAGGGTTTGGTTTAAATAATAATCAAAAACTTAGAGTCGTTGAACAATTCGATAGAACTAAGAACTTAAGAGAAATCAAACTTGTTTACACTACTTTAGCAGAGTCTTTCAAAGGCAATGATAAACCAAGAGTAAATGAGAACAAAGGTCAAGCTTCAAAGACTGTTCAATCAACTGCACCAAAGAAAGAAGTAATTTCAGAAGGCGCAGAAATGAAGAACAGATTTAAGAAACTTGCAAATTTAATTTAATAGATTAAATTTTAATTTAAACAATATTTAATAAAAATCGGAGAAAAAAATGTCAGATTTGAAAAACATCAATCAATTGCTTGATGGTAACAAAAATCCACACAGACAACTCTTAGAACAAACAAGACAATTAGTTTCCAAATGGGAACCAACTGGTCTATTAGAAGGTATTGATTCTGAAACACAAAGAAGCGGAATGTCAGTATTGCTTGAAAACCAAGCAAATCAACTGGTAACTGAAGCTTCACAAGTGGGAACAGGTTCAAATACTGAACAATGGTCAGGTGTTGCTCTACCGTTAGTTCGTAGAATTTTTGGTGAGTTAGCTGCACAAGATTTCGTATCAGTGCAACCTATGAATTTACCATCAGGTCTAATATTTTATCTCGATTTCAGATACGGAAGTGCCGCAACTAACTTTAGTTCAGGCCAAAATGTCCACGGTGTAACATCAGCTTCTGGTGATGCAACCGAAGGACTTTATGGTGCAGGTAAATTCGGATATTCTATTAATGATAGAACAGTAACACTAAACACAGGTTCATACTCAACTTCATCAGTAAACTTTTCTGATGTAGATTTTGAACCATCATTAACAGCGTCTTTCACAAATTTAAGACAAATTATCATAGCTAAAACAGCTATTGATTCTAATGCTGACTTTAATGGTGTAAGAGCTTTTGAAATTAGTGGTAGTGCAGGAGCAGGATTAGACGCAACTTATCCAGCTTATACTGCAGTAACTGGTTCTAATGTCAGATTCGTAGTCGACCCAACAGCCCCAACTGGTGCAGCTTCATTGTATGCATTATCAGTTCAGGTTAAGGTCAAATACCACCAACAACCAGCTGATACTTCAAGAGGAGATTTTGAAGCTACAGCAAGTGGAACAGGTGCAGAATCAGATGCAGGAATACCTGAAATTAATATCGCACTAAGAAGTGTTGCAATCGTTGCAAAAACTCGTAAACTAAAAGCTGTATGGACTCCTGAGTTAGCTCAAGACCTAAACGCTTATCATTCAGTTGACGCTGAAGCAGAACTAACATCACTATTAAGTGAATATATTTCAATGGAAATTGATTTAGAAATCCTTGATATGTTGTTAAGTGGTGCTTCTGCTAAGACAGAAAGATGGTCAGCTTTTGTTGGACGCGAGTATGACAGTGGTCTTTTCAAGAACACTGCAACTAATGCTTCCGCATATACAAAAGGTGAATGGTTCCAGACTTTAGGAAACAAGATACAAGCCGTATCTAACGCTATACACCAAAAAACTCTAAGAGGCGGAGCTAACTTTATTGTAATCTCACCTGAAACAGCAACAATCCTTGAATCAATTCCTGGATATGCTACAACTTCAGATGGTGCAGTAGATAGTTCTTACGCTATGGGTGTTCAAAAAGTTGGTCTATTAAACAATAGATTCAATGTATACAAGAACCCTTATATGACTGAGAATCAAATCCTTTGTGGATTTAGAGGTTCAAACTTCTTAGAAACAGGTGCTGTATATGCTCCATATGTACCGTTAATTATGACACCGTTAGTTTATGACCCAACTAACTTTACACCGCGTAAAGGCGTTATGACTCGTTATGCTAAGAAATTAGTAAGAAGTGAGTTCTATGGTAAAGTTATTGTTGCTGATGTAGACAAAGTGTAGTAAGTAACATTACAGAAATCGAGTAGTTAATTTTTAATTAACGACCAACAATTAACCCCCAGTTCTCTGGGGGTTTTTTGTATCGTATAATAATCGTTTTTCTCAACTTCTTATATTTATTTACAGAACTATTTAACGGAGAAAAATATGGCTCAAGAACCAATATGGCCTGGTTCAGGTTCAGCAGTTAGTGGAAATACCCCTTTTGGAACTTATGATGATGATTCAACTTATCAAACAGAAGCTCCAAAATACGCTGATTGGTGTGCAAAAAGATTAGGTTATCCACTAATGAATGTGGAATTACAAGACAAACAATTTTATGCTTGTTTAGAGGAATCTGTGACTGAATATTCAGCACAAGTAAATCAATTCAATATTAGAGATAATTTACTTTCCCTACAAGGACAATCAACATCATCAAATTTAACTCATAAACGAGTAACCCCGAATTTAGGAAGAAGTGTGTTTTTATCACAAGCTTACGGAACTGAAGCGGGCGTTGGTGGTTTCGTAGATATAAAATCAGGTTCTATTGATTGTGTTAGTGGTTCACAAGATTATGACTTAAACGCAATATGGGCAGATGTATCTGAATCTGGAAAAGCAATAGAATTGAAAAGAGTATTCTATGAAGAAAAACCAGCAGTTCAAAGATATTTTGACCCTTATGCAGGAACTGGAGCTGGGACACTAAATTTATTAGACCAGTTCGGATTTGGTAATTATTCACCAGCAGTATCATTTTTAATGATGCCAGTTTACGCAGATATGTTAAGATTACAAGCGATTGAATTAAATGACCAAGTAAGAAAGTCGGCCTTTACATTTCAATTAAGAAATAATAAATTAAGAATTTTCCCAAGACCAACATCAGGATTTAAACTACATTTCAATTATTTAGTTACTTCTGATAGGGATAATGCATTAGTTACAGAACATTCAGGAAGTTCAGATGTAATTTCCGACTTTTCCAATGTTCCATATGATAATATGACTTATGGACATATTAATGATGTGGGAAGACAATGGATTAGAAAATATGGTTTAGCTCTAACAAAGGAATTATTGGGTATAATTAGAAGTAAATATGGTTCTATCCCGATTCCGGGTGCAGAAACAAGCTTGGACGGTGATACTTTACGAAGTGAAGCGGCAGCCGAAAAAGAAGTTCTTGTTACACAACTTAGAGAAATGCTTGACCAAACTTCTCGTAGAGCACTACTTGAAGCGGACAAGGATGAATCAGAGTTCCTACAAGAAAAACTTAAAAGAGTTCCTTATCCAATCTACATAGGTTAGGAGAAAGAAGATGGCAAACCCACGATTTTTCGGAAAAAAAGATTTAGATATATTTGATAGAGTTAATAAAGAACTTATCGGTGATTTAAATAATGCGAATAGTGGGATAATTGACCAAACTGTAATTATCTACAAAATATCAGCAGGTAATACAGAAACAAATATGTATGGTGAATCATCAAGTGGAAAGGTTTGGAAACCTGGTATTGAAATAGCTTGTTTGGTTACATCAGATGATATGACATATAATACAGATGAATTTGGTCCTGATTTAAGACAAGCAGGAACATTTTCTTTTGTGAGACAATCTTTAAGAGACTTAAGTTTAGTATTGGAAATAGGAGATGTTATCGAGTGGTTCACAGCTTATTGGGAGATTTCAAATATAAATGAAAACCAATTAGTCGGTGGACAATATAAACAACTTGATGGACAACACATTCATTCAGTCATATGTAGTGCTAACTTGTTAAGACGAGGAAATCTTAACATTGAAGAAGTGAGAAGTATTTAATGGAACGAAGTAAAACTTTACCAAGAAAAGAAGAAATATTATCAACGAGAAAGAACTTTAACAGAGGGTATGATACCACTCGCACAGATGATAAAGTAAAAAATATTTCAGTTGGATTAATGGATATTGATGCAGCTATTATGTATTACTTTAATGAAGTAATCAAACCAACTGTAACGGATAACAATGAAGTCGTAAAAGTTCCTGTTTATTATGCAAATCCTGAAAGATGGAAAATTATTCAGAAAAACGGGTATCTACGAGATGTTAAAGGACAAATGATTACACCTTTAATTATATTCAAAAGAACATCAGTTACTAAAGATGAAAGCAACACATTTTTAGCTCGTTCAATCGCTCCAGCATCATCTAATTATACATTTTTAAAAAAATACACAAAAGAAAACAGATTTACACAAACTTCTACATTATTTGAAAATGATGAACCGTTAGAAGAAGCACACAATGTTGTAATGCCAAGTTATGTGACAGTAAATTATAATTGTGTTGTATTTACACCTTATATAGACCAAATGAATGAAATTATAGAAAAGATTAGTTGGGCAAAAAAATCATATTGGGGTGAACCAGATAAATTTAAGTTTAGAGCAGGTATTACATCATTTACAGACACTTCAGAATTTGAAGGTGAAAGAATTATTAAAAACACATTTGATTTAAGTATGAAAGGATATTTAGTTCCATATTCATTTGATAATATTGTTAATACTCAAAAAGAATATTCAAATAGAATTGGATTGGAATTAGGAGTTGAATAATGACCACAAGAACAAAACCATTACCACGAAAAGAACGAATACTGAAAGGTAGAGAACTTAATAGAGGACTACAACGAGGTAGAGGTTCTGAAACAAACCAACGAAAAGATACAGTAAAAAATGTATCAGTTGGATTGATGGATATTGATGCGGCTATTATGTATTATTTTAATGAAGTAATTAAACCAACCGTCAATATTAATAAACAAGAAGTTAAAGTTCCTGTATTTTATGCTAACGCAGAGAGATGGAAATCAATCCAAAAAGACGGTTATGTTCGTGATGTTAAAGGTTCTTTGATTACACCACTAATTGTTTTTAAAAGAACATCTATGGAGGCCAACGAAACTTTACCAATAGATAAATTAGATGCAAATGACCCAAAACAATTTTATACCTTTGAAAAGAAATATTCTAAAAATCAACGATACGACAGATTTTCAGTCGTTCAAGGTTTATTAAACCAAAAAGAATATTATACTATCGCAATGCCAGACCATATGAAATTGAATTATGAAGCGATTGTTTGGACACCATATATTGAGGATATGAATACAATTATTGAACAAATCAATTTTTCAGACGGAGCGTATTGGGGAGAACCAGACAAATTTAAGTTCTTATCATCAATAGATTCATTTGAAGATGCAACAGAGATGTCTGACAACGAAAGAATTATTAAGACGACATTCAATATGAGTTTTAAAGGTTATCTCGTTCCCGAGTCATTTAACGAGTTTATGACTACACAGAGATACTTCACACCAAAACAAGTGGTTGTTGAAGATGAATCTGGGTTAGTTGTATCATCATTATTTTCTCCAGATAGTAGAAGTGAAAAGGTTAGTATTTTTTCAATAGGACAATCATCTATACGAAGTGGATTAGGAAGTGCCACAGATTTTATTAGAGGTTCTTCAGAGGGAGTAGGAACACAAGCACAAGATTTAGAATTTACAAATACTTATGGTGGTAGAACTTACTATATAATGAGAGGTGGTGGAGAACCAACATCATCAAGAGATGATAAAGCGTTAATATCAGTTTCAAATGCAAATTCTATGTATAATTTAAAATCATTTAGAGTATCTGGTAGTCAATCATCATCTTTATCTGCAAGTAAAGGACAAATTTATCAACCAACATTAGAAACAGATAGACGAATAATGAGTTCATCAGTTCAAGTAAAATTAAATGGATTAGAAATTACATCAGCTAATGACCAAGTTGGATATACAAGTGGATTTGATTATTATCTTTCAAGTTCATATAAAGATGTTGTGATAAGAAAAAGACAATCAGATAATAGTGGATTTACATTAACGAATTCTGATTATGTAACAATTATATTCCAAAATGAGATGACATAATGGCACGACAAAGAGAAATAGATAAAAGAACAGGATTAAAAACAAAGACAAGACCATTTATGTTACCAGTAAGTGAATCATCTTTTTCTGCAGATAGAATTAGATTTAGAGATACTGGGAGTGTGTTTTTAGATTATACTATTGATAATAAAAATGGATTTCCTGTAGTTGATACAGACATAGTTCATTTGTCTGGCGGAAACGAAAGATATCTTAATCAAAGAGAACATTTTACATATTCAGAACGAACAACTGATACTTTATATTATAATGAGTTCCAGCCAACAATAGCTGACAATTATCGTATCAGAAATGGTTCATTACGAATATTTATTAACGGTGTTGAACAATCTTCTAATACTGACCAAACAGCGTCAGCATCAGCAGACTTTTTTGTAGATTCAACACAGAAAAAAGTTAGAATACACACATTAACTTACGATAATTACGGAGTTAAATTAAAAAGTGGTTCGGTAGTAACAGAAGGTGATAGTAATTTTTTACCACCAACTACAACAGGAGATGGAAGCGAGTCTTCCATACAAATTAGTTTTCAGAGAGAGGCCTCATTATGAGTTTAATTGATTTAACAACACAAGCACAAGCCCCACAAACAGGTGGTTTAAGTTTACAAAGTTCAGCAACAACAAGTTCTTTAACTGGATTATATACATTAGAGTTTGATAACATAAATGTAGATAACATTGGAACAGGTAGTTTGAACATTGGAGCAGTCAATACCTTAACAGCAGGTAAATTAAAATTAGCCCACACAACAGACCCAGTGATTATGGATGCCGCTGATAATACTGCAATACAACTATTAACAACTGGATATCCAAGTGGTAGTATAAAAATATTTGGAGATTTAATTGTTCAAGGTTCAGCCTCTTATAATAATGTTTCTACTTTCGCAGTGGAAGACCCAATTATAGATTTAAACTTTACTGGTTCAACAGCACTATCATCAACAGATTCTGGAATACGAGTTGGTAGAGTAGGTTCTACAAATGCAGCATTAGTATTTGACCATAGTGAAACCAGATGGGCAATAGATAATGCAGCTGGAAGTTATATAAATATTGTAGGAGCTTCAACAACAGACACATTAACTAATAAAACAATTACAAGTTTAGCCACTTCAACAATGGCATCAGCTGGTAATTTAACATTTAGTGGTGACGGAGAAGTATTAGGACTACCAGCCGCTCCAACAGCACAAGGTTCAGCAGTTTCAAAAGCTTATTTAAATGCACAATTAACAGGAAGTGTAACTTCATCTGGATTAAATTATTTAAGAAAAAATTATGTAAAGGTAGCAACTGGTGTAACTGGTTCAGCAACCGCAAGTTTCGCAGCAACAACAGCATCCGCACCAAGTGGTATGACAGCAACATCTGAAAACGATTTCATATTCTTTATGAATGGTGGATATATGGAACATAACGCTGTTGAAATAGAACAAAGTGGTTCAATATTTTTATTAAAAATAAATACAAGTGATTTAGGATACAATCTTGAAAGTGATGATGAAATTATCGCACAAGGGAAGTTTAATTCATAATGGCCGATTTAAAGAGAAAACAATTAAAAGAGTTTTTATCAGGTTCATTTGGAATAACTGGTTCGTTAAATGTAACGGGTTCAGTTGAGTTTGATAAAGATATAAGTGGTTCACTCACTTCTACTGGTTCATTTAGTAGAATTGTCGGTGATACAATATCAGTATCCAATTCAATATTTGCAAGTGGTTCTACCGTTCAAACTTTAATGGATGCAACTGGTTCTTACGCATCCGCATCAACAACTTATATTATTGAATCAGAAACTGGTTCATTTGCAACAGGTTCTGATGTTCAAGGACTTTTAGATACTTATGTAAGACAATCCGAGTCGAGTTCCTTTGCAAGTGGTAGTGATTTACAACCTATCCTTGCAGAAAGTTCCAGTTATGTAGTAGAAAGTGAAACAGGTAGTTTTGCGAGTGGTAGTGATTTACATCAGTTCCTTGCAGAAAGTTCCAGTTATGTGTTAGAATCAGAAACTGGTTCATTTGCAAGTGGTAGTGATGTTCAAGTAATACTCGCAGAAAGTGCATCATATGTGGTTTCTACGAATACTGGTTCTTATTTACAAAACGCAGATACTGCATCGTTAGGTGCAACACAAATAAATTCAACATTATATGTTGTAGGAAATATCACCACATCAGGTTCAATGACAGCACAAGAATACCACACAGAAGTGGTTTCGTCATCAATTATTTATGAAAGTGGTTCTACAACATTTGGTGACACTTTAGATGATATTCATAGAATTACAGGTTCATTACAAATAACTGGTTCATCATTTACTATTGATGATGTCGGTGGAGTGAGTGGTTCATTAACTTCAACCGCATCATTTGGAAAATTAGAACTTGTTGATTCAGTTCATATTTCCCCGTTTGCAAGTGGAAGTGATTTACACCAAATATTAGCAGAAAGTTCCAGTTATGTAGTAGAAAGTGAAACTGGTAGTTTCGCAAGTGGTAGTGATTTACATCAATTCCTTGCAGAAAGTTCCAGTTATGTGTTAGAATCAGAAACTGGTTCGTTTGCAAGTGGAAGTGATGTTCAAGTAATACTTGCAGAAAGTGCGTCTTATGTAATGTCCACTTTAACTGGTTCATATGCAAGTGGTAGTGATTTACACCAATTCCTTGCAGAAAGTGCATCATATTTAGTTGCAGACACTTCTATGTCTTTTGTAAATGTAAGTAGTTCATTAACTTCAACTGGTTCTTTTGGTAGAGTTGATGTAGCAGAAAATACATTTATAATTGGAAATCTTGGTGTTGGAACAAATGTTGTTGGACAAAAATTACAAGTTGATGGTGATACTGGCATAACAGGACAATTAGATGTAACTGGTTCAGTAAGTGGTGGATTAACTTCAACTGGTTCGTTTGGTTGGGTTGAAGAATTAGGAGTTAAGGTTGTAAACTCTAACCAAACTGCATCATTTGCAAGTGGTTCAGATTTACATACAATACTTGCACAAAGTGCATCTTATTTATTGAATGCAGCAACAGCCTCTATGGGAGTTACTACATTTAATTCTAATATAAATGTTCTTGGAGATATATACACTTCTGGTTCTATTACAGCAAGAGAATTTAAAACAGAGTATGTTTCATCATCTATTATATATGCGTCTGGTTCAAACCAATTTGGAGACACAGGAGATGATGTTCACGAATTTAGTGGTTCAATAAAAATTGGTAATTTAACCTTCTCAACAAGTAGTATCGGAGTCCAGAGTGACACAGACCTTATTTCCCTATCTGACGACACTTTCACCTTAAATGGTAGTATAGTTATCAATGACGGAGCCAACATTGGTATAGATGCTGACCCAAATCTATTAGATTTAAATGACCAAAATCTTATTATAAATGGAGTATTAGATTCAACAGGTAGGATTGATGCACAAAGTGGATTACAAGTATCAGGTTCATCATTAACAGTCGGAAACGACTTAACTCTAAATTACACTTCCCCAGTCAGTCATAGTTTAATGTTTGTAAATTATACGAACAAAACTGTGGACTTAGTTCCAGTAGCTTCCGCAAGTGGCCAGTTAGTTCAATTCAATGGAACTACTTGGATAATTACTGATGAAATTGACGGTGGAAGTTTCTAAAATAAAATCCCCAACTTTTTAACTTTCTTATATTTATTAATGACTATAAATATAGTTAAATTTTATATAAAATAAGTAAAACCATATGGCTCAATCAATTAAATTAAAACGAAGTGCCGTCGTTGGTAAAACACCACTAACATCATCTTTAGAATTAGGTGAGTTAGCCGTAAATACTACTGACGGTAAAATCTATTTTCATCGCTCAAGTTCGAGTGATGATACTGTCCAAACTGTATTCACAACAGATTCAACCATAACAGGTTCATTAAAGTTATCTGGTTCACAACACATTTCAGGTTCAATAGGAGTAATGGATGATATTACCTTTATCGGTGATATGTCAAGTTCATTAACTTCCACATCATCTTTCAGTAGATTAATTTCAGTAGAAACAGCTTCTATTGGATATTTAATCGCAACAGGTAGTAATTTCGCAACATTTTCAGATAATACTGGTTCATTTGCATCAGGTTCTGATTTACAAGTTATACTCGCAGAAAGTGCCTCTTATGTAGTTTCTACAAACACAGGTTCTTTCTTACAAAATTCAGATACTGGTTCATTGGGAGACATTAGTGGTTCAATCACATCAACGGCCTCATTTGGTAAAATATTCGGAGATGGAAGTGATTTAGATAATTTACCAGAATCATTTACCGCCGCAGATATTAGTGGTTCATATTTGGGAATGTTATCCGCAAGTCACGATTTAACACTCGGATTAGGAGTGAGTGGTTCAATCACATCAACAGCCTCATTTGGTAAAATATTAGGTGATGGTGGAGATTTAACAAATGTAGCAGACCCAGCCGCTATTAGTGGTTCATATTTAGGAATGTTGT
>LWDU01035248.1_pt1 | contig 14787 bp, 12 predicted proteins | sample 727161 | NCBI WGS metagenome assembly LWDU01 (sample SAMN04566230, study PRJNA314399) | hydrothermal vent metagenome | isolation source: deep sea hydrothermal plume seawater | place: Mexico: Gulf of California, Guaymas Basin | collected 2004-07-11 | reverse complement strand
TTACTCGAGTCAACTATTCTGACATCAGCCAACGCTGGTGGAATCTAACTCGACCTGGTGTCCCGAAATTGCAAAGAATGCAGCATCATCAGCGTGCTCCAGTCCGATATTTCGTTAAAAGCGACCAAAACCCATCGAGAACTGGCGCCAAGCTCAGTTTTAAGGGGATTATGCGCATGGCTGATGAAGCAGAAATGTGGTTAATTCTTCTTATACTCGAACTCATTTTTGATTCTCCAGGAATTCGGTTAAGCCAACATATAACCCGCAACAACGAGTAATATTATTGATAAAGCGCCAGCCAGTAGCGCATAAGGTAACTGGGTTAAGGCATGTTGCATCGTCGTGCACTCGGATCCCTGTGCCGAGAGCAGGGTAGATACACCGTAAAAGCATGCATGGCTGCCAAACGCTGCTGCAGACATCAGAGCACCGATCACAAGAGGCATCGATGCGTCGACACCCTGAGCTAACGGAACTACGATGGGTAGTGATATTACAAACATACCCCACGCAGAAGAGGTAGCGAATACGATTAATGCCATTACTACGAAAATGATAGCCGCGAAGAGCTCCTTACTGACATAAGGGAGTACTAAATCCATTATGTAGGGCGTCATACCCAGCGAATCGTTAACATCCTTGAGCATATAACCCGCGGCAACAATTGCAAAAGGGAGCAGCATTATCTTAAAGCCGTCCAGCATTGACTCTACCAATTGATTAAAACTCATCAGCCTCTGAACCATATAAAAAGTCATGGTAAAAATTGAAGCTACCAATGCTCCGAGCAAAAGATCGATATCGTAGTAAACGGTGGCTGCTACCAAAACTGTCATCGGCAGGAAAAAATTCAGGAGGCCCATAATTGTTGAAGATTTTCGGATGATATTCGAAGTATTAAATCCAACAACCTGCGCTCCGCGCGGTATTGGCTGTCCAGCCTGGGCACGTAACTCTGCCTGCTTCATCCCACCCATGTCTTTCAGATAACCCATGGCTACCAACCAGACTAACAACAGAGCCAGCCAGCCGTAGAACATGTAAGGAATAGATTCGAGGTAAAGCAATATCCCCTCTCCCCTGACAGCTACTTTGTTCTCTTCCAACAAAGCCGTAAAAAAAACCGCCCAGGTTGAAATTGGCACCAGGATGCATACTGGCACAGCGGTTGAATCCACTATAAATGAAAGCTTTTCACGTGAGACATTAAAGCGGTCGGTTGTGCTTTTCATAGAGGACGAAACGGCAAGCGCGTTTAGATAATCATCAATAAAAACCAGTATTCCCAATGCACTGGTGGTTAACAGGGCGCGTCGTTTAGTCTTGATACGACCAGCCAGAAAGTCGCCAAAGCTGAGCACACTGCCACCACGTTCAAGCATGACGATAATACCGCTCATCATTCCGCACACCAAGATAATCCAGACAATGGTTTCATTACTGAGCGCGTTGGTAGCTATGCTGCCTAGCTGTGTGAACAGGTTTGTAGAGTCCAACAGCAATATACCTGCAATTACACCCGCCAGAAGAGGCTCGAGTGCTCTTCTGGTTACTATCGCCGCAACAATGGTAAAACAGACGGGCAACAGACTGAGAACACCATACGCTTCATCCGGTGCGTGGAATTCAGCCAGAAGTGCAAAGGTGAGGAAAATAAAACCATATACCAGCAGCGGCCGAGCATTTCTGTTGGTGCCGCTATAGTCAACATGCACTTCTGATTCAGTTGGCGTCATGGTTAGTCTCCTCACGCTCCAACTATTCGACTTCCAGGGACTGGCCCTCATCCGCTACCAATACCGCACCATAGTACGGCGCGCCTCCGTCGGAGACCAGGAACAGGGCAGAGCGGGCGATGTCCATTGGATCAGAGAAGTTACGTCGGCTGGGTGTAGATGCGTCAATGGCTTTCATCGTCGAAACATACTCGGGCTGAGTCCTGATATCTTTATTTATAGGTGTGGAGGTATTGCCGGGAGCAATGATATTGATGTGAATGCCAAAGGGGGCAAATTCTGCTGCCAGAGATTTGGACAGCATGGTGACTGCCGCCTTGGATGCACTGTAAACGCTATAATTACTACTGGCCACTAAGCCGCTTATTGATGAGATATTGACAATATGGCCGGATTCCCTGGCCTTCATTCCTGGCAGTACCGAATTACAAGTGTTTATGGTTCCACCTACATTGACATCAAGCATTTCACGCCAGGCCTTCTCCTGCATGTCACCACCCGGTGTGGGGTAGAATACACCCGCTGAGTTCAACAAAATATCAATGGGTCCAAGGTCAGTTTCTATCGCACTGAACGTCTCTTCTACATCCGCCGTAATACTTACATCAAGGCTGTAGGCACAGGCGTCACCACCCGCTTCCTTGATCTCGTGGACAACGCTATCAAGTGAAGTTCTGGTTCTCGCGACTAAAACCACTTTTGCACCTTCATCTGCAAACAGTTTAGCGCACGCTTCACCGATACCTGACCCCGCCCCGGTGACCACTGCAATTTTGTTCTTCAGTAACATCTTCTTACTCCCATTCCACATTTCCACAGACACCAAGCAACTGTCCGCTCACATGCCTGAACGGGTGTGTGGTTAGCAAAACTGCAATCTCAGCTATTTCATCGGGTTCAATTCGTGTTCGCATCGATATAAATTGCATTCGCCGGTTGTTGGCTTCTTCTACGCTTATCCCATCGCGATCCGCGATTCGTTGCAACAACATATGGCCACGCTCATTCTCAATCGAGCCGGGCAACAGGGCATTGCAGCGAATACCAAAAGGGCCAAGCTCGCGTGCAAGATTGCGGGTCAATCCTTCAAGGCCCACTTTGGATACTACATACGGAGTTCGGTTGGGAAGGCCTGTTTTGGCAGATGTTGATGAAATATTGATGATGCAACCGGATCCCTGTTGCTTCATAAGACGGGCCGCACGCTTGGCACAGTAGAAGGCGCCATTGAGGTTAACTTGAATGGTCTGGTCCCACTCGTCATCTTCCGTTTCATCAAGTGGTGCGTTAGGTCCGCCTATACCAGCATTATTGACAAGTACGTCCAGACCACCCATCCACGCAGTCGCCTCCGCAAACAAACTGTCGACATCATTCGGATTTCCTACATTCGAAATAGAGCCGCGCATTCCCGGATTGGATGACAAGGTATCATCCAGCGCCTTCTGGCTGATATCACATATATGGACCTTGGCTTTTGATGCAAGAAAATGTTCGGCTATCGCGCGCCCTATGCCGGAACCAGCGGCGGTCACAATAACCCTGGACACTTCGGAACTATGAGCCATCAGAAGACTCCTCTGCCATCGAGTATGAGCAAACCGCGTGCGTGTTGCGATAGGGAATATCTCCCGTCCAGCCGTAGGTATCCCTTGCCTGTACTTCGCTTATCCAACCTTCACGCAGATCGTGTTCAACCAGATCTCTCTTACGCTCCAGCGGGGCTCCATAACCACCGCCGCCATTTGTTCGAATGACAAAGCGCTCACCAGCCTGCATGGTAATTACACCGCATGCAGGCAGCGCCTTTAGCTGCCCGTTAGTTTCTTTTTGTTGCTTTACGGCACCGCCAGCGAGTCCTCCGCGCGCACCCTGGGCATTATTTTTTGCACCATCAGCTACATAGGCCACCGTCATTTCGCAATCGACAGGCCCATATTCCACAGTCTTACTGGGTCCTCCCCGTTGACGTCCGGCACCACCGGTGTCCAGTACAAAACCACGTTTATAGATGCGAATTGGATGGTACAGTTCCGTAAGTTCAACGCTGTCAATAAAACCCATACCACCGTTGCCCGCATGCGAGTAATGCAGCCAGCCATCAGCACTGGAACTTGCTCCACCAGCGGAGCTGCCGAGAAAAATCTGATTGACATAGGGCTCTTGATTACGGGGATCTATCCCCGATATTACGCCGTGAGAAGCTGGTAATGATGCACCGATTTCTGCCATTCCAATGCCATCTGCCAACTCAGCAAGACCTTTCTGAACGCTATTTGCGATGCGGTCAGAGACATTAGTGGTGGCCACAGAGCAACTAAACGGGTGGGGTGTGCCACCGGCGACTGAGCCTGGGCGTATTATGATATTCACGCAACGGAAGCTACCTGCATTTTTGGGAATAGCGTGGTCGATGCTGTTAAACAAACCAATCATTGCGGAAGTACGAGCACAGGCTTCACTGACATTCAAGCCACATGGCACACAGTCCATGTTATCGCTTAAGTCCAGCGTTACCAGGCTCGCATTGGGATCAACACTAATACCAACGGTTATTGGTATTTCATGCTCAACGATACCCGGCAAGCTATCGTGGGAACTTGAAGCGCTAATGTGTCCTTCGGGTAATTGGCTAATCGCCAACCGGGCTATCTTTTCGCTGTAGTCAAACCAGAGGCCAGAAAATTCGGCCAGTGTATCCCAGCCATATTCCGCTGCCAGGATTTCGATTTCACGCTCGCCAATTCGTGCTGCACCCACCATGGCCAGAAGGTCACCATACCACTGCTCGGGTACGCGAATCCGCAGCTGACACATGCGCACTATATCTGCAATAAAGTTAAAATCGGATTGCAGTTTTACCGCTGGAAAGATCAGTGCGCCTTCATTGTAAACGTCGGTAGCGGCACCGTTGTATGTTGTGGGGCTTGCGTTCCCTATATCTGCCTGATGCGCCTTAGCGACAACAGTATACCGATGAACACCATCGTCATCGAAAACAGGTACTAACAGGGAATGATCGGCGGGGTGGGAACAGCCATGGTATGGCGAGTTATGCAGAAAGGCATCACCCTTTTTTAAATCAGGATGGTACTCTTTCATGCACTTCGCCATTATATCCGGGCCACTGAGCGTATGGATAGGCAGGCTCTCTGCGGCAGTAAGCAGTTCACAGTCAGCCGTTACAATGCAACAGGAAAAGTCGCGCGCGCGATTAAGAACGCCGGACCGGCCAGTACGCAAGAGTGTATTACTCATTTTACGCGCAACCCCCTCGAATCGCGCATTGATGACTGCCAGTTTTGAGCCGTCCAGTTTAGTTTTAGTTTCGTTAACCATAATCAGCCCAGCTCTACTGTTAGACTACCGATAGAATTTTTTGAGAAACTCGATTTTTCATCAATCACTATAGAGGTGAAAGGTGATTCCACGATGGCTGGGCCATGTAGAATGCTGTCGACTTCCAAACTGTTGAAATCCATGATTGTCGCTTCAATAAACCCCACTTTTGGCAGGTGGATATTCCTCGATTCTTTACTGCGACTGTGCTGGTGCTCTACGCTAAGCTCACCAGTAGCCGGTGAATCGCCACGACAACTGATCGCTGCATTCCATGTCAGTATTTCGATGGGTGAATCCGGATCATGGACTGCAAATATACGATTGTGTGTTACATGGAAATCGTTAACCAGATTATCCAGATCGGTGTCGTCGTTAAATTTGCCCTTGCGTAGTGGTACTTCTATGTCCCAAACCTGACCCTTGTACCTTGCTTCTACTGAATACCTGATCTGGCTCCGCTCGAGTGATACACCTACATTTTTTGCAAAGTCGTGGCATTCTTCACGCAATTCGGCGAGTGCCGAGTTAGCCACCTCTAAATCAAAATTCATTGAGGAGACAAATGCCGCCTTGCCATAAAGCCCCACCATATCCGACAGGATAGCCCCGGCAGCACTCAGCACAGCACCCACCGAGGGAAAGATCACCTCGCTACAACCCAGGCGTCGGGCAATAAATATGGCGTTAAAGCCAGCGGCACCGCCGCCGCCTATCATGGTAGCCCTGGCTGGCTCAATACCCCTCTCAACCGACAGGTCAAAAATTGCCTGCACCATGTTTTCCGTTGCCAGGGCCATAATGGCCTGCGCGCACTCTTCTACATTGAGACCAATCTTTTCACCCACCTGCTTTTGCGCTACCGCAATAGAAGCAGCCCGATCCAGCTTAAGCCGTCCGCCCAGAAAATAGTCAGGGTCAATATAGCCGAGAATCACCGCTGCATCGGTAACCGTAGCTTCTATTCCGCCTCGCTTGTAGCAAGCAGGACCAGGATCGGCACCCTGACTTTGAGGACCAACGTGCAGCACACCACCTGCATCAACCCAGGCGATACTACCCCCCCCGGCACCCACGCTTCGAATCTCCACGGAAGGAAAGCCGGTGACGTGGCCAAAATATTTTTCGCCTATCCAGTATTCACGGGTCTTGATAATCTCATTTTCACGCACAAGACTTACATCGTAGGTTGTGCCACCCGCATCTGTAATGATCAATTCTTCATTATGTTCTTCGTCACATCCGTAAAAACGCCCGGCAACCGGTGCCATTGAGGGGCCGGATTGCAACAACTGTATCGGCGCCTGCGCAACTTCATCAGCCATCTTTACACCGCCAAAGGATGTCAGTATCTGTACAGAGCCTCTAAAACCCAGATCAGTAAGACGCCGGGTTAGATCGCCAATGTAGCGCATCATTAGAGGCTTTAGGGAGGCATCGATTGCTGCGGCAGATGCTCTGCGATACTCCCTCAATATGGGGTTGAGTTGTGAGGAAAGGGTATAAGGCACGCCGGGTAGATGTTCTTCCAAAAGTTCACCTATACGCCTCTCATGTTTTTGCTCAAGCGGCGACCACAGCAGGCAAACTGCCACGGCTTCAATACCCAGTTCTCTCAGCTGCTCAATAACCTCTACGACCGACGCTTCATCAAGTGGCTGCACTACGCTGCCGTCAGATGCAATGCGTTCTTCCACTTCAAAACTTAAGCTTCTTGGGATGTAGGGTTCCGGGTAGATTACTGTTTGATTAAAGGGCTCCCGTCGGCCACCTTCCCGGTAAACCAGCATATCGCCATGACCCTGTGTGGTTATGAGTGCGGTTTTAGCAATGTTTCCAGTAATGACGGCATTGAGTGCATGCGTGGTACCGTGAATAAATGTCTTAATTTGCCCAAGGAACTCTTTTAACGGCATGCTTTGTTCGGCTGCGGCAAGAGCTACCGCATCCAGCACTCCGCCAATTGGGTCAGCAGGGGTCGTGGACGCCTTGGACAGGGTCAGCTGACCCTGATCATCCTCGAACACTACATCCGTAAAGGTTCCACCTGTGTCCGCCGCAATCCGCATTAATCGTCCTGTTGGATGCCAAGGATTTCACGTGCTTCATTTGGGGTCGCAACGCGACGCCCCAGCGATTCAACGATGTTAGTGGCTTGCGCAACCAGTTCCTCGTTACGGGCAAAAACACCACGTTTCAGGTACAGGTTATCCTCAAGACCAACTCGCACATGCCCGCCAAGCAGAACAGATGTTGCCACCATCGGCATCTGACTCCTTGAGATACCAAATGCCGTCCAGTTTACGCCTTCAGGCAGAAGGTTTCGCATGTACATCACTGTTTCAGGATCAGCGGGAGCCCCCCACTGGATACCCAGTACAAACTGAAACATCGCGGGTTTATCAATTAAGCCTTCATTGATAAGTTGGCGTGCAAACAGGATGTCTCCCGCCTGGAATACTTCAAGTTCGGGCTTTACACCAGCACCTTGAAAACGCTTCGCCATAGCCCTGAGTGTGCGCGTTGTATTAAGGTATACAAACTCTGTCGCACCATCACCCTGGTTAGCTGTGGTGACATCCAGGGAGCAGATATCGGGAAGTGTTTGTTCAATATGTTTTACGCGGGTATCCACCGGGGCGACTGTCGTACCAGGCAGTGCCCTGCTTTCGTCTTCCGGATCAGGGAGGAACCTGGCATAACCACCTGCTGTAAGATTGATCACAATATCTGTGTCCGCATCGCGAATACGATCTACAACCTCCTGATACAGTGCGACATCCTGACTCGCTGCTGCAGATTTAGGATCTCGCACATGGATATGGGCTACCGCAGCACCGGCTTTTGCTGAAGCAATCGCAGAATTGGCTATTTCCTCTGGCGTAACGGGTACGTGGAGTTGCTCTGGATTATATTTTGCACCACCTGTCAAAGCACAGGTAATGATTACTGGCTTGTTGCTCATGGTCGATACTCACTACGTTCCAACGGGTTGCCCCGCCATATTCCAACTTTGACTGGAACAACCGGCAAAGTCATCATTTAGCTTGCTCACTCAGTTTTTATGTATACCGATGTTCGATATATGCGATTGTGACAATTTTATAAATATCGTGATCACAATATCCAAAAACCACATACATTGCAACCAGGGCCGAGCGTGAATCAACTACACTTACAATGGGGTCGAGCGAGCCACATGTTTCACATCTGTCACCGGTGCCGCTAAAAGCGCTATATTGATAATGGAATTTGGCTTTAATAGCCTTGCATCCCGGAATGTTAGGCGACTGGTATATTCTATTAAAAAGAAATAATTATATATTGTGATCACAATAATAATTTTATACACTCTCCCTAATAATCGGCTGGAAGGTGTTCCAGTTTAAGTTTGTTAACCAATGCGAATGACGCCATACGAAACTTTGGAGAGAAACTGATGAACAGCTTGTCCATAAAAACATTTCGAGCAACTTTACTGTTATCGCTTGGTATTGCAGCAGGTACTTTGCTTTTGTCTTGCGCGGACCAGGCACCAGCAACGGAGTCACCTCAGAAAAAGGCCCAGATATCGAAAGAAGCTGCGCATGTGGACTATTCTGAAAACTGGTGGCGAGGCGTGCGCATTACCACCTGGTTATGGGAAGGCGCAGACGCAGATGTACTCACAGCAACCCTGAACCGTATCGCTAGCGCTAAAGGTGCGCGTGTATATCCGGATCTTCTGGACACAATTATTGAATACGGGCCGGGTAACTGGAATTATGAATTCAGTGCATCCGGAGACGCGGCTTACAGGCAGGCAAAAGAAAGCGAAAACCAGGGTGACCGGCTTGCTGCCCGCAATTATTTCCTCCAATCATCATATTACTATTCGCATGCTGGTTACCCACACCTCAGAGAAAAATATGCTCGAATCGCTCTGAACAAAGCATTTGAGGCCTACGCCCAGGCTGGCCGTCTTTTCGAAGTACCGCTGGAGGTTTGGGATATGACAGTTGAAGGGGTCAGTTTTAAAGCGATGGTTCATTGGCCGGTAAATGTCAGGGAAGATGACCCCGTACCCGTGGTATTAAGAACAAGTGGTCTTGATCTATTGAGCACCGGGTTTTATCAGAACTCAAAGACACTCGGCGATCTCGGTGCGGCGATGATTACCTTCGATATCCCCGGCACCGGAAATGACGGCGTTCTCGATGCAAACATCGATAAGCACCACGTGGCTATTCTAGAGCACGTTCTGAAGGATCCGCGGTTTGATAAAGAGCATATAGCAGTTTGGTCCGAGAGCGTTGGCGGGTGGACCGGGGCACGCATGGCCTTTGATTATAGTGAACATCTTGTTGCTTCTATTGCTGCCTGCGGCCTGGTACACCAGATTTTCACCCAGGGTCTCGTCCCTTCAGGTCCCGAGGGCGACAAGGTTCGAGTGCTGCTCGAAGCCTATCGAAACGGCGAATTGTCCCGGCAGGAAATTGATGCATTTAACAGGAAGGCGAATGAACAGACCGGCCAGCAAGACCAGGGTCGTAATTTTCAGGCAGTTGCCTTCCTGGATCGCATCCGCTCTTCTCCTGGAGATTTTTTAGACATATTGTCCAAAACACTCCCGATGTCTCTTGTAGAGCAAGGTTATATAGGCCCAGATAAGAAAAACATAACCGAGACTCCGCTTTTAGTGATCAACACCTCTAATGATCCGATTGTACCCCAGGCTGAAAGCATGTGGGTGGCACAGGCAAGTAGCCGGGGTCAGTTGGAGCTGTTTGATGATCATGCCGGGCACTGTGTATCCAATGTGGTTGACACCGCTACGTCAATCAAATGGATGTCCCAGTATATGGGTTTTAGTGAGGGCAAAAAACGGTAGTGACCCATTAGGAATTACTGATTGACCAACCCTGAATGAATTTGCGGTCAACGTCATTGTCTTGTAGCTGCGCCTTGTGTTTGGTTGTGATGATTTGGCATTTATGTGATCACAAAAACTGTTAATCATCGTGCCTGGAAACAATTCCATGTAAGTAGTATTGGAGAATATGTTGATAAATAAACCTTAAATCACCTAAATAGAAGAGTAGTAACACCCCAATACAAATTGAAAATAATTATTGTGATCACAATATTTATTAAGTACACTCGCCAAATGAATCAGAAACGATAGCTGAAAAACGTGTTTGATCTATTTCCACAGTTCTGTTTTTCGGCATTTTCTGATTGATTTGTAGTAGGAGTAAGAGGGAAAAACGTGGGGAAAACTCCACATAGGAAATTTAAAAATATGCCTTTATTGCGAAGAGGGGTTCGTATGACCATTCAAATAAATCGACTCAAACATTACACGCGGCCAAGCCTGATATTGCTTCTGTCAGTGTGGACAACCATGCAATCGATGCACGCCGGCGCTGCTGAGGAAAACATTATTGAAGAAATAGTGGTAACAGCCGAACGCAGAAGCCAGAGCTTGCAGGAAGTTTCGTCCTCCATATCTGTTGTGACGGCAAAAGCCATTGAGGAGCTAGGCATTCGCAATACCCAGGATCTGCAAAATTATGTGCCGGGCCTGACGATAAGAAGCTCACAAATCGGAAACAACAGTTTCACCATTCGCGGTGTGGGAGATTCCAACGAAGATGTATCCACCGATTCGGGCGTGGGCGTTTACGTTGATGATATATTTATGGCAAGAACCAGCGCATCTAATCTGTCCCTGTACGACCTTGAAAGGGTGGAGGTGCTGCGAGGACCACAGGGAACCCTGTATGGAAGAAACACGGCAGGCGGCTCTATTAATATAATCACCTCAAAACCATCAGAGGAATTTACTGCCAAAGTAGCTGTTGATGCCGGGGACAAGGGCAGGCTTAACGGGCGAGCTTTTATAAGTGGCCCAATTACGGACAAACTTTTTGCCAAAGCCTCCTTCGCTACTCTGAACAGGGACGGGATCATGAAAAACCTGTTTGACGGTACGCATGGCAATAATATCGACACTGTTACCGGGCGAGTGGGCCTACGATATGTTCCCAATGAGACTACCGAATTTTTGCTGACCTTTGATAAAGAGGACACGGATCAAAAAGGCGGTTTCAAAAGCGTTGGTCCTGATGATGGATATACCTGGGTAAACGGATTTCTGGATGATCCTTTACCGGCAGCTGATCCCGAGCGATCAGCAAACCTGAACAATCCGGGTAGTGAAACTTTTGAAACCAGCGGTGTGATGGCGAGGGTCAATTTTGACTTCGAGCCGGCTACCGTATCGCTCATTTATGGTTTCCGGGAAGAAGAAACATTTTATGATGAAGATCTTGATCGAGATCCTACGGATGGTCTCAACGAAATTCATGATGAAGATGGTGAATGGAGTAGTGTAGAGCTTCGAATCAGTTCTGCCGGAGACGGTAGCTGGTCGGCAGGTGGTGCACTGGACTGGACTGCGGGTTTGTACTATTTCACCGAAGATACCAACCAAACTCTGGAGTTTAACGGTACCAGCGCGGGAGGAATATTGTGCAACTTTGTAATGGTTGATGGCCCTCCGACATTGTTTGGGGGAACTACCCAGTGTAATGGTGCGTTTGCCTCCGATGGCATAGCCTGGCAACCCGGAGAGGTAGTGCCCTTCGATTCGTTTGGCGACGTGATCTATTTTCAGCGCATCGAAACCGAGGCATTCGCTGCCTATGTCCATGGTGCCTTGAGTTTTAATGAGAATATGACCGTTAAGGCAGGGCTGCGTTACACCAACGAGGAGAAAACTTTTACTGCCCGCACCAGTACGGGTGGTCTCGTTCCTGCTTTACCTTCGCACCCATTAATTCAGGAAGATATCGATTGTAAGGGTGATAAGAGTTTTGACAACGTGTTGGGCAAGTTTTCTGTTGAGTACAATTTTGACGATAGCAAAATGGCCTATGCCCTGTTCAGTCAAGGCTATCGAAGTGGTGGCTTTAACGGTCAGGCCAATACAAATTTCGAGGCCTGCGGAGGTTTCGATGAGGAGGTTGCGGATAACTTTGAACTTGGTCTGAAGGCAGACTGGTTCGATCGTCGTCTGAGAACTAATATTTCTGTCTTCAAGATGGATTATAAAGATTTGCAGGTGAGTGTGCGTCGTCTTGATGGCACACCCACGACTACCAATGCAGCGGATGCTGAAATTGAAGGTGCTGAATTCGAGTTCTGGCTGAACCCTGTTGCGAATCTTTCCCTGAATGCCAATGTTGCTGTTCTGGATGCAGTATTCAGTGACTTTATTACTGAAGAAAATGGCCAGATTGTAGATAAAAGCGGTGAAAGTATCGCTTCGGTTCCCGAATTAACTTTCAATATTGGCGTCGAGTATGATTTGCCACTCGATAATGGTGCCTTAGTGTCATTGCGGGGTGACTATGTGTATGAAGGTAAGACAGAGTTTGTCGATTCGAATCTACCGGAATGGGAAACGGTAAATTTCAGGGCAACTTATGAAGCACCTGAGGGTAACTGGTCGATAGCTGCGTGGGTACGAAACGCTTTTGATGAAACCTACTGGACCAGTGTTGGTCCTAACGACTCAGCTGATGTTCCTTCACCACGGGTATTGGCTGAACCCCGTACTGTAGGTATTACCTTGCAATACCAATTCGGCGGCTAACGATTGCTTCTTCCAGACCCTCACCGGGTTGGTGAGGGTCTGGAACTTATTCATCTCTATTATGGAGATATTTATCAATAGTAGTTATTGTTCAAATCCGTGGGATGTCAAATGATGCTGTGGGAGCGGTTTTCTTGATTAAATCTAAAGTGATAGAAGGTGGGAGCATACAGAGCCAGGTCTACCGGGAGCTGCGCGAAGATATCATTCAAGCCAGGTTTAACCCCGGAGAGGTGATCTCGATCCGGAAGGAGGCAGCTCGCCTTGGTACAAGCCCTATGCCGGTAAGAGAATCGTTTAAGCAATTGGTCAGCGACAATGCGCTTGAGGTTTTGCCAAACAAAAGCTTTCGGCTGCCAATTCTCAATGCTGAACGTACCCTGGATATTTACCGGCTGCGAGTGCTTCTGGAGGGGAATGCAGTAGCACTATCAACACAAAATATTACTGCTGCAGATATTGCAATGTTGAAGCGTATAACCAACAAGGTAACAGCCGCACAAGCCAATAAAGATATAGAGAATATGGCAGCGTTGAATCGGGAATTTCACTTTGTCCTCTACCAGCGTTGTGGATCCGATCTTTTAATCCAGTTTATAGAATCCTTGTGGATGCAGTTTTCACCTACCTTGGCTTATGCGTATAGAACGCTCTTTAAGCTCGGAGACGGATCACAATTTCTTTCCTGGGAAAGTCATGCTGAAATTCTGCAGGCAGTTGAGGTGAAAGATTCCAAAGCCGCAAAAAAAGCGCTGGAAAAGGATTTAACCGGTTTTTATAACAAGAGAAAATGGTGGCTTCGGGATGAGACGGAGTCAACAAAAGGCCATTTAAGCGAAGCAATGCCGAAGTGAACCGGTATGAACTTTGATTTTAGCCAGAAAACACAGGATCTGATTTTCAGACTGAATAATTTTATGGATGCGCAGGTGTATCCGAATGAGAGTGTTTACTATCAGCAAATAAACACCCAGGGGGATCGCTGGGAAATACCACCCATAATCGAGGAGCTAAAGGAAAAAGGAAAAAGCAAAAAGCCAGGGATTGTGGAATCTGTTTCTACCGGACAGTGTTAACGGTGCAGGACTTGGCAATGTCGAATATGCGCCTTTGGCAGAAATTATCGGGCGTAGTTGGTATGCCCCTAAAATATTTAATTGCAGTGCGCCAGACACTGGCAATATGGAAGTACTTGAACGTTATGGAACCCCGGAACAAAAAAACCGCTGGTTAACACCATTGCTGGATGGAAAGATTCGCTCTGCGTTCCTTATGACCGAGCCAACTGTGGCATCTTCCGATGCAACCAATATTCAATGCGAAATTGTTCGCGATGGTGACGAATACGTAGTCAACGGACATAAGTGGTGGAACGGTGGCGCACCGGACAGTCGTGCCAAAATTTTCATCCTGATGGGTAAAACCGATCCGGAAAATCCGAATATTCACAAACAGCTAGCTCCAGATTATTTTCGTTGAACCTAACTTGGAGCATAGAAAACTGGCTGGATGTGCCACGCTTCCTGTCGACTGGATTAATGTCAAAGGACTTGAACTTACTTTCAAAATTTTCGATCTCTCCCTTTTTGGATTCCCAATAGGGATCTGAAAAAGAGAAATCACCAGCGTTCTCATTCATGCGAATCACGAATGCCAGAACATTCTTGCTGGCAACTTTTTGCTGGTATCCAAGCCCTAGACAGAAGGTGTTCGTCGAGAAGCTTGAACTCTGGTCCTTTTTTGTATCTGGCAAACTCATTTGCCATCTCTTCATGCTTTGTCATTGCTCGTTCCTCGAATTAGTGTATTGATGTAGGTGTACAAAGTTCGCCAGCGACAAGGGGCGAACGCCGGTCCGACTGGGCGTTAACGCAGGAGATCTCAGGGGGTAAAACGAAAGAAGAAGGTCCGCCGCCACAACTGACGGACCTTGGTCGCAGACTCGTCGGCCTGGATCGCTGGTAGGCTGCCTATTACCTGTCGTCGATAAGCGCCTGGTGTTTTGCCATGTTGCCAACCATGCACCACAGTGCACAACAGTCGGGCCGCGTTCGGACATAACTGTGTCCC